>VAOZ01055913.1_pt1 | contig 22139 bp, 21 predicted proteins | sample 3394041 | NCBI WGS metagenome assembly VAOZ01 (sample SAMN08290431, study PRJNA428436) | hydrothermal vent metagenome | isolation source: Deep-sea hydrothermal vent chimney | place: Indian Ocean: Southwest Indian Ridge
CCATTTCCATTCTCCATATTTTCTATTTTCATTTTATACACCATTATTTATTTTGGTTTGTATTGAACCTTTGCTTCTGCCCATTATCTTTGAAATGCTTTTTGCATTTCTTCCTTCATCTCTTAAATTCTTAAATTGTATTTTTTCTTCTTTCGTCCATTTGTTATTATTTCTTACTATTTCTTTACCACCTATATAATATTTTATTACTTTACCTTCATCTATTAGTTTCTCTTGAATATAAGGTAACATCTGTTGTGAATGTTTTACTATCCCATATCTCCTATAATCTATAGGCTTCTTTGATTTCCTTTGCTTTTCTTTATAATTGTCTATTAGCATATTGAAAGCATCATTATGAATTATATTTTTATCTTGACTTCCAAATAAATTTATATAATCCTTATAATTATCAGTTATATAAGGATAAAGATATTTATCTGCTAATATTTCCCAATCTGGACTTGTCATATTATACACCTTTTGCATTCTTGTTTAAATCACATCTTTCTTTGAAAGATATTGGACATACTAAACAATGCCATTTTTTATCTTTATTGTTCTTTGATTCTGCTTCTGGTAATTCTTTGCTTGTTAGTGCTTTATGCAATCTTTCTATTTTTTTTACACTATCATCAAATAGTTCTTTGCTGTATTTTATCTTATACTCTTTCATTTCTATATAGTTATCACTTCCGAACCTTTTCTTTGCTGTATTTAGATATAATAAATATCCTACCGCTTTTGGATATGAATGTAGATAGAAGTTTAGTTGTTCAGTATGTTCAGTAGAAGGACTAAAATTTAAATTACTTGTTGTTTTTATTTCTATAATATACTTATTTTTATCCTTATCTGTTACTATACTATCTAATCTTCCATGTATCTCAAAATCTTTTCCTTTATATTTATGGCTTACTTCGTTTCTTTCCTTTATCCATTCATTATCAACTACACTTTTACTTAAAATCTTTTGTATTAATTCGTGTAAAGCATTTCCTATTGCGAAAAATTTATATGAAGAATACGAGTATTCCGTATCTTCAAAATATGAATAATAATTTCGTCTTATACAAGAACTTATTTCGCTTACATAATATACTCCTATCTGCTTTTCTTTTTCGTTTTTTATATATTTAATCCCTTCCAAAACAATATTAGAAACATTCATTTATACCATCTCATCTAAAGTTACATCTCCTTTTATTAGGTTCATTACTGCCCTACCTGTTGCTCTTGTTTCTGCTGTTGCTACTATATTATGAAAAGAATATGCTTGATGCTTATTATCCAATAGCTCTTTATTAGAACAAGCTCCTACTGCTTCTACAGTTTCATCTATACTTTCTAATATTACACCTTTCTTCATTATTCTAAATTTTGGGCGTCTGGCTCTTGCTTTAACCATTACAATTATTTCTCTTCCTTTTGATGGTGTAGATTTATCTACTCCTTGTATCCAGACAAGCTGTTTTATTTCAGTAGATATAATATCAACGGATATATGAAAAGCATTTTGAAGCTTCTTTACTCCTGATTTCTTTATAAAATCTGAATTTCCAATTCTTTGAAAATCCTTTTCGTCCAATAATTTTCCTTTTGCTTCTCTTAACATCTGATATTTCTGTAGATTTTCCTCAAACCATTCTCTTTCTATTGTTATAAGTTCTTTTGTATCCATTACTGTAGCTGGTAAAGTTTCCTTATATCTATTAAATGCTTCTTCAACATCTATTTTTTTATCTGCTTTTTTTATTTCTTCCATTTAATTACCTTTTATTATTATATTTATAGAGGTATAAAGATATATATCTTTATACCATAATATAAACAATTTACTTATTTACTACTGCATTCATACAACTATTTAGAATATTCAAATTCTCATTTAAAGTAGGTGGATATGGAACTATACTTTTATAGGGTAGTCCAACCATATTAAATTGAGTGAAATGCTTTGTTGTATTGGAATTGAACCTTACTAATTTAACTCCTGCATAAGCTTCACATAGCTTTGTAGTATTACCTACTGTGCTTGTTACATATATTCGTGGGATAGTCTCATTTGCTTCTACAAAATATTTATGTAGTGGAGATAGGCTATTTATCCATGTATCAATCTGTGTTTTTACCATCTGTTTTGGCTCACTTGTCAATTGAATTGCGGTTAATGGATTTTCTATTGGAACGAAAGTGAAGTTTCTTTGTGATAGTTTAGAGCCTTTATTGTTTGCCTGTTTTGTTATATATGTAGTAGGAACTGCTGGTATATTATACTCTGCTATATAAAAGCTATTATTGTATGCTGGTATCTTATTTGTGAAAAGATAGCTCATTACATAGCTCTCACTCGCACAATAAGGACAGAACTCTCCACCTACAAAGAATATATAATTTCCTTGTGGGAATGTGATTGTTTCATTAGTTGCATTCAGAGTTGAGGGTATTGAATATGCTTTAACCGATTGATTGGTTATGGTCGTATTGAAGTTAGCAGTTATGAAGTTATATGTTGCTTTTGATGATGGCTGTTTTAAGATATTAGTATATGAATATATGGCTAATCCTCCAATTAGCACTATTATTATTGCAGATATGATTAAAAAACTCTTTTTTCCTTTCATTTGATTACCTCAATAGTTATCTTCCAAATCTAATCCATAATGTTCTTTCATATAGTTGGATATGGCTTTAAACTCTGGAAGGTTGATAGATTTGATATTGTTTTCTTTTGCTGTTATTTTTGCGTATTTGAATTTCTTCTCTAATTTTTGATATACTTTATCTTTCTTTAATTTTTCTTTGAGAGCAATAATATCTTTTTTACTTTCCGTATCTTTTTTATATTCGTTTAACTCTTTTGCTTTTGTATTATCCTCTTTCTTTTTATCTTCTTCCTCTGATTTAACTATTGATTTTGTCTTTATATATTCTTTTGTTTCGTCTTCTTTTGTTCTTGGAGGTTTCCTTATTGTTTTATATAGAGAAAATATTCCTATTGCTATTCCTATGAAACCTATCAATAAGGCTATTCCAAAATCTGTATTGCTTTGCTTCTGATTGTTTGTTACTTTTGTTGCTGTTAGGTTATGTATGAATAAAATGTTATTGATGTCTGATGCAGTCTTGTTTGATTGTGTTGATAGGCTTACTTCAAATAAATTTATCTGATTTGATAAGCTTGTATCATTTGTTTTTATATCTGATTTCAATTTATTTATTTTTGATTGCAGTCCTGTATTAATTGTTTTTAACCCTGATTGAGTTGTAGATATAGATGCTATTGAAGTTAATGATGTATTTAATTTTTTTGACATATTAGTCAAAGTATTATTGAAATTGTTTATTGTATTATTTGTAGTATTCTGTAATGCTATAAATAAAGCTGTTGTGTTATTAGTTTTATTCTGTAAATTATTTAATTCTGTCTTTAATTTAAAGGGGTGTATTTCTATAACAGTTGTTAGATATGCTGTTCCACTTGTTTTGATAGATGTATTAGAAGTAAATGTATCAGTCCAAGTTAGTGTTCCCATTCCTTCTGAATAATACATTCCGAAAAAGCTAATTGAAGCATTATAGCTTACAGTATGAAGAATAGAATTAGCTGATGTCTGCTTTATATTATAGACATAAGCTGAAGCTTGTTCTTGTGGTGAATATATATAGGCATAAGTAGAGGATAACCCTGCTGGGTTGTTTAAAGTTCCGTTGTAGTTATATGTAGAAACTCCATCTGATACTCCAACATTTAGGTATAATATTTGAGATGTTAAATTCCCCCCTATTGGTGCTGTAATAGTTCCATTAAAGTTAATCGTTGCATTTCCTGTTGAAATGCTTTGTGCTGATGATAATCCTAAAAACATAGAAAATAATATCATCAAAATTCCAATATTCAATAGTTTTCCTTTCATTAAATCACTCATTATTTTTTTCTTTTTCATTCAATAGAGAGCCATACACAAATGTATCTAATATAGATAACAGAGTGTAAATTCTTTCTTTATCTGGAAGCTCTTTCATTTTATCCTCTAAAAAATGTTGCAATTCATAAGGAAACTTTTCTTCTTGAAAAGAATATCTATTGAATATGCTTGATATGGCTTTTACTACATCTTGAGTAGGAACTTCTTTCTCTCCTTTTAATTTATAGAATTTAGCCATACTCTTTACAAGTTCTATTTTACTTGAAGTCATTTTTCCTAACTCTTCTTTTAGTTCATTATTCATTTTTTCTTGAGATATTTTATCCATAGTTTACACCTTCGTATTCATTATTATTTTCTTATATTTTCTATAAGTAGGATTGGATATTCCGAATAATGCTTCTTTTTCCGATAGATTATTCTCGGTTATGTTTATGTAAGCATATAAGGAAAGCAAAAATGAACTATTTTCATAAGGATAATGAGTGTTAATCTTTATAAACCTTCTGATGAATTCTTTTGTTTTTCCTTTTAATAAAAATTTTATGAATTTATTCCTATAGTTGTATGACACGATATCCATATCTTTCATTATATTTAATATAAGTTCATATTTTACTTTACTATTTAATGTAGGAATTGAAAGTTTGATTGGTATTCCAAACTGCTGTAATAGATATATACTGCTAATTATTTCTGGAACATATCGTAAATATCTTGAATGTTCGGCTATAGTTAAAGGGGCTATCAAGCTTTTTAATCCAAAATAGTTTATCTTTATGTGGATATTAAAACTTCTTTGTAACTCTTCTATTAGCCTTATCGTATCATTTTTGTATTTCAAATCAAAAATATTATAATCCATACTTCTTTTCACCTTTAATTCCTTTATATATGTTTTGTTTATTAAATTTATAATATAATATATTTCCTGCAATTAATGTAATTCCTAACAATAATAATATATATTTTAATAAATTCTGATGTTGATGATAAAAATTATATCTTATTACTGCTTTTGGAGGGATTATCCTTAAGGTTTCTTTTAATTCTTGTGAGTTATATGCTATTCCATTATTATAGATTAGTATTGCAGTCCAATTGGACGGCTCCATTATGAACTGAACTTTACATCTTATCTTATTAGTTATGCTACATTCTTGACTTACAGCGGTTTCTGTTATATTCCGAATAGTCATTAATTTGAATGTATATATACCCACACTGCTTGTTTTATTGAATGTTATATTATATATCGCCATTCCATTACTTGTTGATATAAGGGTTGGATTTGCTGAATATGTAATACCTAAAAGCAATAATGGAAGTAACAGATATAATAATTTCATTTGTTCACCAAATATCCTATACCTTCATCAACAGCTTCTATCATTTCTTCTGGTGTTAAAATTACTCCTTGTGCGTCTAATCTTTTTATATTTAAATAAAACAATATACTAAAGAAGATTGAATATAATATATAGCTCATAACAAATATTCCGTCCATTATTCCTATCACCAAATATCCCATAGTATAGGAGATAGTTGTGATGTATGGAATAATCATTACATAAGTTATTATTCCGAATATTACGGATATTGGTAAAAGCCCATCAATCCTTAATATGATTTGTTCGTAAGTAATAGACATATTACCTATTTTAGTAGCTTCTCCGTCTTTGAATTTTATATGCTTTGCCATTAGAGAACCTATTCCAAAAATAGGGTGTCCTTTTTTCCAAGCAAATCTATAGATGATAGTTATAACCATTACTATAACCATAAATAAGAACAGATAAGCAAGGTAGAATAGCCCTCCTTGGACTATTGCATTCTTTATTACTAATTTTGATGAGTAGTATAATAAAGGTATTGTTATTGCTATAAATAGGAATAATACCAATATCTTCTTAATTGCTATTTTGTCTTTCATATTATTCACTTAAAAATATTATAAATAGTGTCTGTAATATATAACTTGTTATTTTTATTGTTTTGTCTATATTCAATATATCACTTTTATAAATTAATGCTTCTATATTCTTTTCTATTATTTTATACTTTTCGTAATTTTCTTTTGTAAATCTGACCGACGACTTAACTTTGAGTATTCTTCTTGGATTTGAAAATCTTGTCGTGTTCATAAATAAAGTAAAAGTTGAATTAAATATGTTATTAAATTTCTTATCTGAAATGTTTAGTGCATTAAACAATGAATTTACTATCTCTGAAGTTTTCAGATTTGTTAAGGAACTACTTGAATATGAATATAACTTGGTTTGAACATCTTGTATCTGTAATGATAGTTTTATATCATATTCTTTTGAATAGGTTATTAGCCTGTTTTTTCTGAATAAAACATTCATAGAATAACCTTAAAAGTTATCTCCACCATTCATAATTTCTCTGAAATCGGTAGGCTTTGTTTTTTCCTTTAGGATAGATGGGTTCATAGTTAACGCTTTCTTAACCAAATCTGCGGTATCCTGGACCATATCGTCAGATGTTACATAAAATTTCAAATCGGCATAACTTGATGGGTTTCCATTTTTTAATATTATCTTATGTGCAGTTTCAACATAACATTCCTTTGCGTGCCATTCCACTAATCCATCTATTATTATAACAGGCGATAATATATCCTTACTGCTTAACATATTGATTATTACTACTTTTTTTGTAAGTGCCAATGGGTGTCCGTATATGAAATATGCTCCATATTGAGTTAATATTACATCTCCATTCTCATTAAAATACCATATCTGTGGATTTTTGGGGTCCCTCACTATTAGCTTTCTTGGAAATCTTTTTGCATTTGCTAATATTTGGTCTACAAATTTAGCATAAACAGGTGAGATTACTAAAAATCTCATTATTACTGCTAATCCTGTTAATGAATAGAATATCAATACCATTAATCCTATCAGAAATCCAAAATAGTAGAATGCTTCTATTGAAACAACAAAACCTAATACCCCTATAAAGAATACGGCTATCCCTAAATTCAGAAATCTGCTTAATGAAAACATTCATTCACTCTTTTTTATTTTTTATATATTCTTGGATAAGAAGACATATTCCTTCTGAAAAATTCATTTTTTTAGAATTCATCTGTTTGATGAAATCTTTTACCATCTGTTGATTTTCTTTTTTTATGTATAAGGATTTGATAGAATCCATTTATTCACCTTTTATATATTATATAATATATATTATACCTAAACCTTTATATATGTTTTGTTTTATTTCTTTTACTTTACTTTAATTTAATTTCGCATTTGCAAGAATGTATGCGAAATATGGTAATATTATTATCAACATTATAAATGCCAATATATCATAGATATTATATTTTAGGGAATGTGCTGGTGGATATGCATATGGATTTATTGAATAGGTTTGAGGAGATATGATTATAAAGCTTGGCTCTATTGCTCCTACCTTTCCCGATACGCTCCAATATGATAATCCTTTGCTATTCAGTTGTGATATCGTAACTATCAGATTGTTATTGGAGGTTTTAAGCATTCCTTTTAGATATCCTTCAAAGTTAGCCCAACCTTGTATATCCTCTCCATTAACTGAATATACATCTTTAGGATTAATCCTTTCATATATTGTAAATGTATTGACTGTCCCTTTATTGAAAATCTGTTGTGGTGTTAGTCCAAACTGCATAGTATAATTGCTTCCTGTATAATATCCATATTTATTATAGTTTTTGGAATAGATATAAGTTTCTTTCTTTAAAGGTGTATGAGATATTAATGTGAATTGAGGTGTATAATATACTGTCTGATTTAGTTTAGGTAATACCAGATAACCAAAATTAGGATTTGCATATTGATAAGTGTATGCATAATCCTGATATACCAATGTATTATTGTATTGACATATATTCGTGCAATATACAGGAGTTCCAGATTTAGGCTGTTTGAATTGGTATTGGTATGTTATATTTTGTATTAATGGTGAATATAGGTAGGTATTGGCTGATGATATGGTTATTTGGGGTATCTGTGTGTATATGGGTGTTTGTCCGTATAAGGGCAATCCTTGACTTATATAGTATTGCTGTGCGTTTATGACACTAAATACATAAGGAGGTGCTTGTGTTAATGAGAATGATAATGATTTGTTTTGGATAAACCAATATGGAGAGGATATTTGTTGATTTATTGTATTGACAACATTCTGGGTCAAGAATGTATAGTTTTCCTGTAATGCTATCCTATCTGCCAATATGTAATTTATATTAAATAATTTGGATATATGTAATGTTGGATTGAATTTTATGTTTGAGCCATCAAAATTCGCTGATATATTTAATAGATTGTTAGTTGAATTGACACTTAAGCATAAATAAGTTTTATTGTTGAATAGATATCTGTATAGATAAGGGAATTGGGTATAGCCTGCCCCTGCTAATGAATGTGTTATCTTGTGATATTTTATATTATAGCAATATGAGTTATCTGTCATTACTGAACCATTTGTTATATTACCCTTAAATACATTCCTTATTGGATAGATAGCTTGTATCTGTGCTGTTGTATTTGTTATATCATAGGGGTATGCAGTATTGGCTACATATCCTAATAATGTTCCATTAATTATTGATGTATTTCCTAATGGAGATAGATAATCTTTCCCTATTGTATAATTATTGTTAAGCCCAAAGAATATATTGTCTAATTGTGTGCTTGTGATATTGCTTATTCCGACTATACCATCAAAACTCATATCCTTATTTGTTGTATTGCAGGAGGATATGAAATATATTTCTCTGATTAGGGTATTTTGTAATATTCCTATCTGTGAATTGCTTAACAAGGAACAATTAGCAGTGTATTGGACTACATATAAAGGATAGATGTAGCTATGGGTTGTATTTCCTATTGGAATGTTGGCTTTATTTACACTATAAGCTAAACTTTGTATATTGCTTACATAGTCTGTTAGTGGTGTCTTTAATGTATAAGATGTAGTTAAGGGCAATACGCTTAATCCTGTTGATGCTATATAGTTAATAGCTCCTGTTAATGAAGGCTTCAGAGTTCCATTTAATAGACTGTTATAAATTCCTGATTGATAGTTGCTGTTTACAGGGTAGTATAGGTTAGTGAAAAATGTTATTTGGTCCAATTTTAAGAATTGTCCTGTAAATTTTGCATATTGATATTGGAAGAAATTATTGATTGATGGAGTTAGATTTAATATTAATCCGATTGAAATAGCCATAACTATGGCAACCGTAATGGTTAGATATACTCCAATTCTTTTTGATTTTTCCATTATGTCACTGTTAGTTTATATATATCCAATAAATAATTTAATATTACTAATGTCAATAATACTGATATTACAAGTGGTTCTAATCCCATTATCAAAGTATTGATGAAAGTCCAAGAGCCTCCGATAACTACTGCTTGTGCTATATGTGTAGTAACCGCTGGCAATACAAATGTTCCAAAAGAAGCAAAAGACATTAGTGTATTTAATCCTGAATATAATACTCCTGCAAAACTTAATAAAGGATTGCTTATTAGAGCTAAAAAGAAAGCCAGATATAATAGTGCTCTATTTACATTTATTAATACTCTGAATGGTGTATCCATAGAGAATGTCTGGACGCTTTCAGATGAACCTTTTAGTGATGGCAATAAGGATAATGCTTGTGGGTTCTTATGCAATATCGCATGTGCTATATTAGTTAATGAGCGTCCTATATCAAACCTTACTAATGCTTCGTAAAGGATTATGAGTAGTCCAATTTCTATTAAGGGAGCTAATAATATTAGTATAGCAATCTTTACACCATAGGCTATCAATTGCGTTGGTATTATAGCATTTAATATAATTGAGCTAATCATTATTATTCCCCATTAAACTTTTGCAGTATAAACAATATTATTGTTATCAAAAATAATGATGGTATTGTATATTGAAAGAAGTTATTTTCTGCTTTTGCTGGTAGATATTTTGAATCATAAATCCTATTGAATTCTGTAACTGCTTTTGCTGAATTTGGATTGGTAATTAATCTGTTGTCTATATTATAATATATCTTTATTGGTTCTGTATTTATATATAATTGACTGACATAAGGAGTAACATATTGAGGATTTATATTTGTTTCTTCCTTATTTGTAAATATCGGATTATTTTTTTGGTTATTGATTAAACCTAAACTTCCTAATACAGGATTTGTAATTCCAAATAATAATGAAGGGATTGATTTTATTAGATTATTCATATTTATGTTTGTGTTATTTGTTTTGAATACTAATGTTGAATTAAGATTTGATTTTACTGATATAAAATTAAAGAATTGATAGGGATAAAGATTTGTTCCATTAACTGAATAGTTTTCTATTCCTATAATTGAATTATCTTGTGATGTAAAATATATTATTCCATCGTATTTATATTTATTTAGATATGAATTAAGCGTAGTCTTATTTGTCATATTTGAAGGAAGCTGTAATTTTGAATAATAATTTTGATTTGGTTTCATATTTTCATATACTTTTGGATTATCAAGAAATGCTTTCTGATTTATGTGAGGGGATAGTGCATATTCAAAGAAACCTAATGGATTAGAATAAATTATTAATGTCGCACTATAATAAGAACTGCTGTTTTGTAAGTTTACTATTGAAGTTGGATTGTTAGGTATTGTATTGTTATTTAATGTATATATGTTGGGATTGATTGATGTTGAAGTAAATAATCCGTATTGTTGTGTTGTTGTAGTTGTAGTAGTTGTTGTTGCATTGCTTAATCCAACAGTTAAGGATAATATCATTAAAAATAAGAGTATATTTAATTTATTCATTTATCTCGACCTCATTTTAGCGTATAGTTGTGCTAAATATTTTATTGGTATAAGACTTATCAAAACCGTTAGTGTAAGCGTAAAAAGAGTAAGTAAAGAATAGACATTCGTTAGAGGGCTATAAGAAGTTCCAAAAGTAGTAGGCAAGATAGCATTTAATAGAAAGAACATATTAATCCCTATATAATATATAAGATAAGAAGGTATAAAAACCTTCTCTAAAATTCTGTGTTACTAATTTCTATTTTGTTGGGAAATAGAAAGAAGGTAGTGGCTTGAAGTTTGGTATTTCTGGTATATTTCCATATTGCAATTCAACTTGATTGTATATGTTTCCAATTCCAAGCTGGTTGTTGTAGAAGTTTGTAGTGGATAAAGGTATCCAACTAAAACTTGAAGGATTTATTGGGTGTTGTGTTTTTATTAGTTGTGGTAAAGGTTCTATTATATTGCTGTTAGGAAGGTCAAATGCTGAACCTGTTACACTTACCAAATGGGCAGGTGGGTCTGGTGGGTCTGTATTTACTCCAAATAGGTTATTAAAGAATAAACCTATTGATGGAAACAGATGTCCTAATCCTAAAAACATTAAGAGGGTAAGCATAAGATTACCTTCCTAATATTGGTAGCACCATATGCTTTACAATAACTGCTATTACTGAAAATCCTATTATGGCTATTATTGCATATCCTGCAAGAACTCCTATATTACTCCCTAATCCGATAGTTACTAATGATTGTGAATTTACTGTTTGAGATACTGATGGGTAATAAGGATTGTTTATTATGCTCTGGAATGTCTGTGCTCCTGCTGTCGTAGCTATTAAAGATATACCTACAATTGCAGGTATACTTATTTTCACTATCTTTTTTATGAATTTGTTCATAAAATTACCCTTTAAATAATCCTATTTAGGATTATCTTCGCCTCTCTGTGAAACCTATCCACTCTATGAGTTTCTTGAAAATTCCTAAGAGTAATACTATTCCTAATCCGAATGCCATTAGTTCTATGAAACCTCCAATTGATGCAACATTAATTCCAAATACATCAATACCTCCTGTATTCCCGTTTGTTGGCGGTGCTGTTAAAGCATTTGCTTGCTGTATAAGGCTGGAACAAGCTAAGCTTGGAACTGCGAACTGTGCCTGATAAGCGTCTAAAATATTCAGAGCTGATGTAGCTGGCAATACAACATACTTTGCGTATGTGGTTGTTCCGTTAACAGTTGTTGCCTGTGTTGAATATACTGTGTCTGCGCAACCTAATCCCGATAGGTTAGATATTATATATGCGTTGTTACCCCAAGTATAAAGAATTGGATATACTTGTGGTGCTGAAGGTGTTACATTTGTCATTTAATCACTGATATAATATATATCAATAACCTTTATAAAGGTAACTTTTTAGGTTGTTTATACTTTTCTATACTTTATTATACTTTTAATTTCTATAATTATTTTTGAAATACCTTTCTTTTAGATATATTACATACTTGACATGTGCTAATGGGCTATTTGTTTTTGTAGAGATTAGCTTCAATAATGGCTTTCCTTCTTTATTTAGGTTCCTCTGATACATCTTCAATATGATTTTATCATTCATAGTTATCCCTTCTCCTTAAAAATAATATTACCGCTATTACTCCTATAGATGCTATTCCGATTATTACTATTGCCTGTATCGGAACATAAGGAGTTACTGTTATTGGGGTTGCTATTGTCTGATTAGTATTGAAAGGTGTGCTTATTGTTGGTAATGGCAAGGTTGTATGTATATTAATGGTTTCTGTTACGCTGTGTATGTCTCCTGCTGAATTATCTGAATAAATCGTTACATATAGGGTCTGTGGTGAGGTTGAGAGGGTCTGTGGGTTTAGATTGCATTGTATCGTAAATAGTGCTGTAATGCTTGTATATGCATTACAGATATAGTTATTTATTATATTGTCCTTCTGTGTTGTGAATGTTGTTGGTAATGTTGCATTACCGCTGTAATTTACATTCAATTGTTTTGCTATTATTGGACTGCTATTGGTTGCTATCGTATAACTGATAACCTTATTTGGTGTTGTGAATGTGTATGGTGCTGGCAATACATTAATAATTGTTGAATTTCTGGTGCTTATATTTCTTATATCAGTAATAGTCTCAACCGCTGTAAAGTTTCCGTTTGCTGAATAGGTGTAATTGAATATATTGTTTCCATTTGTTATATTATAAGGATATACTTGCCCATTGCCCCAATTGATTGTTATGTTCCTTAATTTAAATGTTCCTTCAACTGCAGTCAGATTAAATATTGTATTCAATCCTGCTGTTATAGACGAAGGAGATAATTCTGAAACTTCTGGATATACATATGGATTTATTGTTATTGTTTTTATGAATGCTAATGAATTCTCTGAATTTATATCATATGCTGTTGCTGTTAATGTGTATGTTCCTGCTTGTTGGTATGTATGGTTCAATATAGGGCTTGTTGAATTTATCTGTAATATTGATGGTGCTGTATTATCTCCCCAATTGACTGATATGTCTGCTAATACGAATGTTCCTTGTGCTATATCAAATGTGTAATCTGTAGGGACTGTTGCATAACTCTGTATAGGAGTTATATTGATTATTGATGGGACCATATATGAAGTTGTTATTATTGTTCCTTTTGCGGTGCAATATCCGTTTATGTCGCATACTTCACTCAATAAGGTATAATCTTTTGAAACTGAATTGAAAGGATAGATATGGGTTGTATTAACTTCTGTCTGATTGGTTGTTATTAATGTATCTGGTGTTCCATCACCCCATTTTAATGAGACATTCTGTATCTGGAATGAACCTTTCTGCATAGAAATATTGAATATGTTTGTCTCAACATCATAAACGGTTGTAGGGCTTACATTCAATATGCTTGCATATTTGTAATTATTGATAGTGACTATTAATGATTTGCTTGTCTTTATATTATTATTGCTGTCTGAAACATTAAAATATACAATATAAGTTCCTGACAGATAGGTATGATTAAGTTTTAATGATTGTGAAGTTGAATTGTTTAGATTTATATATCTTGAATTGCCGTCTCCGTAGTATAGTGTAAGATTTTTCAATGCATTTGAACCGCTATCTATCCCTATTATGAAACTTGTATTTATGTTTGTGTATAATTGATTGTTATAGCTTTCATTATAGAATGCGGTTATTTGTGGAAGTTGCTGTGAATATATGTTGAATATCTTATTTGTTGAATTCCCTAAGATATCATCTATTGATACTACTGCATCATAATAGCCTGATGCCGTATAGGTATATGTGATTGTTCTCGTTCCACCGCTTGAGCTCATAGTTCCTGTCTTATTTGAGCCAATTCCAAAATCAACTGAATAATTTGATAGTGGTTCTGTTCCTTCAACTACGGATAATGTATAGTCTGTTGATTTATCCAATATTGTTTGGTTAGGAGTGAATGTTGTAATTAATGGTAATACATAAGGGTCTACTTGTAGTATCTCTGTAAATACTCCATTAAATCCTTGTGTATCTGTTGCTGTTATAGTTAATGTGTATGTTCCTGCTTGTGTATAGATATACGGCTCTGTATAGAATTGGTTTCCTGCTGGGTTGTTTATTGTTGTCGTATTTGAATTTCCCCAATTCCAAACTAATTTAGTTATGCTGTAATTACCTTGTTGCAGATATATTTTATATTGTGAATTCAGTCCTGTTATTATTGTATCTGCTGGATTTGTATTTATTTGATATGAAATAGTAAAATTGGTTAATTTTGGTGGAGAGTAGTTATTTACTGCTACTGAAACTAAGTTAGTTGTAGATACCTGATTTACATCTATTACTTGAACTGAAATTGTGTAATTTCCTGCTGTCTGATAGGTATGGCTCATTATATTATTTCCGTATATTGGTTGAGATGCTGTTCCCCCTTGATAAGTATCTGTTATTCCATCTCCCCAATTCCATATTATGTTGTATAGATTAAATCCTCCTGTTGCTTGTGTAATAGTTAATGAATAGTTCTGGCTAACTCCTTTATAGGCTATTGTTGGTAATGTTATGCTTGATAGTATAGGATTTGGATAAGGATTGACATTAATTGTTTGCGTTGAAGATGAATAATGGTTGTTTGTGTCTGATGCTGTTAATGTTAAAGATTGTGTAGTTGAAGATGCTGGATTGGGATAAGAATGCTCTGCTGTATTAATTCCGATATATCCATTATTTGTTGTAGCCGTTGTCCCGTCACCCCAAGCCCACACTAATTGAGATAGTGGATTAGTTCCTGCTGTGAGATATAATGAAAAGTTATTTATATATGAACTTCCTGCTGGTGTTCCATATATTGTTATCGGACTTACTGAACCTATTTGAGGATATGTATACGATACTGAAATTGTTCCTGTGCCTGTTGCTTGTTTTCCTTGTGTATCTGTTGCTATTACTTGTAATGAATATGAAGTTGCTGATATTCCTTGACTTATCGCATAGGTATGAGCGTAAGTATTCTGTCCTCCATAAGCCGTAGCTGTATTGCTATTTCCATCTCCCCATAGCCATACTACTGAATTCAACGGACAGGTTCCTTGCGATAATTGAGATGTGAATGTCTTTCCTATAGTAGCAATTGCTGTTGTTGATGATACAGATACACTTGGAGTTATGTATGAATTTATGCTTATAACTCTTGAAGCCTGTCCTGTCCTTCCATTGCTGTCTGTTGCTGTTGCTGTTAATGTGTATGTTCCGCTTGAATAATAGATATGTGATGTTGTCTGTGCTGATATAGGGTTGTTTATTACTGAATTTGAGCTTCCGTCTCCCCATTGAATAGTTAATTGTGTTAAGGGATATGAGCCTGTTGTCAAACTGAATTCATAATTTCCTGAAAATCCTGTATAAATTCCATTAGCGGAACATATATTAGTTGTTGGTGGGGTTATTGTCAAAGTAGGGTTTTGATATGAATAGACATTAATAGATTGTGAAGTAGAGCTTGAACTTCCATAGTTAGTTCCGTAGTTAATAGCGTTCCAACTATTCAAGACTACTGATACTGCTGGACTTCCTGTATAGGAACTTGAATAAGTATGTGTTTGTGTTGTTATGTAATTACCATTACTTGTAGTCCAATCTGCTGAATTTGTTGGAATTGTCAATACATTTCCATCTCCCCAATTAATTATCATCTGTGGTGCTAATTCACTATTGGTTCCTGCTGTCTGTATTGGGACAGATATTTTTAATTGCATCTGTAAGGTATCATATATTGTTGTAGTGGTAGTTCCAGATTGTGTTATTGTCAAAGTAGGATTTTGTAATGCTGAATATAGGTATATTCTATTCAATAGCCCTTCTGGTGAATTGCCTGTTATTGGGTTGTAGATAGAACCTACAGTAGTATATATACCTGTCAAAGAGGTAGAGCTTAATGTTTTGGTTATGGTTGATGGAGATGCAAGATTGTTGTAAGTTGTAGTTAATGTTCCGAGCTGGAAGTAATCATTCGCACATATTGGAGAATTTGGAGCTGAGGCTCCTTGTGTTCCACAAGAAAATGTTATCGTATCCGAAATTGAGCTTACTGCTCCTTTATCAAAAGCCTGATGTGTTATTATTGGTGCTGTTGTTGTTGGTAATGAGATTATTGCAATAGAGATAGTATTTGAATTTCCACCGCTTGTGGTAACTGAAACAGGATAAACTCCTGCTGATGAATATATATGGTCCATTTGGAAAGCAATATATCCATTTCCGTCCTGCGAACCGAATGCCGTATTTGTGTATCCATTCGCTCCTGCTTGTGCCGTATATGGCTGATTACATAATTCCCCTGCGTATGAGGTTGAATGTAATACTCCGTTTATTGTGTAAGTTCCACTAAAACCTGATAATGGAGTTAATTGAGTATCTACTAAAAATTGTGTTGTTGTCCCGTCACCCCAATTCCAAGTAAGGTAGTTATTGAAGGTTGAGGAACATTGGTATTCTCCGTTTGCTATTGTTCCTCCTTGTGAGGTATAAACTCCACTACTCCAAGTGCTTGATGATGTTCCCCCACCTGCATAAGTAGCATCATATCCCCAAAAATGTGATTGATAGTTATGATAAGAGTTAATTTGGAATGTGAAAGCTCCTGATACATTTGACAATAACAATAATGTAATAATGCTTAAAACTATGCCTAAAACTTTCATCTTATCACTTTTTCTTGAATATGTTATCCATAAATTGGTGTATGAGTTCTCCCAAGAATAAGAATATTACAAATATAATTATCCCTACTACAACTATAAATGCGACAAGCAAGAAAAGATAATATGCTATTTTTCCTATTATTGAACCAAATTGGGTTTTAAGATAGGTTTCAATACCATTCAGTGAAGAACCTACATTAGATTTTCCATTAGTATTTATTATTGTATTTCCTACACTTCCTATTAAATTTTGGGTATATGTAATATTTGCTATAAACTGCTGATTACAATTTCCTATCGTATCACATACGGTTGCTGATACTGAATAGTTTCCTACTAAGATATATTTATGTGTATATGTTGCTGATGTGATTGCTGTTGTATATGTATAGACTGAATGTGGTGTTCCGTCACCCCAATTCAATATTACTTCGCTTATTTGGTTCGTATCATTATTAGGTATGAAATGTAATGACATAATCTGTGGATTTGGATATATTAGCCTTAGTGACATTTGAGCGTGTATTATTTTCCAATAGCTGTTTGGTGTATTATTTACTATATTGATTGCTGTATTGCTTTGGCTACAATATCCGTTTATGTCGCATACTTCAACATTAACTATTGAACTCCCTGATATTTTGAATTTGTATGCTTGATAGTTGATACCATTCAATACTAAATTGGTATAATAATTATTGTTGAAATCCCATGTTATGTTTTTTAATGAAAAAGAGCCTTTTGTTATCTTTACATTATATATTGTGCTTATGTTTGCTGTTGTCTTTATCGGATTTATTGTATTCAAGGCTGGTAGTATGTATTGTGTGAAGTTTATATCATTTGTTATATTTATTGAATTATTTAAGCTATCTGATACTACTGCCGTGAGTGGTATTATTCCTGTGAAATTATATATTATGCTTGTATTAAGCGTAGCATTTATCTTATTTATTAATGATTGGTTATTGATTTGTGTATTATTCAGATACCATACTATATTAGTTAATGTATTGTTATCTGTTATATTTACTGAATAGGTTGTATTCATATATTGTATTGATGTATTTGGGCTTATCATAGTTGAGTTTAGGGTTGATAGTGAAGTATTCGTTATGTGTATACTGCCTGCCTGACTTAGACTTATCATTATAGTAAAAAGCAGTATAGACAGTATTATGTTATAATTTTTCATAAATCCACTCCGTATATTATTATACTTTTACTTTAAATATTTATCGTTTTTTTCTTTTACTTATTTTGAATAAAGATAATATAATTATTGAAATTATTGTCGTCAATAATATTCCTAATATTATTGCATCTGTCGGATTTGATAAGAAATTATATTTCTGGCTTCTTTTTAATTTTTCTATTCTTAATGTATATAATGTCTGGTTTAGATTATTTTGTGTTATAGTTGCATTCTGTAATCTAAATCCTAATATGATTGGAGTTGCTTTGATAGTGCAATCTTTTAGTTCATCACATATTTTTGTCGTAACCTTATAGGATTGAAGGAATGGAAATGTATGGGTTGTATTAAATCCTCCTGTTATATTAAGATGGGATATTGCATCTTTAACTGTTCCGTATCCGTCCCCCCAATTGATTGTTATGTTCCTTATTGGATATGAGCCTTGATTTACGAAAAAGAAATATTTATTTGTTAAATCATTTGCTCCATTATAAGGCTTGTTGGGAAATATGCTTTTGAGTGTTGGGAAGTAGAATGGATAGATTGTTAGTGCTGGATTTATTAATGATTGATTTTCTATTATATTTTGTATATTTACTGCTTTTACTATGACGTTATAAGTTGTTGGTATATTGTATGTATGGTATAATATGAATTTATTATTGACTAATTGATTGCTTAATACTTGATTTATTGTTCCGTCCCCCCATTCAACAACTAAATATTTTATAGGATATGTTCCAGGATTTACAGAAAATATATAACTTTGGTTATGTATGAAACCTGTTGTTATTAATAATTTTGTTGATGGTGGAGTATAGTTATAGACTTGTATAATGCTATTATTGGTATAGGAAAACCCATTATAATCAGTAGTATTTGCTGATACATTATATATTCCGCTTATGCTGTATGTATATAATAGAGTTGTCTGATATGTTTGGTTTGATTGTGGAGAAACTGTTAGATTATCTCCGTTTCCAAAATAAAACTTTGTATTATTTACCTTGAATGAGCCTGTAGTTTCTGTTATCTGGAATGGAGTATTTACACTTACATAGGTGTAATTCTGTATATTATTATTTAATATTATGATAGGTGCAGTTATTATTGGTAAGATATATTCAGATGAATTTACTTTGATTGATGTAATATTGGTATCATTATAACTGTCTATTGCGTTTATCGTTAATGTATAGTTTGTTATATTGTTATCTAAAAATTTATTGTATATAATATTTGAAAACTTTGTAGAATTTATTTGTATGATATCGTTCTGGTTCGTTGAATTATTGAAACTTATTGTTATATTTTTTATTGGATAATAAGCAGAGCCATTAAGCGTATATTTATAGTTTAATAGGTTGAATATATCTGGTTCTGTATTATTTAATGTTGTATTAGGGAGTAGATAGTTATAGGTTGGAATTAGATTGAAATAGAATGTTGGTTGTGTTGTATTTAGGAAATAGGTTTCTGTTGTATTTGTATAGTTCTGTGAGTATGCTAATGCTGTTAGGTTGCTTATCCCTATATTATTGGGTTGATATTGATAGGATAAGAAACTTGTTGAATTTCCTTTAATTGCTGTTCCGCTGTTAAGTATGCTTGTTCCGTTTAGATACAATAGGATATTAGGTTCTATTAAAGAGCTTGCATTTATAGGTATGGTTTGATGCTGGTATATATTATAGTTGTTATTCGTTCCATTAAGCAATAAGGTTATGCTTCCTGTTGCCTGTGTTATATTGAATAATTTATTTATTGAATTTGAGGTATAGTTCTGTGTAGCGTTATTGTATAATGTTATATTATATACTCCTGCTATGCTTGTCGTATATGTGGCTGTTGCTGTTGTATTTTTGATTATCTGATTATTTAATGATGGAATGGTATATGCTGTGTAATTTATTGGAATATATGCTTCCACTTGATTATTTATAGTGTTTATGGTATAGGTTAGTGTTCTGGTTAAAGCATTATAAGTTGAATTTGTTGGTGTGGTTATAGTTAAAAGTGGTATTGCTTTATTGATAGTGAAAGAGCCTGTCGTTGAATTTGGATTATAGTTGATATTGCCTGTCGTGTTGAATATATAATTATAGGTATTTACACCTAAATTACTATTTGATTGTATGTAGGTTAAAGCGTTATTTAAGGAAGCGATTGATAATGTATCTACTTTTACATTATTCAAGTATAAATTTCCTTTTATATTTGTATTATTAGAAATATCGTTTATATTATTTATATCTGAAATGATGTTTTGATTTATATTATTATATATATAATTTGTTGGAACTGTTAATTTTATTATTAGATTTGCCTTTGATATAGTTATGGATTTAGATAATGATACTGCTGTATAGTTAGTATTACCTGTAGTGCTATATACATAATCATAGGTTCCTGCATCACTTTGTGGAGAATATGCTCCATTATTCATCAATAAGGTTGCAGTCAATTGATTATTTAATGAATTGATTGATGTTGTTGCTGTTATACTTGTTCCGTCATAGATGTAGTTTGCTGTTGGAGTGGTTGATAATGTAAGAGTTGGAGTTGCCTTGCTTATTGTGAATGTTGTTGAATTGGTTATGTAAGCCCCTAAATTATCTGTTGCTTTGAAATATATCGTATAAGTTCCTGCAGACAAAGAATTTGCATTCTGTATGATTGTAGCGTTCGTATTGTTTATATAGGAGGTATTTGAGTATATCGTAGAGCCTGTGTATGAAATCAAGGAAGCATTAAGCGTTATTGTTGTTGTGGCTACATCTGTTGCTGTTACATTAAATTCAGGTATGTTAGGATATATCTGTGTATTGTTTGTAATGAAGTAATAAAATAATTTTGTGAATGCCTTGTCTAATGTTAGTATTGGACTATTGAGGCTTGTTTGGGCTGTATAGTTCTGATTACCGCTAAAAGTCATATTCCAAGTATAATTTCCTATTGATTGGCTTGTGAATGTATTGCTGTTGCTTATGCTTGTTTGATTGAATATTGTTGATGTATTATTATAGTTGTAATTGATATTCCATTTACACTGATTGTCATAACAACTTATATTGGTAGCATTAATCAATATATTTTCTCCTCCGTAGGAACTTATTGCTGTATTGTTTCCATTTATTAGTATTGTAGGTTTAATTGGAGTTGCCTTTGATATAGTTATTGATTTAGATAATGATACTGCAGTGTAATTTGCGTTGCCTGTGGTATTGTAGATAAAAGAATATGTATTAGGTGTGCCTGTCTGTATGTAGCTATTTGAGATGCTGTTGGTTGCTGATATATTAAGGGTATCGAGCCATAATGTAGAAGGTAATTGATTATTGTAGGTTGAGATGCCGTAAGTCGTATTTATGTCTGTGCCGTCATATGTGTAAGATGCGGTTGGGCTTGTTGATAGGGTTAAGATTGGAGTTGCCTTGTTGATAATAAGCGTGTTAGTTGCTGTTGTAGTTGTGTAGTTGTTGTTGCCGAAAGATTGTGAGATAGGGTATGTTCCTGCTGATGTGTATGTTGAAGTGCTTGGTGCTATCTGATTGTTGTATGAGATAGGAGTTATTGTGAAAGTATTCAATCCGTTGTAAGTGAGGGGATTTGCTGAATATGTGAATGTAAGGGGTGCTTTTGTAATATTAACTATTACATTATTTGTTAATCCACTTGTGGTGTCATTAACATAATATGTATATGTTCCGACTGCTAAACTGCCTGCTGTTATTGTGTAAGATGCTGTGCCTGTGCCTGTTGCTATGTGTGTGCCTAAGGGGTAGTCTATGTTGCAAGTGTCCGTTGATGGAGAACAAGTAGCGTTAAGCGTTATTGCTGTGCCGTATAGTGATGGATTGGGTGATGCTGTTATTGTTAATGATGATGGTTGAGGTATTACGCTGACTGATGCTGAACCACTATTAGTAACATAAGCGAGTGTGCCTGTTGGGTTGAAGGCTACA
>VAOZ01146657.1_pt1 | contig 21963 bp, 20 predicted proteins | sample 3394041 | NCBI WGS metagenome assembly VAOZ01 (sample SAMN08290431, study PRJNA428436) | hydrothermal vent metagenome | isolation source: Deep-sea hydrothermal vent chimney | place: Indian Ocean: Southwest Indian Ridge
ATTGTATAAAGTGGCACGACTCACGCGGTATTTGTTGTTTTTCATGCGGATATACAACGTCTCAATATCAAAGTGCCCATCGGTTGCATAAATCTCTTTCAGAATGGTAAAGCGCTCCGGTGTTTTTCGGTGTCCCCTGGAGTCAAGGTACTCTGTAAAAACTTTCTTTACTTTCTCGAAAGTATCCTTTTTAGTTTCCTGTTTCATATTCCAGTGATAAAGTTTTGCGTGGTAAAAATAACAAATTATCTTTAAATGGTCTAAATAGAAATTATTTTTTTAATTTTTTGCTAAGTGAATGACGAATGATTATCTTTTTAATCGATTGGGTTCTATTAAAAGGTTCGAACCACTTTAATTACCTGACCTGTCCTGGACAGGTTTGCCATAAGTTTTTTCAAAACAGCTGCATTAGGAACGAATATTTTTATGCTGATAAAAACGAGTCCTTCATGTGAATGCATGTTGATGGCATTCATATCCAGCATAAATTTTATGGAAACTAATTCCGTAACCATGTTTAAGAGACCTGATTTGTCCTTGGCCGTAATATGCAGACTGGCAAGATAGGTTTTTCCCTCAAGAGGTTTCCATTTCGTTTTCAGTATGTTACGGCCATATACTGACATAAGTTGTATGGCTTTTTCGCAATCGGTTCTATGAACTTCAGTATCACCGCCGGGTAGTTCTAAAATAATAACATTATCGCCGGGGACAGGATGACAGCATTCCGGAATGACATACTCTTTTTGATTTCCTGCTATGGACGATGGTAAAACTTCGGGCGGATTACCGGTTTCGGGTAGTGCAGGTTTTGTCTGCTTGCCGATGAAAGGAATACGTAAACTTCTTCTTAGCCATCCGGTGCGATCTTCATTAGGCAGGAGAATGCGTTTGAACTCTTCCTCTCCTATTTTGCCGGTGGCCAGAAAATAATAAAAGTCAATGGGGCCGTTTACCTGAGAATCTCTTATCACCTTTTGAACATTCTGCCCGTTGTATTCAATTTTGAATTGCTCAAAAAGTGCTTTTAATTTCTGCAGGCCCTCTTTTTTATATGTTTTTCGTTTGTTTTTCAGGGCTGTTTTTATTTTTGTTTTGGCTCGGGCGGTAACTACTATTTTAAACCAGTCTTCTTGCGGCTCCATAATTTTTGAAGTAATGACCTCCACCTGGTCTCCGCTTCTTAACTTGTGATCGATAGTAACCACACGCCGGTTTACGTTAGCTCCTATAGCCTTGTTTCCCAAGTCACTATGAATTGAATATGCAAAATCCAGGACGGTTGCCGTTTTAGGAAGGGATATCATATCGCCTTTTGGCGTAAACACGTAAATTTCGTCAGAGAAGAGATTTTGCTTAAAGTCATCGATAAAACTGATAGACTCCTCATCGTCATCGTTTTCCATCAGCAGTTCGCGGGTTTTATTTAACCACACATCCAGACTACCGGGGGAGGAAGATTTAGGTTTGTACTTCAAGTAGGCTGCGTATCCTTTTTGGGCAATTTCCTGCATACGCTTGCTCCGGATATGCACCGCTACCCATCGACCCTGAGGCCCCATCACCGTCGTGTGAATAGCTTCGTAACCGTTTGCTTTGGGTGTGCTCATCCAGTCCAGCAGTTTTTTGTTGTTGGGTTTGTATATTTCCGACAAAGCAGAATAAACGGCCCAGCATTCCAGGCTTTCATTTTGGGTTTCGGTATCCACAATGATATCCAGACTAAATGAGTTGTATATCTGCTCGAAAGGCACTTCCAGCCGCCGCATTTTTTGCCATACAGAATAGGTTGTTTTTTCGTTTATCAGCAGCTGGAATTTTAGCTTTTTGCGTTTAAGCGATGTACGGATTGGAACCATAAAATCATTCAGATAAACATTCCGCTCGGTTCTGCTTAGTTCAATTTCATGTTTGATATCCTCATAAAGTTCGGGTTGGGAATATTTGAATGAGAGTTCTTCAAGTTCGCTCTTAATAGAAAAAAACCCCAGACGGTAAGCCAATGGAGCATAGATATAAAGTGTTTCCGAAGCAATGCGAAGCTGTTTGTCGTGAGCCATAACGTTCATAGTGCGCATATTATGCAGGCGGTCGGCCAGTTTAACAAGTATTACGCGCATATCGTCCGACAGGGTAAAGATAATCTTCTTTAAAGTAGCTGACTGAGCAGTAGAATTATTATCGGAAATCTCATCTATTTTGGTAAGTCCGTCAATAATCCGGGAAACTTTAGTACCAAACATTTTTTCCACATTCTCCAGTGTGAGGTCGGTATCTTCCACGGTGTCGTGCAGCAAAGCTGAAATAATAGAAGTACGTCCCAGCCCCATTTCGCCGGCTGCAATTGTAGCCACGGTAAGAGGATGCAGGATAAAAGGCTCCCCCGACTTCCTGCGCATGTCTTTATGTGCATCGGCTGCCATACGGAAAGCTTTGCGCACATCCCATAAGTCTTTGGTCTCCTTACGGGTAGTCCATGCCTCTATCAGATGCCGGTACTGGCGCAGAATTTCCTGCCTCTCTTCCTCTGATGTTAATTTCTTCATTAATCAATTTCAAAACGGAACCAACAAAATTACTATTTTTTTGTGATGCCTTTGTCATTGGTAGATTTTGCCGGTGAAATATTTTTTCAGATATCATTCAGGCCTTTATAAGTTTTTGATTTTCATTTGTTACGGTGAAAAGTGCATTCTTAGATAATATTTGTAGTTTTGAGAACCATTCGTGAAAGTTATGAAACGGTATTTTTTAATCGTTATTTTTTTGTTTTTCATTGTGCAGATAAGCATGGCTACACACCAGCGTGCTGCCGAGATTACTTACCGGCATATCGTAGGACTGACCTATGAATTTACCATTACCATGTACACCCGGACCTCCAGCCCGGCTGATAATGAACGAAATACCATGCCGATAATCTGGGGTGATGGCAGCTCGGAGGAGATACCGCGTATTGATTTTTACCCGCTCGGCAATGATATTTCTTACAACCGTTATGTAGGTCGTCACACTTATGCCGGCCCCGGTGCTTACACCATAAGCGTGGAAGATCCTAACCGCAACAACGGTGTGGTAAATATTCCCAACTCGGTAAATGTGCCCATGTTTGTTGACAGCTATCTCCTTATCAACCCTTTTCTCGGATATAATAACTCCGTACAGTTGCTCAACCCTCCCATTGATGCCGGCTGTGTGGGGCAGCCTTTTTATCATAATCCGGGTGCTTATGACCCGGATGGCGACAGCTTGTCGTACAAACTTGTGGTTTGTAAAGGCGCCGGCGGGAGAGATATTCCCGGTTACACTTTCCCCAAAGCTTCTCAATATTTTCGTATCGATTCGCTCACAGGCGAAATGCAATGGGTAAATCCTGTATTACAGGGCGAATACAACGTGGCTTTTTTGACGGAAGAGTGGCGCAGGGGTATCATGATAGGTTATGTACGTCGCGATATGCAAATTACCATTGCCAACTGTAGCCATAAACCACCGGTTATTATCACCGCCAGGGATACCTGTGTGGTAGCTGGCGATAGTTTGCATTTTAAAACAACGGCTTACGATCCGGAAGGAACCAATGTGACGTTAACAGCTTTTGGCGGTCCTTTTGAACAGGCAGTGAGTCCGGCAACCATATATCCCAATCCTGCCGAAGGAAAAGATACGGTCTCTACTGTTTTTTCCTGGCATACGCAGTGCGACCATGTGCGCTATAGTCCTTATTCGGTGGGCTTTAAAGCTAAGGACAGCGGCTTTCCGGTGAGCCTGGCCAGCTTTAAGACGGTGAAGATCAAGGTCATAGCACCAGCACCCAAAAACCTGAAAGCCACGGCGTTTGGAAATGGTGTTGACCTGACGTGGGATACTGCCGGCTGTAAAAATGCCATTGGCTATAAGATTTACCGAAAAAGCGACAGTACATCCTGGCAACATGGCCATTGCGAAACGGGAGTCCCGGCTTATACCGGATTCAAATTAATCGGTACGACAAACAGCATAAACAAACGAACTTTCCGCGACGACAATAACGGAAATGGCTTGTCGCAGGGGGTGCGCTATTGTTACAGGGTGACGGCTATTTTTGCCGATAGATCCGAAAGCTACGCTTCTGACCAGGCGTGTGCTTCACTGAAACGTGATGTTCCCATCATCACCCATGTGAGTAACGATGATACCGATCTTTCCAAAGGGCAGGTTTATGTGGACTGGTCAAAACCGATTGAGCTGGACAAAACCCAGTTTCCCGGTCCATACAACTATCTTTTGTATCGCAGCGACAAGGCATCGGCCGGGAAAATGCAACTTGTGAAAACCTTTTCCGGTCTTAATGATACTATTTTTACAGATACTGCTGTGAACCTGAATACAGAGCAGGCTCCCATAGTTTATCGTGTTGATTTGGAAAGCGAAACCGCAGGCGCTATCGGAAACTCCCATGATGCTTCTTCGATTTTTTTGCAAATAAGCGCTTCGGATAAAAGATTAACCCTTAGCTGGCACCCCAAAGTTCCGTGGATAAACGACCGGTATGTCATTTTCCGGAAAAAGGAAGGTAGCCAGCGCTTTGATTCGTTAACGACAGTAAAGGATCCTGTTTATGTGGACAAAAATCTAAACAACACACTGCAATATTGCTATTACATAAAATCCATTGGACACTATTCCCTGCCCGGGCTGGTGGATCCTATTGTAAATTATTCGCAGATTGCCTGCGCCATTCCTAAGGATGTTATTGCACCGTGTCCTCCTGAAGTTGCCGTTGTTACCAATTGCGATAAAGTAGAAAATACCCTGAAAATATGGATGTTACCCAAAGATAGCTGTTATTATGATCTGGCTAAATACCGGATTTACTATGCTCCTCCCGGTGGACAACTGTCGTTGCTGGATTCGGTGAACGGAAACCATGCCGATACCGTTTATTACCGGCACAGCGGTTTGGAAAATGTGGTGGGGTGTTATGCCGTCGAAGCAGTGGATACTGTTGGCAATGTGAGTAACATGAGCCCGAAAGTGTGTGTAAATTATGATGCTTGCCCACAGTACGAACTTCCCAATGTTTTTACCCCCAATGGCGATGGTGTGAACGATAAGTTTGTGCCCATGAATTCCCTGAACAACAATCCTAAAGCAACAGTGGATCATATAGATATGGTGATTTTTAACCGTTGGGGAAAGGAGGTTTTTCACACGAAAGACCCAATGATAAACTGGGATGGACGGGATATCAAGACGAAAGCAGAATGTCCTGCGGGTGTTTATTTCTACACTGTCGAGGTTTATTTTATCTCTTCTAACGGATTACAAAAACATCATTTGCAAGGATCGGTTACCATTATCCGGTAAAAACCGCCGATGCTTGTAACATTGTCCCCGTTTTATCCGTCTCACAGGAAAACATTGAAAAATTTTATTATGAGAAAAGTTACAACCACATCATTTCTGCTTATTGCCATTATGCTTTTTACGGCAGGGCAGGCTTACAGTCAGCGAAATTTCAGGAATAACAGAGGTAATGGTCGTATTGTGAAGAGCACAGAGACTGTACCTCCTTTTGATGAAATTCGCGCCGGTGCAGCCGACAACATTATTATTTTAACAAAAGGAAATACCCCTTACAGTGTGGTGATACAGACTGATGAGAATATACTGAATTCCATTCATGTTTCTGTTAAAAACAAGGTGCTAAATTTCTCTTACAGCGGCATCAACCCTACAAAACTCCGGTTTTATGTTACGGTTCCTTCGCTTTCTCTAATACATGCCTCTGGAGCATCGGTGGTGAAAAGTGCGGATACATTGGGCGGACAAATGTTTAAAGTTGTTGCCAGCGGTGCCGCCAATGTGAACCTGATGCTGAACTTTCAAGAGATAGAGGCGCATGCTTCCGGAGCAGCAGACTTGTATCTTACCGGGAAGACAAAGAAACTTACTGCGGTAGCGAGTGGCGCAGCAGATATAAAAACCGGCCGTTTAATTGCCGATTCGGTTTTTGCAAAAGCTTCCGGTGCTTCGGATATTCGTGTCAATGCCCAAAAGTTCTTAAGTAAGGATGTTTCTACGGCAGCGAGTGTGAAACTGGTAAATGCTTCGCAGAAAACCATACAGGTACAAAAGCCCGGTAAACGTACACGTGTGGTGGTTTACAGCAATCCGGTCAGCGCAACCAACTGGAATGATACCACACGCGTTAACGTGGGCTCTATTCATGTGGAAGTAATCGATGGCGATACAACCAAAGTAACCCTTGGTGGCCATACGCTTATAGTAGATGGTAACGGGGATGTGAAATGGAAACGGACGAGACCGGTAAGGTTCAACGGACACTGGGCCGGCGTTGACCTTGGGATAAACGGCTATTTTACACCTGCTTTTAACACTGATTTCGGTAAAGCTTACAGTTACCTGAACCAACGCTATGAAAAATCCATTAATGTTAATATAAATATTTTTGAACAGAATATTGCTTTCAACAAAGCCAAAACCATTGGGTTGGTTACCGGTGTTGGTCTTAGCTTTAACGATTATCGTTTTACCAATCCAACTTATTTGTCGCCAGACAGCAACGAGATGAGTGGTTTCTATATGCGTAATGTGAATGTCAGGAAAAGTAAACTTTCGTTATTTTATCTTACGGTTCCGGTTATTTTTGAATTTCAGACCAACAATCCCCGGCGTAGCCGCAGGTTTTTTGTCGGTGTCGGGATGTTGATTAATGCCCGGCTTCGCTCACACACCAAAATTTATTTTAATGAGCCCAACAAACAGTATTATCTTGAAGACCCTGCTACGGGTACGCTCATGCCGGGCTATTACACAACACCTAACCGCGCCAACCGCAATATTGTGAAAAGTGTGAATAGTTTCAACCTGCAGCCGTTTCGTTTTGATGCGACACTTCGCATAGGTTACGGGATTATTTCGTTGTATGCTACCTATGCACTGAATCAGATGTTTTTGAAAGGCCAGGGGCCTGTGTTGAACCAGTGGTCGGCCGGGATCAGTATTTCCGGGTGGTAGTCCGGGTATAATATAGAAGATTAATAGCCTCCGGAATGGAGGCTTTTTTATTGAAGTTGTTCAAAGTGAAACTGAGAAACTTTGAGAAATTTCTTAACTTTGCCTGGCAAAATCAGGAAACTAAAAACTTTATCATATTATGTCCGGACACAGTAAATGGTCAACCATAAAAAGGAAGAAAGGAGCTCTGGATGCGAGACGCTCCAAGATTTTTTCAAAACTCATTAAGGAAATTACCGTAGCGGTTAAAGAGGGTGGAGCCGACCCGGATGGAAATCCTCGTTTACGTATGGCTATTGCCAATGCCAAAGGCCAGAGCATGCCAAAAGACAATATTGAAAGAGCCATAAGTAAGGGAAAAGACAAAGACGGGGCAAGTTTCTCGGAGGTTATCTATGAAGGTTACCTTTCTCACGGAATTGCCGTTTACCTTGAGTGTACAACCGACAACCTGCAAAGAACAGTCTCTAACATACGTGCTGTTTTCAATAAATTCAGTGGCAGCCTTGGCACCAACGGCTCACTGAGTTATTTGTTTGACCACAGGGGTGTCTTCGTCATTCCCAAAGGTGACCTGGATTTGGAGGAGTTTGAAATGGAATTGATCGATGCGGGAGCAGAGGATATTGACCTGGATGATGAAGGATTTTTTAATGTAACCACTTCCATGGAGGATTTTGGTGCTATGATGAAAAAGCTTGAAGATTTGGGTATTGCGCCGGAAACTGCCGAATTACAGCGTATTCCAAACGACACAAAGACATTATCTCTCGAGGATGCACTGAAAATTATGAAGGTTATCGACTTGTTTGAAGATGACGATGACGTGCAAAAGGTTTTTCATAATTTGGAAATGACCGATGAATTGATGGAAAACATGTAATCCTGTCGTTTTAATTCTAAAGTAGCCTGCTCTTTTTTTACCGACAAACATTATTTTACCAATTCGTAAGTGTCGGAAGCAATCATTAGTTCCTCTTCAGTTGGTACCACCAATACTTTTACTTTTGAGTTATTGGTGGAGAGAACTATTTCCTGACCACGTTTGTCCATCATCTTCTCATCCAATTCGATACCGAGAAATTCCATGTTGCTAAGAATTTTTCTCCGGGTTTTCGTATCGTTTTCACCAATTCCGCCTGTAAAAATGAGCACATCCACGCCGCCCAATGCCGCAGCATACGAACCGATATTTTTTTTCACCCGGTAGGCAAACATTTCCAGTGAGATTTTGGCACGTTCGTTTCCTTTATCTGCGGCTTCTTCGATGTTACGCATATCTGATGAGACTCCCGAAATCCCTATCATTCCTGAAAATTTGTTCAGTAGTGTCCGGGTATAACCAATAGTTGTTTTTTCTTTTTCGGCAATAAACAATAGCGCCCCGGGGTCTAGGTCGCCCGAACGAGTCCCCATTATCAAACCTTCGGTTGGTGTCATTCCCATGGACGTGTCGTACGATTTTCCATCTTTTATAGCATCTACCGATGCTCCGTTGCCGAGGTGGCAACTGATAATCTTCTGCTTTTCATAATCGACATGCAGTATCTCGCAAGCTCTGTGTGAAACGTAGTTGTGGCTGGTACCATGAAAACCGTAACGCCTTATTTTGTACTTTTCATAAAGAACATAAGGAATACCGTAGAGAAAAACATGAGGAGGCATGGTTTGGTGAAAAGCCGTGTCGAAAACACCTACCTGAGGAACTTCGGGCAGTAGTTGCTGCATAGCATAAATCCCTTTCAGGTTGGGTGGGTTGTGCAGGGGAGCCAGCTCGGAACAGCGTTCCAGTGCGCCAATAACTTCATCGGTGATGAGAACGCTGCCGCTGAATTCTTCGGCTCCATGTACAACGCGATGACCAATAGCGGTAATTTCTTCCATGTTTTTAAGGCTGCCGTACTTTTTACTGATTAAAATACCGAGCAGGTACTCAATGCCCTGCTGGTGATCCAGTATTTCACCTTCAATTTTTTTCACCGGGTCATTATTACGGCTATGTTTAATAACACTTCCGCTAAGACCGATTTTTTCGACAACTCCTTTTGCCAGAATTTCTTTGGAAGGCATATTAACCAACTCATATTTTATGGACGAGCTACCACAATTCAAAACTATAATTTTCATCTTCTTCCTGTTTTCACTTATTTAATAATGGCACACGACACGGTGTTTCCAACAGGCTTTTCGCCTTCGTAATTATAAAATCCTTTTTTGGTCTGAAGGCCGAGATAATTGGCTCTGACCAGCCGTTTAATGACAGGAGAGGCCTTGTATTTTTTGTCACCATACTCCTGATACAGGTTATCCATGTATTTTAGGATTTTGTCCAATCCGATTTTGTCGGCAATCTCAAAAGGCCCGTAAAAATATCCCGTAGTCTCTTTCATGGTTTCATCAATATCGGAAATGGAGGCAACGCCTTCCATAAGGATCTCACAGGCTTCGTTGATGAGAGGGATCAGGATTCGCGTAGAGATATTTCCGGGGGATTCGTTGATGAGAATGGCTCTCTTGTTGATCATTTTCAGAAACCAGCTTATTTTATCATAAGTTTCATCTGATGTCTGGCGACCTTTTACCACCTCCACAATCGTAGTTTTGTCAATAGGTTCAATGAAATGTACACCAATGGCTCTTTCCGGGTGTTTTAACACTACAGCGAGATCTGAGATAATTAATGTGGAAAGGTCGGATGAAATAATGGTTTTTTCACTTACGACATTTTCCACTTTTTGAAACAGCTCTTTCCGCAGGCTTAATAAAGTTCCTTTCTGACGCGAGCTAATGGTTTCAATAATCAGATCACAGTTTTTCAGGTCATTATAATTAGTTGTGCCTTTGATATGGGACATAATCAATTTTTTCTCTGAAGAGGTAATACCCCATTGGGCAATCACACCGTCAAGCTGTTCTTCAATATCGTGGTAGATTTCTTTCAGGCGTTTTTCGGTTAAATCCAAAAAGATAACATCTAAACCATACTGCGCAATGATACGTGTAATAACCTGACCCACAGAGCCGCATCCCATAATACCGACTGTTTGAATATTTCCTTTTGGTTTAAGTCGTCCGCCGAGGCTAAATTGAACTAATTCGCTCATTTTTATAATTTTAATGGTTTTCTAACTACATTATTTGTCGCTGTACAGGCCATTTGCCTGGTTAGCAGTAATGGCAATCATGTTGATAATGTCGTCAACAGAGCAGCCACGCGAAAGGTCGTTGATAGGTGCTGCAAGACCTTGCAAAACAGGCCCGACAGCCTTAGCACCGGCCAGCCTCTGTACCAGTTTGTAAGCAATGTTTCCCGATTCCAGTGAGGGAAATACCAATACGTTAGCTTTACCTGCAATGGCTGACCCGGGCGCCTTTTTTTGCCCGATAGCTTCAACAATGGCAGCATCTGCCTGCAATTCTCCATCAATCTGCAATGAAGGGTTCATCTCTTTGGCTATTTTCACGGCTTCCACAACCTTATCTACTTTTTCGTGTTTGGCACTCCCTTTGGTGGAGAAACTAAGCATGGCTATCCGTGGTTCGATACCTGCAATATTTTTGGCCGTTTTAGCCGATTCCACAGCAATTTCTGCCAGCTCGCGCGTCGATGGATCCGGATTTACGGCACAGTCGGCAAAAACTATGACGCCATCCGTACCAAAATTCTTATCCTTTAGAATCATAATAAATGCACCGGATACAGCACTTATACCCGGCAGGGTTTTGATAATCTGAAAGGCAGGACGCAACACATCCCCTGTTGTATGTTCGGCACCGCTGACTTCTCCATCGGCTTTACCGTCTTTGATAAGTAATGTTGAGAGGAATAAAGGCTCCTCCACACGTTTCATGGCTTTTTCAAAAGTCATCCCTTTTTTCTTGCGTATCTCGGCCAGCATGTGGGCATAGTATTCTTTTTGCGGATGATCAACAGGGTCAATAATGGTGGCTTCTACAATGTAATTTAAGTCATAAGAACGGGCGATACTTATAATTTTAGCTTTGTTTCCCAGCAATATAATAGAAGCGATTTTTTCTTTAAGAACGTAGTCGGCTGCACGCAGATTGCGCTCTTCGGTTCCTTCGGGCAGGACTATGGTTTTCCTTGCCTGACGAGCCATATCGTGAATTTTATGGATTAATTCCATTCTATTTTGACTTTAATGGTTACTGCTGCAAAAGTATTACTAATTTTGTTCCGCTTTTTACTATAGTTAATTTTTTAACAAAAATTTTTCATTATTGATAATAGCTTTATGATCAGTTTTATACGGTATGTTTGGCACATTTAGGGTTCGTTTGTTTTTTAGCAGGGAGATGGTGAGTAGATTTCAGGATTTTATGCCAGGTTCAGTGCATGTTGATACGGCTGACAATTTATCTGCTGACAGTTTGCATGGGGTTGGTACATTTTTCCAAAAACAACCGATAGTTATTCATCCGCAGCTAATTCATGTTTCCGGCAATAACTGGATATTTTATATGCTGTTTGGGTTGCTGATGTTGATTGCATTTATCCGTTTTTTTTATCCGTCTGCCACAAGGGCTGTTTTCTCCTGGTTTTCGAGAACCGGTTTTCGGAAAAGCGATGATAACTATGGCAAACCGGGTTTGCTGGTCCCTGCCTTTTTATTACTAAATTTTATTATAACCCTTTCCTTATTAATTGTTGTAGCACGGTTGAAATCAGGAGGCAGACTTGATAATATCTCTTCTTCGATACAGTTCTGGCTGTTTGCAGCAGGTGGAATTGTTGGTTTTTTCCTGTACAATCAGATTTCTGCTTTTCTCATAGGGTTTGTTTTTGACGCCGCTGACGAGGCATCCATACAACTGAAAAACAATGCTGCATGGGCTTATGTAAGTGGCTTATTTTTAACCCCCTTGCTGTTAATCTATTTTTATACGCTGAACGGTTTTTTATTTGGTTTTATAGTTGTCGGATTAATATTATTGTTGCTGTTCAAATGGTTTCAAACGGCAAAAGTTGGTCTCTCTGCAAGGAATTTTAATGCACTTCATTTATTTTTGTATCTTTGTGCCGTTGAAATCATACCTCTGTTTTTGTTGATAAAAGTGTGCATGATATGATTTTTTTTGGGTTGGAAGGCCTGATAGTAACGGGGTATTTCGTTTTAGTAGGGGTTAAAAATCGGGACATTGAAGATTAAAAATATTTTAGTATCGCAGCCAAAACCGGCAGACATAAGCAAATCGCCTTATGGCGAATTGAGTAACAAGTTTAATCTGAATATTGATTTTCAAAAGTTCATCACTATTGAAGGCATTTCTGCTCAGGAATTTAGGATGAATAAGAACTCATTTAACGGCCACTCGGCGGTTATACTTACCAGTCGCCACGCGGTAGATCATTTTTTTAGGATAGCCAAAGAGTTACGAAAAGAAATTCCCGACTCTCTGAAATATTTTTGCATCTCCGAATCGACAGCTTATTATTTGCAGAAATATGTACAGTACCGGAAACGGAAAATATTTTTTGGGAAACAGAATTTCAGGGATTTGCTGGAGGTACTGAAAAAGCACAGTGAAGAAACATTTATTGTTCCCTCCTCAGACGTGCCTAATCAGGCAATGTTCAAGTTGCTTGACAAGGAGAAGATTAACTACTCTCAGGGTATTATTTATCGTACGGTTCCCAGTGATCTTTCCCGGCTGGATATCAAAAAATATGACTTGCTTATTTTCTTTAGTCCGGGAGGGATCAATTCGTTGCTCACCAATTTCCCCGATTATGAACAGGGAGATCAGCTAATTGCTGCTTTTGGTCCGGCTACTAACAGGACTGTAAAAGAGGCAGGACTTACTGTAAATATTACGGCACCTACACAAGCTGCTCCTTCCATGGCTATGGCTATCGATAGTATTATTACCGAGCGTGAGAAAGAGCGCCGCCGCCGCCGCAGAAAGTAGCCTGAATTCTAATTATACGTTGATTTACAGTTTATATTTGCAGACTGTACCGTATTTGTTCATCATTTTAATCTCCGGATTTATTTCAAAAAGGCCATACAATACGCTGCCTGTTCCGGTCATGGAGGCATACAAAGCGCCCCGGCTGATAAGCTCTTCCTTTGCTTTTGCCAGCGAGGGATAATCCTCAAAAACAATTTTTTCAAAATCATTGCTCAATCGTTGTTGCCACCGGTTTACAGGCTGACTGACCAGCTCCTGCATGGAGATTTCTGATGTTTTAGGAACTATTCTTTGGAAAAGTGTACGGGTGGATAAAGTCAACCCGGGAATAACCAAAACCAGAAAAAGACCGCTGAGATTAAGGTCGCAGGATCGGATAATTTCTCCCCTTCCGGTAACGAATGCAGGTCTGTTCCGGACAAAAAAAGGACAGTCGCTGCCAAGTTGTGCAGCAAAGGCCATAAGCTTTTTAACAGTTATGTTCAGTTGAAAAAAATTGTTCAACGCTTTCATAAAACAAATGGCATCTGCAGAGCCGCCACCCAGCCCGCTGCCGGCAGGAATATTTTTTAGTAAACTGATTTCTACGGGTGGGATTTTGTAGTATCGGTACAAAAGTTTCCATGTTTTGCCAAGGATGTTTTCCGAAAGTTTTCCGGGAACCGGCTTTCCGAAGATGCCAAGTTTATATGCCGATGCTACCCTGAATTCAACCACATCATACAACGGAATGGGATAAAAGATGCTTTCGATGTTGTGAAAACCATCGATGCGTTTTGCTGTTACCCGAAGTCCGAGATTGATTTTTGCCGAAGGGAAAAGTAACATGGTTGAAGATTGAAGAACAAAAATAGGCTTTTTGCAGGTAAGTCTTTCCCCACGGCAGAATATTCTTTTGCTATCAGGGCTATAGGGTACAGCTCACTTGCTGCCCAAACAAATCACAATATTTATTCTGTTTTTATACCGGCTAAACCACGGGAAAGTATGCCCGAAAATTCAAAAAAATGCTCAATTTTCAAAAAAATATTTTAACGGATAGTTTTTCTACTCCGAATGTTTGCAAATTATTTTTAAATTTGGATTCTTTTAATATCCTGTTCAAAAAGCTCATGGCAATTATAGATTCGGTACTCACATGGTTGATAAAAAAGAGGATGCATCAGATTGACCTCTTTCTGAAATTTCCTAATGAGGTACAGCATGACTGGTTTGAGAAGTTAATAACGGCTGGTGCTACAACCGGGTGGGGAAAAAAGTACGACTATGGAAGTATCAAAAGCCCGGAAACCTTCAGGCGGCGGGTGCCGGTGAGCAAATATGAAGATATTCAGCCATTGATAGACCGGATGCGGCGGGGCGAAAAGAATTTGCTTTGGCCGGAAGATATAAAATGGTTTGCCAAATCATCGGGAACGACCGACAACAAAAGCAAATTTATTCCTATCAGCCAGTCCACCATAGAAGAGTGCCATTTTAAGGCAGGCAAAGATGTGCTAACACTTTATCTCAACAACCATCCCGATTCTGCCATTTTTCAGGGAAAAGGGTTGCTTATGGGCGGAAGCCAGAGTATTCAGGAGGTAAACAACCAATCCTATTATGAAGGGGATCTCTCAGCGATTTTGATTCACAACATGCCCTATTGGGCGCAGATTATGCGAACGCCTTCTCTCGCTATTACCCTTATGGATGAATGGGAAAGCAAACTGCAGCTTATGGCTGAAGCTACACAGGAGCATAATGTTACGAGTCTTTCGGGCGTGCCCTCCTGGACGCTGGTTTTGATGCGGAAAGTGCTTGAGCTGGCGGGAAAAGAAACAATCCCGGAGTTATGGCCGGAGCTGGAGGTCTTTTTTCACGGTGGTGTTAGCTTTGAACCTTACCGTGAGCAATTTGCGGCACTGATCCCCAATGACAACATGCGGTATTTTGAAACGTACAATGCTTCCGAAGGTTTTTTCGGTATTCAGGACAGAAGTGGCGCCAACGACATGCTACTGATGCTTGACTATGGCATTTTTTACGAGTTTGTCCCAATAGATCAGGTAGGATTGGAATTTCCTGAGGCGCTTGGACTGGATGAGGTTCAGCTAAATACCGGTTACGCTATGGTGATTACTACCAACTCCGGACTTTGGCGCTACCTGATTGGCGATACCATCCGGTTTACTTCGTTGCAACCTTACAGAATACAAATTACCGGGCGTACCATGAACTTTATTAATGTTGTCGGTGAAGAACTCATGGTGGACAATGCAGAAAAAGCCCTTGCCACAGCTTGTTCCAAAACCGGTGCAGCTATCAGAGATTATACGGCGGCCCCTTTGTATGTGTCTGAGAATATTCAACATGAGTGGTTGATTGAGTTTGAGAAAATGCCGGATAACTTTGACTTCTTTGTAGAACTTTTTGACAATGCACTCAAGGCTTTAAATTCAGATTACGAGGCCAAAAGATACCACGATCTGGTGTTGAAACCACCGTTGATAAGATCCATGAAAAAAGGGGCGTTTTATACCTGGATGAAACGAAACAACAAGCTGGGCGGTCAGCACAAAATCCCCCGTTTGCACAACAGCCGGAATTTTGTGAATGAAGTATTGGAAAACAGCAGTATTACTGAAAGGAATATTAATTTATAAATCATAACATAATGCACATTGCTATTGCCGGAAATATAGGGTCAGGAAAGACAACCCTGACGAAAATCTTATCTAAGCATTATGGCTGGAAAGCCCATTACGAAGACGTAGATCACAACCCTTATCTGCAAAGTTTTTATGACGATATGCAGCGATGGTCCTTTAACCTTCAGGTCTATTTTCTGAACAGTCGCTTCCGTCAGGTGGTAGAAATCAGACGGGGCAACAAAAAAGTGATACAGGATCGCAGTATCTACGAGGATGCTTATATTTTTGCTCCGAATCTGCACGATATGAACCTCATGTCCACCCGCGATTTTGAGAATTACAGCTCGCTTTTTGAGCTGATGAGCTCCTTTATTCAGCCACCTGATTTGCTGATTTATCTCAGAGCTTCTGTCTCTACACTGGTGGATCAGATTCAGAAACGAGGCAGAGAGTATGAGGAGTCTATCCGGCTCGACTATCTGAAACTGCTCAACGAGCGTTATGAGTCCTGGATTTCCAAATACAAACAGGGAAAACTATTAATTATCAATGTGGACAAGCGTGACTTTTCCGAACCCGAAGACATTGGCCTTGTTATTGAAAAAATTGATGCTGAAATAAACGGCTTATTTTAAATCATGAAAATGATATGAAAGTTCTTGGCATTATTCCCTCACGCTATGCTTCGACACGATTCCCAGGAAAACCACTCGCTGACATTTGTGGAAAATCCATGGTACAGCGGGTTTATGAACAGGTAAAGGCTGCTGCCGGTGTTGAGAAAGTAATGGTGGCCACCGATGACAACCGAATTGTCCGGCATGTGGAAAGCTTTGGCGGCAATGTAATGCTCACTAAAAGTAACCATGCCAACGGTACGTCGCGTTGCCGCGAAGTGGTGGAAAAACTGGAAAAGCAGGGTCACTATTTTGATGTGATTATTAATATTCAGGGGGATGAGCCATTGATACAGCCTAAGCAAATTAGTCAGCTTATTGCCCTGTTTGCGAATGAAACGACTGATATTGCCACGCTTGCTCACCCGATAAAAGAGATGGAAGAATTGATGAATCCCAATGCTGTGAAAGTAGTGACCGGAGTACAGAAACAGGCGCTTTATTTCAGCCGGCAGGCTATCCCTTTTGTACGGGGCGAAAATCCGGAAAACTGGTTTGGGAGAAGCATTTTTTACAAACATTTGGGCCTCTATGCCTACCGGACGTCAGTGCTAAAGAAAATTGTTATGCTGCCGTTTGGGAAGCTGGAACAGTCCGAAAAACTTGAACAACTCCGATGGTTGGAAAATGGCTTTGTGATTAAGGTTGGAATTACTGATTATGAGGGTGTTGGAGTGGATGTTCCGGGAGACATCATAAAACTTATTAACAAAATTTGCAATGAATAGCAACAGTGATTACCTTAGCAGGTTCAAGATTTCATACACTAAAATTAATGTATTATGAAGATAGCGAGATACATAGGTGATTTACTATATGATTATGAGTGCGTAGTCATACCAGGGCTGGGAGGTTTTTTGACCAACGATAAACCAGCTTCCATTCAGCCTAATACGCATTACTTCCATCCGCCATTTAAGCAGGTGATGTTTAATGCTTACCTGAAAACTAACGATGGCCTTTTGGTGAATTACATTGCCCGTGAGGAAAATATTTCCTACAAAGAGGCTAAGGCACAGGTGGATAAGTTTGTCTATTTGTGTGATAATGCTCTGAAATCAGGGAAAAGAATTAACTTTCAAAAGGTTGGCAGTCTCTATCTTAACAATAACGAGAAGGTTGTTTTTGAACAGGCCGATAGCATTAATTACAATGCTGATGCTTTTGGGCTTACCGCTTTTGTTTCTCCGGCCATACGTCGTGCCAATATGGAAGAAAAGTTGCGTAAAGTGGCGGGAGCAGGCCACGAAAAGAAAGTTGCTGCTGCAAAAGTAACCAAAAAGAGGGACCGGAAAGTAGTTTCCACTTCTGAAGCTGCCGAACGAAAACATGCAAAATTGATTGCCACACGCACAAAATCCCCTTACAAAACACAACTTGTATTTCTAATTACGTTGATTATTGCCATGATGGTGGGTTGGGGCTTTATGAACAAGGACATGGTGAATACTTACTATAACAACTATTCGTCGATGATTCCGCTTTTTTATAGTCAGCCGAATGCCTATGTGATTAATAACATTGATAGGGTTCCTATTGCCAGGATGAGCAGTAGCAGGTTTGGCTCGTGGTGGATAAGCCTTTTTGAAAAAAACGAAGTAAAAACTTCCCCCGAAAAAGCAAAAAAAGAATCTGCAACAACCGGGAGGCCGGAAGTTGTTACCGTTAAGCCTAAAGCCAAATCGACAACGCCGATGGTTAAAATGACAAAGAACACTATTATTGCCTCTGTAAAACCGGGAAAAAAAGTTGCTCTAACAACGAATGCTTCCGCCAAATCGTTGTCGGAAAAGGTGCCTTCGAAGCCAATTCCAACAAAACAAATGGGAAGTACCCTGCGGTTTTACATCATTGCCGGTGCTTTTAAAGACACACATAACATGCAGATGCTGATTCGTTCTTTGAAAGGTAAAGGCTACAAGGCGGTTGAAGCCGGTGTTACACGTTATGGTCTGCATCGTGTTGCCTTTGCGGCTTTCGCTAACCGTCTGCTTGCCGAAAGACAACTACCGGCAATTCGTAAAAACGAAAATCCTTTAGCATGGATATTGATGAAATAGAAAAATTTACGGTTTGGGAAACAAAAATAAACTTCAGCGATTTGCCGAGAATCTCACCTTTTCTAATCTTTTTCAATACCGCTATGAGGAGGTCATCAACGGCTTTTCTCTGAAAGGAAAATGGAAACAGGAATTTTTTAAAAATGACCATCCGTTAACTTTGGAACTGGGTTGTGGAAAAGGCGAATACACGGTGGGGATGGCTCGCCGCTATCCCGAAAGGAATTTTATCGGTGTGGATATCAAAGGAGCCCGCATCTGGCGCGGACTGAAAACCACTCAGAATGAAGATCTGAAAAATGTTGCTTTCGTGCGTACGCGGATTGAGCTTTCGGAATATTATTTTGGCCGGCAGGAAGTGGACGCGTTGTGGATTACTTTTCCCGATCCGCAAGTAAAAGCCATTAGAGAACGCAAACGGCTGACCTCTCCGCAATTTCTGGAGCGATACGCACGTTTTTTAAAACCGGATGCCATGATACATCTCAAGACAGATACCCTGATGCTTTTCGATTACACAAGAGAAGTGATTGAACAGGATGGTCATCTCCTGTTTGAAGCCAATGAAGACATTTACGACTCCGGAATAACCAACGAGGTTACACAAATTCAAACTTTCTATGAAAAGAAATGGCTGGAGCATGGTACTAAAATTAAGTACCTCGCTTTTAAACTGAATCCGGAGCTTTTTCATAAAACCAAATAAAGATGTCACAGGATACCGGCTTTTTCCAAAAAGTTTATGATGTAGTCCGCCAGATTCCTTACGGGCGCATTACCTCTTACGGTGCTGTGGCAGAATATCTTGGAAGCAAAGGCTCGGCTCGCATGGTGGGCTGGGCGCTCAACGGTTCCAAATACCGTCTGGATGGAATTCCTGCTCACCGTGTGGTCAACCGGCAGGGCTTGCTGACCGGGAAACGTGCTTTCGGAGGACAAAATACCATGAGAGAGCTGTTGGTAAGTGAAGGTGTACAGGTGGAGAATGATAAAATCCTGAATTTTCATGAAATATTCTGGAACCCGGCTGCAGAGCTGTAATTAGCTTTGACTAAGGATGTTATTATTCCTTTGGGATTTTTTAAGAAATTTCAGTCCGGTTATTTGGCATAAATCTGCTATTTTAGCAAAAAATTATTTCCATGAACAGAGGGCTGGTTATTATTCCAACTTATAACGAAAAAGAAAATATTGAAAATATTATTCGTACGGTCTTTAATTTAAAGACTCCTTTTGATATCCTGATAGTGGAAGATAACAGCCCTGATGGGACAGCGGCCATTGTCAAACTGCTAATGACCGAATTTCCCGACAGGCTCAGTATCCTTGAGAGGGATGGGAAACTGGGACTGGGGACGGCTTATATTATGGGCTTTAACTGGGCGTTGCAGCGTGGCTATGACTATATTTTTGAAATGGATGCTGATTTTTCCCATAATCCCGCTGACCTGGAACGGTTGTTTTCGAGAATACATGACAATGCCAATGACAAAGACAATGACGTTGATGTGGCTATTGGCTCCCGCTATATTACGGGTGTGAATGTAGTAAACTGGCCCATGGGACGCGTGCTTATGTCCTATTATGCTTCGGCTTATGTACGGCTGGTAACCGGAATGAAGATTCGTGATACCACTGCCGGCTTTGTGGGATGGAAGCGGAAAGTGCTGGAAGCCATTGATTTTGATAAAATTAAATTTGTGGGTTATGCCTTCCAGATTGAAATGAAATTTACGGCTATTAAGTTGGATTTTAAAGTGGTGGAGATTCCCATAATTTTTACCGATCGCACACAGGGCGAATCAAAGATGAACAACAGTATTTTCCGTGAGGCTGTGCTGGGTGTGATAAACTTGAGAAAACGTAGCATAATGGGTGAAATAAAACCGAGAAAACAGGAGTAGGAGTTTTGTGGTAATATTTTCAAGTTAGGCAAAACACAAACTAAAAAATTGACAAGTGAATTTTAATTGGAATAGCAATAAGTATACAACAATATCAGACCTGCAGGAAAAGGTTAGCAATGAATTAATTGAACAATTAAATTTTAATGAAAAATATCAAGTTCTTGATGCCGGGTGTGGTATTGGTAATATAACATTTAAAGTAGCTGAAATTGTTAAAAGAGGTCATGTTTTAGGAATCGACAGTTCATCTTCCATGATAGAAAGATGTAATGAAAATTTGAATGCAACAAACACTTTAAATGTTAAGTTTATTACGAAAAGTATTACAGAGATAGATTTTACAAACAAGTTTAATGTAGTATTTTCTAATTCTGTTTTTCATTGGCTTAAGGAAACAGAAAAAGCATTGGATTTGTTGTATAGAAGTTTAAAACCGGGCGGCAGTATTGGAATTCAACTTCCGCTATTAAATTCTCAACATCCATTAATTTCAACTTGTGAAGCTGTAATAACAAAGCTAAAATTAGAAAAGGAATTTCAGAATTGGGATTTCCCATGGTACGTACCAACTTTGGATAGTTTCAAATACCTCATGAGAAAATATAACTTTGAAAAATTTAACATATATCAAAAGACAACGGAATATGATTTTCATAAGAGCATTAATATTTACAATTTTTTTGATTCCGTTGGTCTGAATTTATATGCTTCAAAATTATCAATAGAGAAAGAAAAAACATTTAAATCGGAAATATACGATGAAATAGAAAGGCTCAAAGATCGGAATGAGCTAAAGATCCGTTTTGAAAGATTGTATGCATTTAGTTATAATAAATTAACTAATTGATTCATAACATTGAAAAAAAGGAAGGGCTTTTCCTAAGCAGGAGTGAAGCTTGTGGAGTTAAGTCTCGGAAAAAATGTTGACAGGATTAAAATAACGGAATTAAATGAAATACAAACACAATTGCTTAATATGTTTCATATGAAGAAAAATGATTTGGAAACAGGTTTGTAACAACAAATTTAAAAAAATAATAACTTATTTTATTGATGTTCATTTCGTTGGCAAAGTAAAATGCGTTCTATGGTAATGAAAAAATATGTATTTTTGAACTAAAATTAAAATAGTCCGATTAATAGGGGGCTAAACCAAGAGCTCAATATTAATTAATGAAACTTAAACCAATTCCGGGAAACTCAATCAAAATAAAAACCGCACATTAACCATAAACTGGGAAGGTCTTAATTCGTAAACAGTCCGTGTGAACATATACGAATTCATATAAACTGATTCATATTTTACCTTATTTAATATGTTATTCCATCTGACTTCCAGATCGATTTTTTTTTTCTTGAAACTATAACGGTACAAAATGTCAACAAAATAATTGATATTCTTTTGTCCCGAATAAGAGACCTGGTTTGACTCATACGAAAGACCAATATAATGTTGTTTCCCCGGATAAAAATTCAAATCCATATAATGTTTGAACTGAGAAAAGATTTGTTTGTCACCACTATTGATTGTTGTTCTATAAAAAGAAAACCGGCCTTTATATTCCAAGTCCAGCCACGACAAAAATCGCATATTTATTTTTGGTTTAATGGTTATAATCCTATTATTGAGTCCACTCCGATAACCCATTTTTCTTGAGACCTCAGCATGTGATATTTTTGGAAAATAATTTATCGTTTGGTAATATCGCCGTTAAAAGTAGTTTGA
>VAOZ01013699.1_pt1 | contig 21928 bp, 19 predicted proteins | sample 3394041 | NCBI WGS metagenome assembly VAOZ01 (sample SAMN08290431, study PRJNA428436) | hydrothermal vent metagenome | isolation source: Deep-sea hydrothermal vent chimney | place: Indian Ocean: Southwest Indian Ridge
ATGCAAACCCTCTATATCGTCTTGAGTCAATTCCGACATTTTCAAATACTGATGGGTGCACCATACCGGCTCCCAATACTTCCAACCATCTTCCCTCTTTGCTGTCTTTACCGGCAACGGAAAACCAAACATCAACTTCAACCGATGGTTCGGTAAACGGAAAGTAACTCGGACGAAATCGCACTCGCGCGTCATGTCCTAGAAATTCACGAAAAAAAGTATTCAAAGTTCCCTTTAAGTGCGCCATGGTAATATCTTCACCAACCACCAACCCTTCATTTTGATAAAATTGCGCCTCATGCGTGGTATCGGTTGCCTCATTTCTAAATACCTTTCCCGGAGCGATAATGCGATACGGAGGAAGTATATTGTTTTTCATTTTCTCTTCCATATAGCGAATTTGCACAGAGGAAGTTTGCGTACGCAACACACGCGATGGATTTTCTTTTGTCCAAAAAGTATCCTGCATATCGCGCGCCGGATGATCTTTTGCAACATTAAGCGCGTCAAAATTGTGCCACTCATCTTCAAGCTCGGGACCTGAAGCCACTACAAACCCCATGCGTCCGAATATTGAAGCGATGTTGCGTATGGCGATAGTGAGAGGATGTAATGTTCCGTTTTGCATAAATCTTAATAGTAAGTATACGACATATCACGCACAATCTCAAAAAATATATATGACCTCGCACCCACCAACCCAAATGAGGGGTTTACGAAACCCATCATCAATCTTAAAAATGTGCACTACACTGTGCTCTGTCAGCACATTCATATCACGCCAGTATGAAAAACCAATGCTATCTGCTACTATGAATAATAATGTGGGGACCGAATACTATTGTATATATCTCATTTTTTATTGCGCTGTATTTTGAATCATTTTTATTGGTAACATTCCTTAGCGAGCCGGCGCGGAAAAGCAGAATCGCATCGTCATACAAAACTAAAAAACTTGATAGCATTCTATCCACGGCAATTATCATCCCGTGCCTAAACGAAGAAAACACAGTTGAAGCAACTGTTGAGTCTTTATTGGCGCTTGAGTATCCGAAAGAAAAGCTCTCAATCATTCTTGTGGATGATGGCTCAACTGACAACACTATAAATGTTATGAGGCGATACAAAGATAATCCATGTATTACCATACACAAAAAAGAAAATGGTGCCAGTAATACCGGCAAATATACCGCGCTAAATACTGGCATTAAGATTGCCGGTGATGTTGACCTTATTGGTTGCCTGGACGCTGACTCATTCGTTGAGCCTGACGCGCTTCGCATTGCCGTTGAATCATTTAATAATCCGAAAGTAATGGCAACAACATCGGCAATGTCAGTACATATGCCGAGCACCATCATTCAACATATGCAGTATGCCGAGTATGTTATCGGCATCACCATACGACATATCCTAGCGTCCGTAAACAGCCTTTATGTTACGCCTGGACCGTTTTCGCTGTACCGCTCTCAAGTGTTCAAAGAGATAGGATATTTTTCTCACGGCTACCAAACGGAAGATATGGAAATGGCACTACGTATGCAAAAAGCACATATGCTTATTGAAAATTCTCCGCGCGCTCGCGTATATACCAAAGCCCCATCAACAATCAATGCTCTTATTAAACAGCGTGTGCGATGGACGAGTGGTTTCTTACGAAATATGCTCTTTGATTATCGTAAGCTTATTGGTAATCCGCACCACGGCATATTAGGGGTCGGTATGCTTCCCCTTTCAATTTTTTCAATCATCACCGTCGCAGGACTGTTTCTATTTTCAATCTTTCAGTTCGTAGCAAATATGATACATATGTTTATTATATCTCGTGGCATCCCCATATCCTATGTGTTAACACCAAGCACATTTGATTGGTTTTATTTTCCAATCAGTACCATATTACTTATTAGTATTGTTCTCGTATTTATGACAATGTTGTTTATGATAATCGGTAAACAAATATCTCACACGCCTGGAAAACTAACTAAAGGTATCATTGCGTTCTTTTTGCTCTATTGGATTATTTCACCGATATGGCGCGTAAGAGCTGTGGCAGACACGCTAACAAACACGCACCGAACATGGCGCTAACATAAGTATGAGTATTATTACACGAAATGCAATTTTAGCTTTGGGTATTACCTTACTCATTACTGGAACTATTATCTACACAGTACACTATATCAATCAGCAACGGATCTCTGAAATTAACACTATGCAAACGCAACTTTCAACTGACACGCTTTCTTTGGAAACACAATTCGCACTGCTTGAGAATGCGCCCTGTCAGGAAATTTCTTCAGACACGGTGTTTTCTCGCGGACTTTCATCACTTGGTGACAAGCTCTCATTCGCGGAAGAACGTCTCGGCAGTAAGGATGAGCAAGTGATAGAGCTAAAGAAAGAATACGCCCTGCTTGAAATACGTGATTATCTTTTGATGCGCAAATTATCACAAACGTGCCACATCACACCGGTTACTGTATTATATTTTTATTCAAACAATGGTGACTGCACTTCGTGCGACCAGGCCGGTTACGCACTCTCGTACCTACGCAAAACGTATCCGCGCATACGAGTGTATTCATTTGACTACCACCTCAATCTTGGTGCACTGAAAACACTTATAGAAGTTGAAAAAATAAAACCAACACTTCCCGCGTTTGTTATTCAAAGAAAACGGTCTTACGGTTTTACCTCGCTGAAAAATCTTGAGCGAGAATTTCCAAAAGATTTATTTGCAAGCAGTACGGCAACAACAACAGCACCGTAGCAAGATTGCCCCCCGCCCATGCGCGCCAAAGGCGCGCATGGGCGGGGGGCAACTACCAAAAGCACAATAATATGGTAGGATTCCATAATAGCCGTATATTTATTTTTGGGAGCATTTTGGGAAGGTTTAACCTTCCCAAAATGCTCCATGGCTTGAGGAAATATAAACAATATGCCGGTGTAGCTCAGTTGGCTAGAGCAGCTGTTTTGTAAACAGCAGGTCGTCGGTTCGAGCCCGACCACCGGCTCCATAAAATAATACAAAGAGGAGGAAGCTCCACACGGAAAAATTCGTGAAAGAGGCTCAGACTGGCCAAACGACCCAGAACGGTTTTTGGGTGGACTTTCCCGTGTTGAGCTTTTGGAAGAGTCTGACTCTCACACTTTGTGAAGGCCTAACCTTCACAAAGATGTTTTCAACAAAGCAGAGGCCTGACCATATTTAAAGGATTGTTTACACCAGCACTATTGCGAAAGCTCGTGCGAGCCTTTGTCCTTTCGCAGTTCCTGTTTGTAACCAGAAATTGATTGTATAAATGGCGATTTGCTTTTGACTGTCGGATGTCCAGATGGAGCGTTATATAAAGAAAACTTCTCGGATAAGATATGTACAAGATTACTCAAGCGTCTCTCAATAAAACGAACCGCCCGTAAGGCTATGCGAGCGGTACCATGTAAACCATGTTCAAAAAACAATCGCACTGTATCTTTCAAAAAAGCGAGCACATCAACATGGCGACAAACAAATAATTCTTTTTCAATTTTTCTATCAAGCCACTCACGTGAATAAGCAAATAAAAATCTTTCCCCCGCGCGTTGCTCATACGATGCAAAGACAATAAATCCTACGAAAAGAGCAATGCTTACAATTTCCGTAAGGAGATACCACATAGCTTATGCACGCGCGCTATACCGTATAAAACTGGTTACCTCAATGCGTTCGCCGAATTTTTGTATCGCTTCATCAATAAGTGTACGAATTATTTTTTTGTCATCCTTTATGTATTGCTGGTCCAAAAGCGATTGGTCCTTAAAATAAGACTCCATCTTACCTGCTAAAATCTTTTCGCGCATTTGCTCCGGTTTTCCTTCAACTTCTTTTTCAAAAACAGAAAGTGCTGTTTGTTTTACCTCATCGGGAACGTCTTCAACGCTTGTATACGTCGGATTAAGTGCGGCAACCTGCATAGCAATTTCACGCGCTAGAGAAATAAACTCTTCATTTTTTCCAACGAAATCAGTTTCGCAGGAAAGATGCACAAGCGATCCGATAACATTATCATGTATATAACTTGTTACGGTACCTGCTCCAAGTGTTCTGTCTGATTTTTTCTGTGCCATGGCTCCAGAATATTTTCTCAAAAGCACCACGGCTTTTTCAATATCTCCGGCGGATTCTTCCAAGGCTTTTTTGCACTGCATAATTGATATGCCCGTGCGATCACGTAGTACTTTAACAGTTTCAATATCTATGTTGCTCATAATATATACAGTATATAATAATTGTACACCACGTCAAAATCAGGTAGGTGAATGAATACCAAATTTCACGTTTGCTAAGAATGCTGACTCTCTTTCTTGTACGCACTTGTTAATTCGGCCAAAATAAGCTCAACGGTTGCACGTGAAGTATCATTTGCAACAATCGGATGCAGAGCATCTGCAAGATTGCAATCAGAGTTTTGAATACCAACCACCGGAATACCAACTCCGTGCGCCTCTTTTACAGCGAGTTCCTCATGACGAGTGTCAACAACAACCAATACATTCGGTAGTTTTGAAAGCCCAACCAAACCATCAAGTCGGCGCGTAAGACGTTCAATTTCCCGACCGATAAATACGCGCTCCAGTTTTGTGTGTTTTTTTTCAAATTCATTTGATTCGCTGTCAGCAGTAAGTTTTTCTAACAAATCAATTCGCTTCTTGATTTCAGTAAAGTTTGTTAGCGTGCCACCAAGCCATCGTGTGGAAACATAAGGGGCGTGCACAGACACAGCGGCATTACGCACAATGTCTGCAATTTCCCTTTTCCCTCCGACAAAAAGAAGCGTCTTCCCTTCTTTTGCAAACGTCTCCATGGCGGAAACAGCCTTATTAATTTGTTCGCGCGTCTTGGTTAAATCAACAATATCAACACGCTCTTTGCTACCGATAATGTATTGCTTCATAGAGGGGTGTCGCCTACTTTTTGTTTGCGCGTAATGAGCGCCAGCATTTGAAAGCCGTTGTAAAATATCTTCTGTGTTTGTTGTTGTCATACGCGCAAGCATAGCATAATGGAAACTCTTTTTCAAACCCGTGTACTAGTCCACCACAAACGAGACTTATAATCTGTTACTGTACTCACAATATGGCACACTATCACAAATTGAATAAGAATAAGGTCGCGCATCGTTCAAATAAAATTTCCGACATCTGATGTCGGAAATTTGTTGAGATTTTTTTGTTGTGTAGTAGTTGAATTGTCGCATTACTTTTTTTGGTTATGCGGAATCTTATATGTTAGTGAACTTGTGCAACCCGATACCTTATTATTGAAAATCCTGTTTTCTTGACACTGCTGTCGTCACTCGGTGGCAACCTCTTCTTGCAATGCTTGTATAATAGGGTCAATTTCTCCAGAAAGTATTTTTGGAAGATTGTGCCATGACTTTTTAAGCCTGTGATCAGTGATGCGGTCTTGTAGAAAATTATAGGTACGTATTTTTTCGGAACGGTCTCCAGTGCCAATTTGCACGCGACGCTCCTGAGCATTGTTCCGTGCGTCTTCTTCAAGAAGCTTGTGCTCCAGTTTTGCGGTTAATATCTGCATCGCTTTTTCTCGGTTTGCTTGTTGTGAGCGCTCTGAAGATGAGCGAGTATCAATGCCGGTTGGCGTGTGAATAAGACGCACTGCTGTTTCAACCTTGTTCACATTTTGACCACCTGCCCCACCCGAGCGCGAAAACTCCATTTCAATGTCAGCCGGATTAATTTGTATTTTCGGTTTTGAACGAACCGGCATAGCGGCAATAGATGCTGTTGATGTATGAATACGCCCTGACTTTTCAGTTTCCGGAATGCGTTGTACACGATGTACACCAGTTTCGTATTGAAGCGCGCGATACGCATCGGCACCGACTATCTCAAGTGTCATTTCATTAAGCACGCGTACACGCCAATCTTTTTTCTCCGCGTATCGCTGATACATATCACGCAAGTCTTTTGCAAACAACGTTGCTTCATCTCCACCAGCCGCTGCGCGAAACTCAAGAATAATTGCCTTTGGTTGCTCTGACTCTTCTTTTTCTTGCTTTACTATGTTTTCAATCTCAGAAAGTATTTTATGTTGCTCGGCTGAAAATTTTGCTACATCTTCCTGAACAAGAACTGCAAGCTCTGGGTCAAGTGTACCCATCGTTTGCGCAGATTTCTTCTGTTTTTCAAGACGCTCATACGCCTCGGCAAGAAATGCCGTGGCGTGATTTTTTTTCATCTCTGGTGAATATTCCATAGTGTGTAACGTAACACAATAAATATAGTGTGTATCTGCGATTTCAGACCTAATGCCTTTACTACCGTGAAGAAATTATTTACGTTTTGCTGAGCGTTGTTTGAAACGCTCAACTCGTCCTGTTTTATCAAGAACTCTGTCATTTCCGGTATAAAACGGATGCGATTGACTTGAGATTTCAACGATGACTTTCGGATATTCCGTACCTGATACAGACACTGTTTCAGTAGTATCAATTGTAGACCCTATAATAAATTGCGTATGCGAAGAGATATCTTCAAATACAACAGGACGGTACTTCTTTGGGTGTATATCTTTTTTCATAGTATTCACATCATACCAATTCGTGAGACGTTTGGCAACTTATGTATCACAACGAATAAACCTTCTGCAAGAGAAGCCTAAAGTTATGACCCATTTAGCTGATTGATTTCTTTTTGGAACTGAGCGGCATACCGCATCACACCATACCCATAAAAAGAATAGGCAGGGTTCTTCGCGTGTGTCCAACCAGCAAAATAACGTAATGCTGCAAGTCGCTCTGAATAGCGAGTGCCAGCTGAGGCACCGTTATCAGCCATAAGCATCGCGGTTGCCATAAATGCATCGCGGTCATTCCACGGATTTGACGGCGAGTTTCCACCCGTTAATTTTCGTACACGATCCTTACTTGCGACATATCTCCAAGGACCTTGCCAAAATCTATTCCAAGAAAGTGAGTGCTGACTGTTTGAACAATCGCTCGTATACACATTGATAAACCCTCCATAACATACCCACGTGGATGGAATAAATTGCCCAGGACCCATAGCACCTCCCCATCCATACGACGGACGCCTTGAAACTGGCATAACATTTGGATCAAGCCCAAGCACTTTTGTGATGTATACAAACACAGGCCTGTCTCGTCTTGGATTCATATCTTTCTTCCAGTTTCCTGTACCGAGATTTTGCCCCAAGTCGGTTTCTTGTTTCAGCACACCCAAGATAACCGCCGGACGTACACCAGTTGCTTTTTGCGCCTCTTGCGCATACACCAATGCTCTACCAAATGGTATAGGTGCGGACCCGCGAAGCGTAAAGAGCTCAGCACGAATCTGCGCAGCTGTTTTCTTTTGGGATTTTATAAGAGATTGATAGGCGCCTTCCTTTCCTTTTGTCTTATTCAAAAGTACTTTCTTTTGATATTCTCTTCTATTGATTTGTCGTTGCGCAAGAATTTGAATTTGTTTCAATTGCTGTTTTTGAGCCAGCTGACCCTGTAGTACTTTCTTCTCCGTTTCTGTCTTTGTTCGTGTCGTATTCAATTCGGTAAATGATTTCCCGAGTGCGCGTTTTATAGATGCAAACGCATCTAAATCTTGGAAAAACTCCGAGACATTTTCTGAAGAAAATGCCACATCAACGGCTGAATACCCATCAAGCATTTGTGTCTGTCGCATAATTTGCGCCAATGATTCTTGCTCTCGTGAGAGCTTATCGGTTAAGTCACTAATAGTTTGCGTACGCGATGCGATAGTCCCTGAAAGCTGTTGTATTGAGATTTCAGTGGCGCGAACTTGTAATTTTGCACGCTTGATTTCAGTATCTAAAATTGTAATTTCTCGCTGAAGCGTATTGTGTTGTGTGCGAAGTTTATTAAGCGTTGATTGGCTTGCGTTTATTTGCGCCTCAACGGAAGTAAGCTGACTTTGAAGCTTGGCACGTCGTGTGCTTACCGCAGAAGACACGCCCGCGGCTTGCGCAAAAAACCCCGACGGGAAAGCAATGCCAAAGACAATGAGAAATAAAAGAACACCAGTCGCAATACGATTGAGCATTATTGTTTAAGTGTAACAAACGAGTGCACTGAAACGCAACTAAATAAATAGACGCGAAATACATTTCACACATACACGACTTATTGTTATGTATGTTGCGTATGTGTGAAAAGCCCGCCCCATGCGAGCCTTTGGCTCGCATGGGGCGGGCTTTTCACACACCTTATTATAGTTAAGTATGTATACCTGTACTAATCAGAAGAAGATGTCACGGAAGCGTCTTCTTGCTTTCCTTTCTTTTCAACTTCAATAGCTCCTATATCAGGTGCATCCACAGTATCAGATTTCTCTTCCTCAATTTCTTGCACCAAGACGACTACCTCATCCGACTCAGTCACCAAAGTAATATGTGCACCAAGTTGCAGATCGCTCACATGAATACTGTCTCCAATGGATACAAGTGTTGAGATATCAACACTCAACTCACGCATTAAGTTCGTCGCTTCCGCCTCAACTTCCACTTCGTGGAGTACCTTCACCAGATTGGCGCCCGCTTTTACTGCCGGCGCTTCACCGACAAAAACAAGCGGAACGGAAACAATAATCTTTGCGCCCTTTTCAACTGCATAAAAATCAACATGTCGCACAATACCTGTAACCGGGTGATAATCAACATCATGAACAAGAACATTGATTGGTTTTTCAAGACCATCAAGTGACACAACCGACGATTCGCCTACATCTTTGAAGATATTCTCAAATTCTTTTAATGAAGTGGTAATTGCTATGGCATCTTGTTTGGGACCATATACTATTGCCGGTATGATACCGGATTCGCGCAATGAGTTTGCGCGCTGCGCGCGCTTATCTCGTTTTTTTATGGCAAGTGTAATCATATAAATATAAAGTGTACTGCAAAAAAGCAAAAAAGCAACTTTGTACAATAGACAGCCGTCCATTGAAGTCAAACTTCAATGGACGGCTGAAACTAAAATGTATCGTAAAATAATTAGATCTTCACAAAATTCTTTTTAATTCATATTTAAATAAATTTCGGAAAATAGGGTCAGACCCCTTTGTTTTTTAAATATGTGTCATAATCTTAAAAAGAAAATAGTTTAACCTATTTTTTATACATACTGCCCCATGCGAAAGCCGTAGGCTTTCGCATGGGGCAGTGCTACGTTATATATAAATTTTAATTTCCCAAAGACGCCTCGGAAACACGATACAAGCGAGCAATAAAAACATCTTGAGCTTGCGGAACATTTTCCTTCTTTCCCTGCCACACAGCGAGCGCTTCGCTTTGTAATGCTCGCGCATAAGAAAACGTCAACGACCATGGTGCTTTTTTTTCTTTTGCGAGACGAGCTATTGCGCGCAAATTATCTGTTGCCTGATCTGGAGACTGCCCCCCCGAGAGAAATACTATTCCAGGAACATCCGCCGGGACCGAAGCAATAAGCGCGTCAAGAGTATGCTCCGCCACTTCCTCTGGCGCATCGGTTTTCCCACTTGTACTTCCAGAAAGTACCATAGATGTTTTGATGATAAGCGATGCCTTATCAATCGGGTGGTCATCCATCGCGGTAAAGACAGTGCGGAGAGCTTCCGTTATTACCTCTTTGGCTCGCAATATACTGTGGTTCCCTTCCAAAAGAACTTCCGGCTCAAGAATCGGAACAAATCCTGCCACCTGCGCATCGTGCGCATATGAAGCTAGTCGTTTGGCATTTTCCAAAATCGCGTGCGAAGTTGGAAGTGTATCGCCGTCAATACGGATTACCGCACGCCACTTTGTAAATCGCGCACCGTGCTCATAAAATGGAACGAGGCGCTCAGGTAGTCCGATGAGACCATTTGTTATCAACTCATCAGGACTGTCATCAAATGGCTCAGTTCCTTTATCAACCTTAATGCCGGGAATAATTCCCTTTCCGGAAAGTAATTTTGAAAATGGTGTACCATCACCGGTTGACTGACCGAGAGTTTCTTCAAACAAAATAACTCCGGAAAGATATTTTTCTACATCAGGTGCGGTAAGAAATAATTCACGATACTGTCGACGCATTTCTTCATTTGGATCGATGCCATTATCAGTAAGTCGCTTGTTGGCAGTGTGCACACTTTCATCCGCGGCGAGTAATCCTTTGCCAACAGCAACGATATCACGGGCAATTGTTTGTATGTCATTCATATATATATGCTAGCACACAAATAAAATGATTTATCCACACCCACAAAGAGGAGGTGCTGTGGTATTATTTTTATATGAAAAAACTTGATTTCATCGCCATTGGCGATATTGTGGTTGATAATTTTATTCGTCTTGAGGAAGCTGAGGTGCATTGTAACGTGGATACGGATGAGTGCACAATTTCAATGAAGTGGGGAGACAAAATACCATTTGAATCATCTACGCCCATCGCGGCAGTTGGAAACAGTCCTAACGCCGCGGTCGCGGCAGCGCGACTCGGGCTTTCCACCGGCATGATGACGTGGATGGGCAGTGACAGGCTCGGAGATGATTGTATGGATGTTCTCACGAGTGAAAATATTGATACCGAGCTCACCGACCGCAGCGATGCAGTACCAACCAACGCGCATTATGTCCTGTGGTTTCGCGCCGAACGTACCATTTTAATCAAACACAATGAATTCCCATATCGCTTCCCCGAGTTTGAGGCGCCAAGCACAATCTACCTTTCTTCACTTGCTCCAACAGCTGGAATTATTCATGACGAATTGGCAAAATGGCTTCCGCAACACCCGGAAACAAAACTTGTATTTCAACCTGGAACATTTCAAATTGAAGAAGGCAAGGATCGTATGGCACCGATATACAAAAATACGGAAGTAGTCGCATGTAACAAAGAAGAAGCTGAGCTGATTCTTGAACGCGGACCAGATGATATGAAGAATCTTCTGCGAGATATGCGAGCTCTTGGACCGAAAATCGCACTCATTACAGATGGACCAAACGGTGCATATGCCTATGACGGAGAACAAATGCTGGTGGTGCCAATGTATCCAGACCCGCGACCGCCAGTTGATCGAACCGGTGCTGGAGACGCATTCACTTCAACGTTTGCCATCGCTTTGTCGCTCGGAAAACCACTTGAGGAAGCAATGCTGTGGGGACCAATTAACTCAATGAACGTAGTGCAAGAAGTCGGTGCACAAAAGGGCTTGCTCACCAGAGACGCGCTTGAGGAACATCTACACAACGCTCCAGAAGAATATCGCGTTACAGAATTGGATTAACATCAAACCAACATGCCCAAGCCCGGCAAAGCCTACAGGCTTTGCCGGGCTTGGGCATTATATTTAACCCACAGCAAAGTGGGAAGGTTAAACCTTCCCACTTTTTAGCATCAGACCAAGTGGGAGAATTAGATTAATTTATCCTACCTCAATATAGTTGTTGTTGCTATACCACTCCCTGTATAGTATCCAAAACTTATAATGGATGCTATATGAATAATTAAATGCGTGATGGGAGAGTCAGACTCTCCCACATTTGAGATATTGGTTTTAAACGTTTGGGAGAGTCAGACTCTCCCAAAATGCGAGACTCTCCCACATTTGAGATATTGGTTTTAAACGTTTGGGAGAGTCAGACTCTCCCAAAATGCGAGACTCTCCCACTTTTTTTACTGACATCATGACATCTGCCGGCACACGACCCACAATAAACGATGTCAGACTTCGCTTATTGTGGTGCTGTTGCTTTTCTTGTTTATTCTTGTATATTGCTAAAAGAGAAACTTTGGGGGTGAAAATGATTATTACTTTTATAAAAGACGATACTATAAAACCGGTACATTCCGTTGAGGAAGCTCTTCTGCAAATAGAAGAGCTTGAAATCAAATATCCGGTTTTAATTATCCCAGTTCCAGAATCGTGTTCAAAGCCATGGAGGGTGGCGCAGACTGAACACGATATTCCAGAGATGGTACGAGCTTCTCTGGAAAAAAGTTATTTCAATTCTGTTCATTTAATTTCCAAGGGAGGAAAAACTGGGCACCAATGGTGGAAGACAATTACCACCATTGAGGACCCTCACTATTAGACCCGCCCCCGTGTGTATTGATACACTCGGGGGCAGTTTTCTATATAATCCTTTTCCTATAATTTATTCAGCCTTACACTATTTTTTCAACTAAGTGGGAGAGTTTAACTCTCCCATAATTGTGTGGATAAAAAAATTAAAGATAAGACCCGTCCACTAGCTTGTGGGCGGGTCAATGCACTTTAATGTGTTTTAATTCGTGATTTATTATTCTTTTTTATTTACTACATGCGATATGGGAAGGTCATGCAATATGGGAAGGTTAGACCTTCCCATATTGCATGGACAGAATTAATATTGTGATACCATTGCTCCGGCAACTGTCACAATATTTCCGACACCCAGTCCATATTCTTCTAAAAGCTCGTCTGGCTCGCCCGATTGTCCAAACTTATCTTGGATACCGATTAAGCGCATTGGTGTGGGATATTTTTCTGCCAATAATTGCGCAACAGCACTTCCAAACCCGCCGTTAACTTGATGCTCTTCAATTGTAACAACATTGCCGGCGCGCTTTGCAATTGAAATAATTGCCTCTTCATCAAGCGGTTTTATTGTTGGCACGGACAATACTACGGAATGAATTCCGCGCGCCTCAAGCGCAGAGGCTGCAAGCAGTGCGCGATGCGTGACGGAACCGGTTACAAGAAGTGCGACTTTCGGCTTCTCACTATCCCAAAGAGTGAGCGCTTTCCCGATTTCAAAAGGAGTTTTTTCTGTTGTGAAAACAGGCGTTGCGGAACGAGCAAAACGTAAATACACAGGCGTTTTTGTTTTTGCAGCAGCCACAACAGCTTTGTGCGCTTCAAGTGCGTCAGAAGGATTGATAACTGTCATCCCGGGAAGCATTCGCATCATACCGATATCTTCAAGCATTTGATGCGTAGCACCGTCAGGACCAACCGACACACCGGCGTGCATACCGCAGATTTTTACCGGCTGATTATTTAGAGCGATAGTGGTGCGAATTTGTTCATAATTTCTCCCTGGATTAAATGCAGCGTATGAAGCTGTAAAAGGAATCTTCCCTGCAGCAGCCATACCGCTTGCAAGTGCCGCCATATTTTGTTCCATAATGCCAGCTTCAATAAACCGCTCCGGAAATTCTTCTTCAAACCACTCTGCGCGCGTAGACTCCGTTAAATCCGCGCACAACACCACAACGTGCGAATCGTCTTTCCCCGCTTCCATTACACCAGTTCCAAACCCATCGCGAGTGGGCTTCATTTCTATGTCTTTTGAAAAGACTTTTTCACTAAGACGTGCGTTAGAGTAAATCATAATTTATGCATATTCGCGTGGCACTCTCCCACTTGCCGTGCGCAACTCTTTAAGAAAACGTTTTGCCTCTTCTTTTGTTGGCGGTTTTCCGTGCCAGTGATAATCAAACTCAATTTCCGGAATTCCTTTTCCGGGGATTGTGTGCGCGATAATGAGCGTTGGCTTTTCATAAATAGCTTTCGCTTCATCAATCGCCGTGACAAATGCACGAACATCGTTTCCATTTACTTCAATAACATGCCAATTAAACGCTTCGTATTTTGCGCGCAGTGATTCAAGTGGCATCACGTCTTCGGTCATTCCGTCAATTTGAATGTTGTTGCGATCAATAACAGCTATGATATTTGAAAGCGCGTATTTCCCAGCAAACATTACCGCTTCCCACACATTTCCTTCATCTTGTTCGCCGTCGCCCATCACCACGTATACATGATTTTTCTTATGGTCCATACGAAATGCATATGCCATGCCGTCGGCTTGCGAAAGTCCTTCACCCAATGGTCCGGAGGTTGTTTCAAGTCCCTGCAAACGAGAACGCTCAGGATGCCCTTGTAACCTGCTTCCGAACTTGCGCAATGTGAGACATTCTTTAACCGGAAAATATCCTGCGTGCGCCATAGCGGCATAACGAACGGGGACCGTGTGCCCATTTGAGAGGATGAGTATATCGCGCTCGATCCAGTTGGGATCTTTTGGATTGTGTTTGAGAATATGAAAATAAAACGCAGTGAACATATCCGCCATACCAAGTGGTCCTGCCGTGTGACCGCTTCCCGCCGCAACAAGCATAGAAATAATTGTTTCGCGGATTTTCTCTGCCTGTTTTTCAAGTGCTTTCGTTTGTGTGTCAGTGAGTGTCATACCTTTAATATAATGATACCACGCGCACGTGATGTGTTTGCAGATAAAATTTGTGCATATCGTTGTGGGATAGCGTTGGATAGCCCTCCCGCCCAGCTACGCCGGCGAAGCCGGCGTAGCTGGGCGGGAGGGCGCGAAAACTATTTTGTCATCATATGGTATCATATAAATATATGGGAATTATTGTTCCGGCACTACTGGTACAAAACGAAAACGAACTGAAAGAAAAGCTCGCTAAAATTATTGATGTGGTAAGCGATATACAAATTGATGTTATTGATGGAAAGTTTGCGTCTCCACCATCATGGCCGCGCACAGAAACACCAGTAGAATTCGCAAAGTATGTGCGACAAGAAGAAGTACTTCCATGTTGTGAAAAATTTAACATTGAGGCTGATCTTATGGTAACTGATACAGCAAAAGACGCTGTTGCATGGAGCGCGGTTGGCGCAGCTAGACTGGTACTTCACGCAGCGCGCGTAACAAATATTGAATCAGCACTTTCTGATATGGAAAAATATCTTGGATATGAAAAAGGTTCAGCACCAAACGTAATTTCTATCGGCGTAGCACTCACTATTGGCGACACACCGGATTTTCTTGCACCGATTATTGACCGCATTAATTTTGTACAGTGTATGGGCATCGCTCATATTGGACGACAGGGAGAACCTTTTGATGAACGAGTGCTTGACCTAGTGCAATCCATACGACAACAACACCCAGATATACAAATACAAGTTGATGGTGGTGTCTCTTTAAAAAGTACTCCTCTGTTGCTCCGTGCAGGGGTAAACAGACTCATCATTGGTTCTGCAATTTGGCGTGCTCCGGATGTCGTAGCACGCATACATGAATTTGAAGATATGGTTCAACAATACGGTATATACGAATAAAACCCATTCAAAAATAGGGTCAGACCCCATTTAATTAATACTTCGCGATGCGTCGCGCGTGGCGCTGTTCACCCGAAAACGGTGTTTCAATGAATAGAAGTGCCACCTTGCGCGCTAGTTCATCACTAACAAACCGGGCGCCAAGCGACAGAATATTTGCATCGTTGTGTAAACGAGAAAGACGAATGATATCGAGCTCATCCGTTGATGTGGTACCTTTTTCATCAATGGAGCCAAGTGCGTGAGCGCCACCGTAGAATACGGCGGCGCTCACGCCATGCACTCTGTTTGCCGCCATCGCCTCCCCTTGCCCACTGCCACCGATAACGATTCCAAACGCACGAGTACCCGTGGCGACGAAGTCGCCGCGGGTGCTACCACCGGTGCTCACCTCCGCAACTTTTTGCGCACATGGAGTGATAAAATCCGGATAATCATCATCGGGCGAAAATTCATGCGCGCCCATATCTTCAACGTTATATCCCTTCCCCTTCAAAAATTCAACTAGAGAGTTTTTAAGGGTAAATCCAGCATGATCGCTTGCAATATATACGAACAAATTCGCACGAGAAACCTCCATAATTTTTACTCTATATTTCCGGAAGCAATAACGTGTCGCACAAGTGATTCGGTATATCCAACTTCGTTATCATACCAAGCGAGCACCTTTACCAACTTCCCTCCCACCACACGAGTCATAGAAAGATCTGCGATGGAAGCAAATGGTTGCCCAACAATATCACTTGAGACCAGTGGCTCGCGCGTAACAGAAAACAAACCTTTCCACTGCTCCATTTGAGAGGCTTTTGTGAGCGCATCATTGATTTCTTCAACACTTGTTTCCGTTTTCGCAATGAAAGTAACATCGGCAATAGACCCTGCAGCAACCGGCACACGAAGGGCAATGCCGTCAAATTTTCCAACGAGCTCGGGATATGCTTTGGTAACAGCAATTGCAGCGCCAGTTGACGTTGGAATAATGTTAAGTGCCGCCGTACGACCTTTTCTAAAATCATTCCCATGCACTGGACCATCCACCACCGACTGCGTTGAAGTGTATGAGTGCGTCGTATTCAATAATGCCAACTCAATGCCAACCATCGCGTTTAAGATGGCAATGATAGGAGATGACGCGTTGGTCGTGCATGAACCATTGGAAGAAATTTTATTTTCCTTAAGCTTATCAATGTTAACTCCCATAAGTATTGTCGCCCCACCGGCAGATCCGGTTTCATCACCTTTGCCCGGGGCGGAAATTACAACTCGCCTTGCGCCAGCTAAGATGTGCGCGTTTGCCTTTTCATAATCGGTAAAAAATCCAGTTGACTCCACAACCACATCTATTGCGAGGTCTTTCCATGGAAGTTGTGCTGGATCTTTTTCGGAAAGAAATTGTATCTTCTTGCCATCAAGCACAAGCGCGCCATCGGTAACCTCAACTGAAAATGGCGCGGTGCCATACATTGAATCATGCGCGAGCAAGTACGCCAGATTTTCAATGGAACCCAAATCATTTGCCGCAACTATTTCAATTTCAGGACGACCCCATGAACGACGAATAAATGAACGACCGATACGACCAAGCCCATTAATTGCTACGCGTGTTGTTTTCATAAAAAATATAAAATAATGACTGATTAAAAGCGACTAGGCAAGCACTAACGCTATAACGTGAGTATAGCACGCGACACATAACGAGATATCCACAAACAATCCAAATGATGGGTTTCGTAAACCCCTCATGTCGTATAGAATATTGAAGAGTATGGAGCTTTGGCACACACTAAACAGAGGTGTTGATGGACGAGATATTTTTCTTGACTCTCAAGACTACGCACGATTTGTTCATAATCTTTATGAATTTAATGATGCGACCCCGGCCGGCAATCTTGCACGCTTATTTGACCCATCTGGTATGAGGGACTTCGTAAACCCCTCATTTAGAAAAGAAAGGAGTCTTCTTGTGAATATACATGGGTGGGCACTGATGAAAAACCACTACCACCTCCTACTTTCTGAACGTACTCCAAATGGCTTAAGTCTATTTCTTAGAAAATTAAATGTTGGATATGCTAATTATTTCAACGAACGATACATGCGCAAGGGTACTCTTTTCCAAGGACGCACAAAAAGAATTTTAATTGAGCGAGATGCTCACCTTTTATACATTTTACATTATATCCATCTTAATCCTCTAGATTATTTAGAAGACTCCAAAGAGTGGCGAATTCGCAGTAGCGGTAATATAGCTGAGATGAATAAGGCACTTGACTGGCTTGGCTCATATAGATGGAGTAGTTACCTCGACTATTCAAATAAAAAGAACTTCCCTTCAATCCTGACAACTTCATTTTTCAAAGACGTGTTAGATGACCCACACTCTGCCTTAAAAGAATTTTTACAAGATACTAAACGTAATAACTCCACACAAGACAAAAAACTTATTCTTGAATGAGGGGTTTACGAAACCCATCATGGGCTGTGATTGTCGTTGAGGCAATGATGCAACAACTGCAATAGAAGTGGGTGGTTTTGAGGGGTTTATATGAGGGGTTTACGAAACCCATCATTATTTGTTGGATGTTGTGTTGTGTTGCCTGACGGTTATGAGGAGTCGGTTATGAGGGGTTTACGAAACCCATCATAAAATATCGAGGGATTTTATATTTGTTCTAATTCTGACCCGACGTTGATGTTATTGTGGTGGATACCACTCATGAAGCGGTGGCGACTATGACGGTGCGAGTTGCGCTTCCGGTGTTCCCTGCCGCGTCGGTTGCAGAGTAAATCAGCAAATAAGTACCTTGAACAGATGTGTTTACACTGCCTGTTTCAATAATCTTTGCCATTAGATTGCCGTCAATGCTATCTGTGGCGGTGGCTCCCGGGTCATTGAACGTACCACCAACCGTCAGGTGCATAGTGGCAGACCCTTTGAGTGTTACCACCGGTGGAGTGGTATCAGCCGGTGGTGGTGTTTGCGAAGTGGTGGAAGTGGTAGTTGCCGTCGCTGAAGTGGTAGTTGCCGTCGCTGAAGTGGTAGTTGTTGCGTCGGTGGAAGAAAATGTAATGCCGGAAACAGTAACAGTAACCGCCCGTGTCGTGTGGATAGTATGACCGACGCTGTCTTTCGCAATGTACGTAATAGTAGAGGTTCCGACTTTGCTGGTATCAATCCACGGAGTAGAGGTGGCAACGGCGCTACCATTTATATACATCGCGTAAGTACTGGTGCCAACGGCGTTTTCAAGTGTCGCACCCTTTTCAATATAAGTGGCACCGAGTGAAAGTCGTGTTGGGTTGGCGCCATTGAGATGAATAGCGAACGACCCTACGGTGGAAGTGGCTCCGCCACTCCCACCGCCACTCCCACCGCCACTCCCACCACCACTATTCGTGGTTGTTGCATTAGTCGCATCCACCGCCACGCACGCTCCGGGCTTCGTCACGGTCGCACCATTTGTAATACTCAAGCAGTATGGCTTTTTAGTAACAGTATCGTACAACGTGATGCCGGTTGGATGTGCCGGCGCGCCGACCGTTACACTTGACGCGGTCAATGTGCCGACAAAGGCGGTTGTCGCGTGGAAAGTATCAACAGCAAGCTGTGCAAAATGTGTTACGCCATTAACTATAGAAGCGCCAAGTGATTGCATGAACGATGCAAGCGTAGACGCACCGGCGCTACCGGTGGAAGTGGCGCTCATTTGCGATGCCGGAACAAGCGAAATGTCTGGCACAATTCCCGGATTGATGAACGCAACGATGGTAGTGCTACTTGCCGACTTGTCTGCTTTCGTGTATGGCTGCAACGCCTGTCCAAAGTACGCGCCGTAGCCGAGCATCTTCACCGCAACACCGGGCGTTGTTGAAGAGACCGTCAACCGGTCGCCTACGGCGACCTCCCCATTCCCAAGCGAAATCCTCACCGGCACACGCCCCGAAAGCGCCACCGGAACAAATTTATTATGCTTATGAACCGTGCCGGCGGTGGCGCCACCGAGCAGTACCCCCGGCGCAGTGGAAACAACACCAATGAATGACACATCTGAAGAAGTGGCGGCAGTAACGGAAAGCGCGTGCGCGGTATCAAGAGTAATTACATCACCCTTGGAAAGCGACATATCATAGGTGCGATACTTTTCTGCAACGTCGTAATTTCCTGTGTTGGCGGTAGTGTAGTAGATATTGCCCGGCGTCGTACCGCAAGCGAGCGTCGCACCGGCGCCAATAGAGAAGCAACCGGAACCAACCACCGTAAGTGTGCTTGCGGGAGTACTGGTGCCGATGCCGATTTTCCCGCCGGCAACCGGCACACCGGAACTGACACCACCATTATATACTCCTGTGCCGTAGAGTATGTTGCCGATGTTGAGTTGCTGACTACCGCCGGCGTTTGTCGCGTCCACGTTGGCGCCAATAACAATGTTATTGGCGCCAACGGTCACACCATATCCACTTTGATAGCCAAGGAATGTGTTGTAATTGGAACCGGCGCCGGCGTTATAGCCACTTTGGTAACCAAGATACGTGCTTCCCTCATTTGAATACGCACCAGAACCATACGCCGCGTTGTAACCAATGGCAGTATTATTGGAGCTTGTATTAACCGCTCCGGTAACATTATTGTATAGCGCGCCATAACCTATGGCAGTGTTGTTACCACCAGAAGTATTTGAATAGAGCGAATTATTGCCGGAGGCGGTGTTGTTGCTACCGGTTGTGTTTGAATAAAGAGCTTCATAACCGATTGCAGAGTTTCCTGAACTTGAGTTTGAATAAAGAGTACCGTAACCAATTGCAGTGTTGTATGAACTGGCGGAATTGGATAAAAGAGCGCTATCACCAATGGCAGTGTTGTAAGAACCGGAAACGTTTGAATAAAGAGCTTTCATACCGTTTGCAGTGTTGTAAGAACCCTGTGTGTTGGCAGAAAGAGCATTATTACCATTAGCCGTGTTGTTGTAGCCGGAGGTGTTGTTGTAAAGAGATTGATACCCATTGGCAAGGTTGTTATTACCACTGGTATTTGATGTAAATGCTTGGTATCCACTTGCAGTGTTGTATTTTCCTGTCATGGCAAAGTTACCGGCACCACCGAAGAAGTAGTTATTGTTTGCCGGCTGGGCGGTGATGACGGCAGAGCCGTTATATTGATATGCCTTCCCTGAGGCGATGTTGATACCGCTTTCGCCAACAGCGACCAACCCTCCGACGAACGTACTGGTCGCCGTGGCAGAACCGGTGAAGCTTCCCGCAAGCGCATTGGTGCCAAGTTCGGAAGAACCGACAACCGAAAGCGTGCGCGCCGGCGTGATAGTACCGATGCCCACGTTTCCGTTGTCAGCAACAAAGAGCGTGGAGGTTGCAGTTGCAACATCAGATGCGTTACCCACAAAGATATTATTATGCGCAAGAGTAATGGAAGAAACCGGCACACTTGAAACAGTGAGTGCACCATTAACATTGGTAAGACCGGAGCCGGTGAGGTCGGTGAAGATTTCGCTGTTGACGTTAATGCCTGCAGAGAAAGTGGCGAGTTTGCCCATGAGCGTGTTGCCGGCGAACGTGCTGGTCGCGGTGGTGCTGGTCGCGATGAATGAACCAGCGAGCGCATTTGTTCCGAGGTCGGAAGAGCCTGCGACCGAAAGTGTGCGCCATGGCGTGGTGGTGCCGATGCCCACATTTCCTTTGAGTACTGTTGTGAGTACGCTGTCATTTCCTAGTACAACAGAGTTAGAACCGATGCCCGTGGCATTGTATCCAATAACAGTTTCATTTGTGTCTCCGTCTGCGAGTGCTTTGGTGGCAGCACCAAGATAAACTGAATAGTTTGATGTTTGATTGGCTGTGGTGCCGTCTGCGATGTAAGTTCCCGCCAAGTATCCTGAGGCAACGCTGGAAGATCCGGTTGTGTTGTAGTAGAGAGCTTCATAACCATTAACCACGTTAACAGAGCCAGTAGTGTTAGAACGAAGAGCACTTACACCATTACCCACGTTGTAGGAGCCGGTGGTGTTGGTAGATAGAGCGCCATCACCATTGGCGGTGTTAGCAGAGCCAGTGGTGTTAGCGTAGAGTGCACCAGCACCATTGGCGGTGTTAGCAGAGCCAGTGGTATTGGCATTTAGAGCCAAGTATCCATTGGCGGTGTTGCTGTAGCCAGTGGTGTTGGATGATAGAACGCCTGTACCATTGGCGATGTTGTTGTAGCCGGTAGTGTTGTTGAGAAGGGCATGATAGCCAGTGGCAACAATGTTGCCACCCGTCATCGTCAAGTTCCCAGCACCACCAAAGAAGTAGTTGTTGAGCGTGGTGGAGGCGGTGATGACGTTTGCTCCATTGTATTGATATGCCGAGCCAGTCGAGATGTTGACAGAACCTGCTACATCTAATTTTGATTCTGGTGTTTTGGTGCCTATCCCCACGGTGCCATTGGCAAGAACGGTGAGCCCGGCGGCGCCGGCGGCCGACAGGCCGCCGGCGAACGTGCTGGTCGCCGTGATGCTGGTCGCGGTGAACGAACCGGCGAGTGCGTTGGTTCCCAAATCACTCGCACCATTCACCGAAAGCGCGCGCCATGGCGTTGTCGTTCCAATGCCCACATTGCCAGTACTGTAGTGAATGCTGGAGCCGTTCAAAATCCAGCTTCCCACAGTTGTGGAGCTAATAAGTTCACCGTTGTAATAAAGGTTGCCGGCGTTTGAGTAAAGACGGTTTGTAACAACTGCAGGCACCGCGGTGTTTGCCAAATAGACAGGACCATTGACCGAAAGCGTTGAAACCGGAGACGTGG
>VAOZ01139317.1_pt1 | contig 21918 bp, 21 predicted proteins | sample 3394041 | NCBI WGS metagenome assembly VAOZ01 (sample SAMN08290431, study PRJNA428436) | hydrothermal vent metagenome | isolation source: Deep-sea hydrothermal vent chimney | place: Indian Ocean: Southwest Indian Ridge
AATCCCCAGCCCTCCGATATGTTGCGTGACCTCAGAATGCTTGCTCAGGTCGTCGGCTCCTACTTGAACGGCGCCGGTTGGTCGCCACAACGCCCAAGGGCGACCAGTGTCCAGATACGAACCAAGAGGACGTACATAGGTGCTCCCATCTGGAACATGGTCAAGAGAGCCACCACCAGAGCTTATGACCGTCGTGTAGGCTGACCAGATAAACGCCGCACTACGCGAGCGAACTCGGTAGTAATAAGTGGTATTTCCCGAGAAATGATGTGTATATTCTTCGCCCTGCGTTTGGCCGAGTAACGCCCAAGTGGTTCCGTCCGTGGAATATTCAACGCTGGACATTGCTACACTGGCCGGATTCGGGTTTGACCACGAAAGTTTAATGCCGTTTGCGGTGCCACCTGCACTAAAGTTGGTCGGTACCGGCGGTGTATCGGGTATCTCATCACCTGATCCGATGACATAGGTATAGGCTGGGACCGCAGAGATATCCTCCGCGCCACCGCCGTACAGATTGTAGGCCTGGAATTTCAGGTAGACCGTAGTCCCCACATTCCCGGGGTCGAATGTCCAGCTAAAGAAATTACCATCTATGCGTAGCCACGGAGCTCCGATTGCGTGCGGAGCAAAAGCAGTTCCATAGCACCCGCGGCGCAGATATCCATTACCCAGGGTGTAGGTGCCATCTGCATTGAGTACAGCGGTCTCGTAAGCGACAAGTTCGGCGTCAACCAATATCTGCGTGACCATCTCATCGGCGTCTTGCTGCGTCCCACCGTTCAGTTGACCGGGGCCTTCCAGTGCAACGCCGAAACTATTGGTGACGTCAGGGTCCACTGCTGTTGTCGCTAAGGCTGCTGACACGGTCCCATAGCGGCACCCTGGCGCGATTGTTCCGATTTGTGAGTAGTGGATATCATCGTAGCTCGCCCACACGTGCGCCCCGCCCCAGTTCGGACCCGCACCGGTAGCGCCTATCCACACCCCGGCAGCCCCCGCGAGAAACTGCGGAGCACGGAAGAATATTGGGGTTGCTGTCGTGTCGGGTGCTCCGTGTGTATTGGGTATATATCCAGCGTTTGCCTCGATCGGATAACTTGCTGCCTCGGCCACCCCGGCTGGAAATTCCTCTGCCACTATTGCAAGTTTCAGATCATCGGATTCAGAAATCGAAGTCACGCGCACTGGTTCTTTGTTCAGTCCTGCTAACGGATCGGTGAGTGTGATTATGTCCCCGGGTTCGAGTGCTATGTAAGATAGCGGGATCTCGGTACGGAAGGTGTTACGAATATACAGGCTCCGCTGGAGGATTGTCTGACCAGCCTTCTTCGCCAGCGCCCCGCTGGTGATCGCATGTGCCTGGATTGTTTTGAGTGATCTGACTCCCCTTGAGTCGATGTCCGACTGATCCTTGACCTCGGCGACAGAAGTAACAAAATTCTTTGATCCATCCAAAAACTCTATGCGCAGTGTGTTCGGGAGGTCAGCTAGAGGTTTGCGCTCAGAAACTAACGGTTTAAGAAAGTCGTCGGGACCCAGATCGAACCGGATCGTAGTATCCGGTGTATAGGTCGCCCCATTTGCGGTTACTGTATCGGTCCCGTAAGGGATGATCCGAAGCGCACCGCCCGACCACAGGGCGGTAGAATTCGTGATGGTCAGGAGCTCCTTGACGACAGAGGTCAACGGGCGCTCTTGGCGCAACACCGGGGATATGAACAACCCATGAGCGACGCAGTAATCTCGATATTGTGTGAGATCGCCCATCGAACTAAACCCGAGACCGTGCTGGATGTTGGTGAGCAGGTCAGTCAGGATCGCCGAAGGCTCGCTGTCATCTATCGTCGAAGAGAACGGGAGTAAACCAAAGACCTCAAAGTTGAGGTTCGGTACATTCGGGGAACTCCCGAGTTTCAAGTTCAGGCATCCAATGTAGGCGATATACGGATAGTTGAGTGCGTCCCCTCCTGTCCAGTGTGACCATGGGGCTTCTCCAGGAGTGCCCAGCATGACCGTTCCGTTTATATCCGAGAGCGAGGTGGTCCCTGACCCGTGCCATATTGTGCCCACTTTGGTAATCGGTCCTTCGCACAGCGCAAGCGCGAAGCTAGAAGAGTAGGTGTACGAGACCGAAGCATTTCCGCCGCCCCCTTTCCCAGTCTGCTGCTGGTGCTGGACAGCTTGGAAATCTCCGTACCAGATCAACGCCCCTGGAATACGCGTCCGGCCATAAACTATGGCTACACCCTTGCCATAACTTGACGTCTGCACTTGGATCCCGTTCGCTCGCGTAGCTTGGGTGGAGATAGGCTGACCTTCGCCACTGCCGAAAAGACTGCTCATGGAAGCCTCCAGAACCCTGCGAGACGATTATTCATTGAACTCATCTCGGTACGTACTACGGCACCGGCCGTGGTATAAGCATGGATGATGTAGCCCGGGTTCTCTACTATAGCGCCATGAGAAATGCAGCGTCCATAACGGTACAGGGCGACATCAGCGGATTGCGGAGAATCTACTTTTTGTGCATATTCACCCACTCGGGTCAAGAACCGCTCCATCGAACAGTGCAAGTGCCAATCAGGGGCATAGGGATCCAGCACAATCTCGGGCACAAGGCCTACAGCGTGGTAGACCGAGACCAGGAACATCGCACAGTCCACACCCCGCCCCTTTACCGCCTGGTGGTGATGGAAGGGTGTGCCCAACCAACTACGGGCCTCTTCCAATACATCATTTCTGATTGATAATTCCATGACCACCTCTTCCACCGCGATTCCAGGGAGCACCGCCACCGCCACCGCCACCGGTACCGGTACTGGTACTGGTACTGGTACTGGTACTGGAAGTCCCAGTGTACTGTGTGGACGGGTCTGGGACAAAGGGGAAGCCTCGAAAATGGACCATGTTATTGAAGCGGTTCAAGCACACTGCCCGGGTCTTGTCGCACCCGGCGATTGCATTCACGGTATCCCCAACCACCGGTACGGAATACAGTGGGAATATCAGGGCAATGACTCCAGCAGTATAGCTCTTGACTGTCCTTACCTGGCCATTATTCGCACCGCTCGTAAACCTGATAGTCCCGAGCTGGTAATAATCGTCCGGTTCGGTCACCCCTTCCAAAATAAACGATGTTGCCGTTGGGATCCCGCCGACAGTTCCGGCTATTGTGAAATTGGTTTCGAGGAGCTCACAGACACCATCGTATAGTGTGTTGGCACAAGATGGCAGGATGTAGGTACGGGGGAAGGTAGACTTCAACTCTGCGAGTCCGGACTCCACTGTCAAGAATACCTTTTTACCCTCCACCTTTATATCTCCGGCCCTACCGGTAAATACATTGACTTTACCTACTGCCGTGTTCGCCCACGTATCAGATATGAACCGGTCAACAGTTATCTCGGCCAAGTCCAGCAATCCTTCACGAGCGCCCATAACAAGCGGCAGGGAGTTGATTGTTGCCGATCCGTCATCCTCCATGACGATCTGCAGATTATCCACACTAAGTCCCAAGGACCACGATGCTTGCCCGCGTGAAATCGGTGGTCCGGGAGAGAATGTAATCCCTCCTACAGTGATGGAACGTTGTGTATTGGTCCAGTGGAATATCGTCCCATTTGTGAGTGTAATGGTGTACAGGTCAGCCAGCACATAAGGGCCGGCGGCTGCCAGAATGGCCTGCAATGCCGGACTGAGAGTTTTCATCGATAGGTCCTCAAGGTGACCGATTGTAGCTCATGAAGTTGGGACATGAATTCATCAAACTGTGCAGCATCCTTTTTGAAGCGGCACTGGTAGTAATAGTTGCCGGTCCAAGTCAGAGGGTAAGCATAGGGAGGACCGCCGAAAGTTGCAGCCCCATTGGCGAAAGTCAGTCCTGTCTGATTCACAGTAGGTGGAGCAACCCCGGTGATTAAGCCAGTTGCAGGTTCCGTCCAATCGGTCCCAACCACAATATTCGCTTGCTTGGTTTCGGCCCCAGCAGTTTCAGAGGCATAAATCTCATAGGCATATACATCGGGAACCCCCGGTGGCGACGCTACCGTCACCAAATCATCCAGTGCGATAGGCAGCGAAGAAATGGGACTTAGCAGAGTTTGTGCTTCCCGACCCAATGAGTGATAGGTATATCCTATGTAATATGTACGCGCTACCAGAGCACCTGCAACTACGCTGCCAAGCACGGGTGCTATCGTGGGATCAGCAGCCGCTTGTACCAGACCCCCGTTAAGAAATACTTGCGGTGCGCCGAAACTCTCGCCAATCGGTTCAACAAAAGTTCCAGTGGACTTGAGCAGCGGGAAGGTGGTAGTGGTTCCATCTCCTTCCCCTGTAGCTTGGTCCGTGACCGAGTTATCACCAGGTCCGGAATTGAACCAGAAAGGTTGCAACCGACCCTGCTGCTGGAGGAAAAACCCCTTCAGCTGGTCCAAATCGGATGCACTGAGGTAGTTGTATTGCAGGGTAAATTCATAGAGCGGGTACTGCATGTAGGTGGCCGTGGTAACACGCCCCGAGACAGACTGCTGGAATATGGTGTCAAATATCGGAGAGCGCGCTACAGGCCATCCAAGACCGGCTAAGGTGGGGTAAACATTCATGCGAATAATCCATTACGATGCGCCTGCGTGAGCGCTTCAGCGAGTTCAGGGCCATGCCCAAGGAGCAGGCGCCGGACGCTCTCACCGTCCACTGCATGCACGTGTAAGTTAACTGTTGAACCACTGCCTTGCGCCATATGCTTCAAGGGCTGGGCGATGTGAGCCGGAAGAATCATCTCGTCTTTGTGCACCATGGCCAGTTGGTCGCTCGGGACCTCCCAGCCGCCGGCTGCGCTGGCTACGCGGGATGCAAGGGATAGTATGTATGCACCTGCTGCGATTGCCATCACAGGCGCAAGAAACGGCCCTACGTAAGGTATTCCCGCTATCGCCGAATACACCGACGCGATCACTTCCCACGCTTTAATGGCGATACGCTTAACTGCCGCTGCTGCTGCGATGGCAATGGACTTGATCTCAGCTTGTTCATCAATCGCTCCGCGTGTCGCTGCACCTGCTGCAGTAACAGAAGTTAAAGCAATCTGCGTAGCAATCCATTTAACCCCCATTCGAACGGCCATATCGATAAATTCGCCCAGGATGGACTGGAACATATGCCGCATTGCTCGGTGCCACGTAGTGGTGCCTCGAATCATGCCTTTAATCGATTCATCGAACGCGCGGCTGATTGTGGACAAGTAGCGGATCCAATCGTTGCGCACATCGAGCACAGTCTTCTGATTCAGTTGTGTTATTTTCGCCCCGTACTTCTGGTACAAAGCCTCCGCTTCCTTAACCAGCTGCGCACGCTTTAGCGCATCCTCTTTCACTAATTCGATCCGGTCTCGCAGGGCCTTCAGCTCAATCTGGTATTTACGACTCTCTAACTCAATCAGCGACCGCACCTCCTTCTCCGCACCAATCTGACCGAGTTGCTGTCGATACCCCAACTCCTCTTTCTCGACGGCAACTTTCGCGAGCTCCGATTGACGCTGTTGCGCTGCTTCAATTTCCCCCAGTCGACGAGCATACTTAGTGTGCTCCTTCATCGCAGCATCTAAATCCCGCAGCGATAGCTGATATTGAGGAGCCAGCTTCCCATACTGTTTTATTGACAATGCGACTTCTTGCTTCGCCAACTCCACGCGCTTCTTGCTGCCTGTCGCAGCAGCTAGTAACTCAGTGTGCAAAGTAGCGAGATAAGCTTTGGCCTTCACGGCCGCAGTGGCAGGCACCATCTTTGGGGTTTGGGCCTGAACGTTCGGCGGCTTCACCTCGCCCAAATGAGACTCCAGCTCCTTTACCTGCCGAAGCTTGCTCACCATGGAGCTCCAAGTTCCCGTTATGGACTTCCCTGCAGCTTCTTGATTAAGCGCTGTAACACTGGCGAAAAGGGCGCTAGCGGCGTCCAAATCCTTAAAATCGTTGCCAATCCGCCCCATCGCAGCATGGATATCTCCCGTCTTCGTAAACGCGTCCTTGAAGCTTTGACCTGCTTCTTTTACGTCACCGGATGCAGCGGCAAAATGACCAGTTAATGCTGCTTTTGCGCTTTCTCTCATCGCAACGAATGCAGTACTCATTCCTTTTGCAAAGTTCACTACCACACGCTCGGCTAACTCGAACCCGTGCACCATCACCATTGAATAGTCCGCTACCGCCTCAAAGGCGCGCCGACCTCCGGCTGCAAACTGCACAAAAGCGTACACCGCAGCACTCCCTAACATCTTAACAGTGCCGACCAAGAGCATGAACGCATCGACTAACGTGTACACAATATCGTACAGGGGCCGAAACTGGCTACGACTCTCCGATATCGTTGTGTTCAATGGCACCATAACCCGCAATGACTTTCCTGTGGCATCTGCCAAGGCCGCAATTGCGGGTACGAGAGCATCAGAGATGGAACTCTTCGCTTCAAACACTGCATTATGCAAACGATTGAGGGTGGCATTGGTGCCGTGTATCGCCGAGCTCAGAGCTGACCCCTTTTCTGCCGCTAAGTTTAGCCCCACAGCCAAAGCAGGCATCAGCTCTTGAGCAGTTATGTTACCTGTCCGCAATAATTGCTCAAATCTTGCCTGTGTTATATGCAACTCGTGAGCTGCAATCTGAATAAAATTAACTCCCGGCAGATCCCGCCCCAGCATCAGCTGAAGTTGTTGTGCATGAATCTTCCCCATTGTCAGCATCTCGGAGAACGCTTGCATAACTCGTTGCTGTTGCTGCGTCTTACTATGCAATATGTCAAATGTCTTGGCCAGCCCTAAATACAGAGATTGAATGGTACCGTCAGATAAGCCCTGCCCCTTGGCGGCGGAGAGCATCTTAGCAAACTGCAACCCCGACTCCTGAAGGTTGATGCCTAGCGATTGGGACACTCCATCTAGAAACTTTAGTTGCTTGGAAGCAGCTGCAGCCGAACCTGTAGCATACTCTAACGTGTACTGGATCTGCTGCATAGCAATGTTCGCTTCGATCAATCCTCCCACCGCTCGGCGAGCTTCCATTACAGCCCAGAATCCAAGAATACCCTTCATTGCTAGACTAAACTTGCCACTCAATCCTGTGACAGCCGTCCCCAATCTCTGCATGCCTGCAGCCGATTCCTTTGCCGCCACTGCAACTTGGGCAGAAGCCTCCTCTGAAGAAATCACTATACGCTTATTGTCCCCCTCAATGCTGGAAGTCAACGATCCCATCTTCGTACGCAGATCCCCAACCTCTGCACGAAGCCTGATAACGAGTTCTTCGACAACCTCAGTCATCAATCCTCACTCCTGGTATCCCAACAAGCGAACTTATGTCCCCTGGAGTTTCAGACGTATCCGGATCCTCAGCAGCAGGAACCTTCCATCCTACGAACCCTTCTACTAACAGGGACAACGGAGGGTGCTGGCGCCAGTATTTATTAAGCATGTTGATACGCGGCAATGTCATCCCCTCCTCTATGTAATCGATAGTGTATCCTGTCGCTGCTACCAAAAACCCAATGATCTCGTCCCAGTCTACAGCTTTTCGGGGAGCGGCGGCCCCAAAGGGCGAGTCCCTTCGGTCACCTCCTCAAACCCCGAAATCTTAAACATCGCTTTCACTACCACCGGGACATCGGCCACTGCCAACATATCCTCCAGCCCCCCTTGAGTCATGTTGGGATAGTTACGCTGGAGGTTAGCCAGTACCACAGGCAGCGCCTTATCTGTATATGCACTCATTTTGAATCCTTTCATCGCTTGAGGGTCCCCTAACTCGTCAAGTACCTTTTGGTACTTTCGTAACAACCGAATATTCAAAGGCGGAACAACATGTTCCTCCCCACCAATCTTAACTACCACTCCGTCAATCATATCGTCACCTCAGCTACGAAAAATTTACACCGGTACCGAAATAGTAGCGATGTTCCCAGCCGCATCCTCAAATGCGTCAAAGTCCAGTTGGTCAATATTCCAGTCCGCCAACTTTGAGGGCATAGACAACTTGTTCGAGACACAGGCTGCCAACTTAAGTACCGCTTGCTGCCCATTGTAGGTAGTGGCAAACCAAACCCCGAACGTAGGTGCCTGCCCCTGCAATTCGTTCACCACTGAAATAGTTTTCCCTATTGCCGTAGTATACGCATAGCTAACAACCACAGACAAACCAGTATCCGCAGCAGCAAACGTATACGTACCAGCTACTTCACTGTACTCCCCTATAGCGGGCGTAGCAGCCACTTTTGTAAACTGATCTCCACCCGACAGATACTTGACCCCCAGATCATCTACAAGAGTGGATGCGTTAGCGACAACGACAGTATACGGAGTGGCTGATGGAATCACTGCTACCTCGTTTACCTCCAGAGCAAGTCCTGCCCCCTCAGTCATCGACGCTCCAAAGAACAAATCATTATAAATCTGACCGTATACCTGCGCCATGCTCGCCTTCCCTGTCACCTTCCCCTCTCCTCGCGCAATCGCCAAGGGAAACACCTTCTGCCCGTGCAGTTCTTTATTCGTGAAGGAGAACTCAACAGACACATCCTGTAATCCACCAAACTGGAGGGGCGTGCCTGGACCCACTCCACTTGTTTTCACCCCGTACAGGGACCCCGTTCCGAACTTGTATACTTGAACACCCATCTCTTTCTCACCTCACTGCTGTTACGTTCATGATCCTGCTACGATTACACGAACAGGAATTACTACCACCGCCTGATCTCCCAGCACCCCCTCATCGTACTCAATTTTCCCGTCAATCTGGCACGACGTCACCAATCCACCTAAGTCCTGGACTCCGAAAACAGGTGCTAAAACAGCTTGCACCGAATCCACTAGCGGATTGATTACTGATGCCGGAGCCTGAACCGGATCCGTCTCCCGTACGTAGATGTAGACATCCACATACATTACACACTTACTTGGTAAACTAGGAGAAGTTGATACTACATCCTCCTCCCGCTGTACCATAAATAAGGCGGGTTGCTCTGCAGGAGATACATCGTCCCAAACACGCAGGCGACGAGATGCGGTTTGGAACACTGCTGCCCCTGAGAGCAGCCCATAAAGCGCCGAGTAAATCTCCTCTCGCGAGATCATGTTGCACCTCCTGCCAACTCAGAAAGTGTGGAGCGTATAGTCCGGCGTAACGCGCGCGCAATCTTACTCTTATTAGCCACCAAACTGGGCCGCAGAAAAGGTCGCGCTGCGTCATTGCGCTTCATCGTGTAGGACCGAACCCGTGACACCTTTCCGCTCTTCAAATGACGAAGATGTGCCGCCACCGAGACAGTACCCCTGAATCCTAATTCCCATACTCGAGCGTAGGGCACGTTTGTTCCCACATCAACATACCCCTCCCCCAGATGCGGTGAAGCATGGATACTCCGCCTAAGTGTGCCTGTGCGCACGTGCAGTACCTGCCCTGACAGCTTGCGGAACTTCACGTACTGCGCCAACTCTACCCCCTGCACTTCCAACTCTCGTAAGTATGCCGCCTCCAACATCCCACCGCCCAACTTCAAAATAGCATCCACCCTAGCAGCATTGATAAGTATAGCAGGCATCAGGAATACACCCTATTCTTGTAGTGGAGTATCACACCTTCAATAAAATTGTTCCACCGCTTCGTATTGTAGGATACTGTTTCCCCCCGGATGCTCCGACTATGCTCACCTATCCTTCCGCGCTCCTTGTACCGCAGGCCTGCAAGTTCAAGCACAGCCTGCAAAAAATCAGCTGGCGGAGTAGCGTACCCCGCCTTATACACAATCTCCAACTGCGTCCCCTGAGAATAACGGTTAGGCACTACTACCCGGCCTTCCAACAAATAAGCATAGCTTGCGGACGGGGTTGCACTCACTGGGATTACAGTAAGCACACTGCCTAATGCGTTGGCAGATGGCACAACTGACATTGAGGTTAGTGCAGTTGCGGGACCGTGCCGTAGCGCAACTTGGTGTGAGGATGGTAGAATTCGGTACTCTGTCAAATCTACTACCGCCCCCATCGACACCCCAACGGCAATTTGAAGGTCTTGAGACGATGCTGCCAATAGCCGGGTCAGCAACCCCTCGTCAGTGTTACCTGGCTGCATTCCCAACCACGCCTCAAGATCTGTGACCTGGCCCACAGTAGCATAGATAGGGCTCAATGTCTACTCCTCACTTTCCTACTTTCGTACCAGCTGCTGCACGTTTCACCACTTTCGCTCTGTTCTTCACAGCCTCTGGCGGTTGTGCGGCTGTTGCTGACAGTAACTCGTCCCCACCCGGTACCGTTACCGGTTCAGATTCAGCTACAGAAGACGCGATGGAAGATTCGACTACTGCACGTCCTTCAAGCCGCTTCAGCCCGTGCGATACCAGATGCCCAACGAACCGGAAGTCATCCTCTACCTCCAACACAAACCCCTTCGCCGTACCCTCCAGTTTCAGCAGAATTCCCCCTACCGATATTGAAGACACTGAATCACTCACAAACTTTTGCACGTCCATTCCTCCTATCCAAAGGCAGCAAGAGGCGAAGCAGCCAAGCTCAAGTGCAACTTCGCCCCGCCACCTATTCATTTACCCCGCCGCGATGTTGTTGATCACACCGAACGCAGGCGGGAAGTAGTTCTGCAGCACCTCGTCAGAATAGACGCCGAACTCGTACTTCCGCGAGCGAAGCGGCCATTCCAGCTGATAATAACCGCGACGCAACCGAACCTGGGTAACATTGACCACGTTCGAGAGCGGATACGGAAGCTTGTCAGTGTAGAACAAGATAGTTCCTGCTGGCAGATTCGGATGCAAATGAATCGGGATCTCCATCGCACCGTCCATCGCGTACTTGTTCAGGTACGAGGTCACCTTGAACCCTCCGGCGATGAGCCCATCCTTGACATCCACAGTAAACCGTTGGGCACCTGATCCCCCTGCGTTCGCCAAGATTTTCTTGGTGATGCCCTCCTGCTCCTGCGAGGATACATACAGATCAGTCGGCGACAAACGATAGTTGTCCCAGAAAGACTTGAGCGCATCATCAATTTCCACGATGCCTCCGCTGCCATCCGACGTCAGCGCAGTGCCTGTACCTGCCACACCGGTAGCCATAGCATGAAGGTAACTATTGGATCCAGATTTTGCAACCTGTGCCAGTAGCCCATCGTAAACCAGACTGTCTGCACTGTGATCCGCTACCCAACTCACTCCAGCAGTTCCAGGAGTCTGCGTTCCAACTCCAGCGGCCACTCCTGTAATCATTGAGTTAATGGTAGTAATGGCACCTAGCGTAGCACCAGCAGCCGTTGCTCCCCAGAACCAAGCATACGCTACAGCTCCAGGTACGGAGGCCACCGAAGCTGAGACAGAATTAGTAGTAGCCGTTGCATCTGTCGTTACGCTTGCATCCGCCGAGACTCCTGCAGTGCCCCCACCGTACAAGTCTGTTGACCCATCCACGTTTACCCGAGCGACCTCTCCAACAGGGATCCCTCCAGCAATCGTAGAGTTCAAATACCCTGCCAGCGTAAGCGCCACGCACCGTACGTGTACCACTGCCGAAACCCCGATTGTCCCACCTGTAATAGCAGTAGCTACTGTCGGTACAGGAGTCGCCCCAAGCCCTACGCTCGCGTTACCGCCCAGCAAGATCTTCTCTTGCTGGATAAACAACGAGCGCAACAGCCCCTCAACTGCCTGAGACCGCAGGTCATCGAACCCTTGAGAAGCTGACTCGGCCTCGAAATCGACCGCATCCTCAAGCCCTAGAGTCCGGAACGCTGCAAAGTAATCAGCCGTACTGGTGCTAATCATCCCGCCGCGGTTTCCCTGACCGACACCGGCACTGATACCGTTAGTATTGATCCCCGTAATCGCACGCCAGTTGGCCTGCGTCCCTTTTCCGCCTCCTGCCCGAGCCGTACGACTTCGTAGCGGCGTAATGACAGAATACAACGTCTTTGCAGGTGCCTCAAGATCGTAAGGCACCAACCCTGAAATGGGCGAAGACGGCTCCACCCAAGTTTTCCGCAGTCCCTCCGCACCTTGAGCCTTCGCCACTCCCAGCGCCTGGAGGGTCTCGTCAATAACTGACATACCCTTCTCCCTTAGTTCACGCCGCCACGAGCAGCATACACTTCCTTCAACATACTACCGAACGTTGTCTTCGCTCCGGCAGCCCCTTCTTTCCGCAGTGCCTTGAGGTACGCCTCAGGAAACCGATCGTCCTGCAACGCGGCCAAAGGTGCCGCACTCCTGACTTGCGAGTCCTGCACACGACGGATCTCTCCTGCCTGCATGATCAACACCCCCTTCAGGGCCTTAATATCCGCCGCAGTAGTAACAGCGAGCTCTCCAAGGGTCTTCAACAACCCCTCTATCGTCTCGTTCGCCCCTGCCTTCACCGAAGCGTCCTTGACAAGTTCCCGACGCTTAATCACATCGGCAGCCGCAGGCTCCCCGTCCGGGTCCTTCACTTTTGTCTCATCAGAATGTTTAGCCGGGGGAACGGTCGCATCTGCAAAGGCCTTCTTGACCTCCTGCAAAGTCGCCAGCACCTCCGACAACTTCTCTTTCCCCTCGGCGCCTGTCGTCGCTTGCGCCTCCACACTTACCGTTTTATCAATCATCTTACTTGCCTCCGCTTGGATTGATACGTCCACCTCCGCCAACAGCTCCTGAACCTCCTCCTCCAGATACTGAACAAGCATAGGAGCCAACCTTCTCAAAACCACACCTACCTGAGCCGGGACCTTTGAAGGCTTCGACCCAGGCGTATTGTTTGCCTCAGCAGCATCCTCCTGGACGCCCATCGTAACGAAACTCGCCAACTGTTGCAGCACCTCCAAAATGGATGCCGCTCTCCACAAGCCTTTGCTCAAGGGGGACGGTTCTGCAACAACCCGGTCAGTAGCAACCCCCTTGTTTCCCCCCGTCGTTGCTGAGGGCGGTCCTTGAGCGTCGATCTTACGCTTCCACGCCGCAATGATCTTGGCGCGGATCCCGAACAGCTCCTGAGTCGAGTACTCCTTAATGTCCTTCGCCTGGTAAATATACGACCACGCCGCCCTGATATGCTTCTCTGTATCGATCGGATACTTCTTGTTCGTCGGATCGGCGTATTCCACGTTTCCGTATTCCGCTACTGCACGTCGACGGTCAGCGGCACTAACATCACTCCGCCTGCGGATACGCTTAGAAACAGCCTCCAACGCAGCTGCTGCCAGTTCTGCATCCGCTTCCGCCTCGTCCACCCCCTGCACCTTTGTCACTGTCACACCCTCCCCAGCAACCCCTTCATTCGCCTCGTCTTGCTCCACCACCTGCTTCAATTCTGTCATCGGTACATCCTCCTCAGTCCCATCGGATCGAACCACTTTTACCATCGCCTTCATCGAGCTAAATATCGCTGTTGGCACACTGGGCCGATCTACAAGAGACGCCTCGTGCGGATCGGCAGTATAGCGCACGGCGTTCTTGCCGGATGTTAGTACTCGCGGATCGTCCCACTTATCAACATAGGTACCTCCCACTGAATACCCAGTCAGCACCCCCTCCATCACGTCATTCCATGCGGCCTTGTTTGTAATTTTGGAGGTGATTATAATCTTCTGCGCCCGGTGATCGAACTGCAGGTCAATTACCTTACCGGCCACTACGGGCGCGTGCATCACACGAATGTTACCCAGCGACTTACCTGACGAGTCCTCATGCACCATCTGAGACCAGGCCATGAAATAGGGGACCGAGGAAGTATAATCAAGTACCTCTCCATCGAAGTCCACTATCCCCTGCGTTAGCACCCCGGTGACTTCCTGCTTGTGGGGTATCACCTTGGTAAAGGGTACGAATCGCTGGAACTCTGTCTGCATTACACGCCCTCTTTCAAGCGACGAGGATGAGGTGTAGACGCTCGCCGGACAAGCATCAAATGACGGCCGCTGTCGGCCCAGCGGTCTACTATAGATGTCCCTTGCTGGGCTCGATCCCGGCGAGCGACTCCCTTAACCAACGAATCATCCCCTCGCGTTTTCATAATCCCTCAAAAGAAGGTCTGTCCATTATTGTATAGGCCCCTGCGGAGGATGTCAACCCCCATTGCAACTTCTTCAAATTCTCCAGTACTGCCCCACTACCGTCAATCAATGCAGTTGCATCCACATCAGGCAGTACCACCGCATCCACTGTGACAAAAGGCGTACGCACCTCCACCGCAAAAATATCAGTAAGTCCTGCACGATGCAAAGGCTGCTGCACAGCGCCGCCTTCGGCCATCGCTTCCAGAGCCCCATCTTCAGATACCTGCGAAGGCAATGGAGTAGTAGCAGTACGAGACATAAAATCTTGGTAGTTCTCCATCATTGTAATTTTTATACCGGCTTTTGTCTCCACTCTGTAGATCACATCCGTATAGTGTACCCTTACCACACGCATTACCCGCCCGGCCGGAAGCAGAAACTCCTGCTCCCGAGGAACTGCGGAGAACGAATCCGTGCTAAGCACAGACTCCTGCTCAGGCACAGCCACACGCAGCAACATGCGCAATCGGAGGGAATCAACGTATCGAAAGGGGTCAACATCCTGAGAATTGCCCTCTCCAGCCCCGTAGACGAACGCTCGAGCTAGCTTGTTACGTACAGTGAGCGACTGAAACCCCTTGTCTACCAACAGCAAAGGATCTCTCGCTAGTTTTCTCGAATCCTGTGCATACGCATTCAACAACCTCTTCGTTTTCTCCCCTAAGAGCGTGTGCACCCCCCGATAGAACAATCCATCTTTTTTCAGATGCAGGCCCTCAATCATTCTACTAATCAGATCCGCACGCTCCTTAACTTTCTCATCTTTCTCGGTACGACGAAACCCCGTTCGCAACCCAGAGTTGATCGCCTCATACCCTATATTCGTATAGTCCGCCAACGCATCCTGAGCCGCTTTCCCGGAATTCAATAATTTAGAATCCGCTTCCTTCGAAGCCGCCAAACGCTCTTCAACAGTCAAAGCCCTCGCCTTGGCGAAAATGTCTTTCAACGCCCCGTATGTGGATACTATCTCTTGCTGCACCACCTTTCCAGGAGTTGAAGGAATAAATGATTCTCCTGTCTTCTTCATCTCCCCCAATGCGTCTCGTGCCGTTTGTCGCAATGCATCTTGCTCTGCCAAGGTCAGCCCCCCCTTCTTATGAATTCGCTCATACTCCACATCGCACACCCCATTCGGATGATAAGGGGGTATCTGATCTCCAGAGGGGAATGGTTGCTTAATGGATATAAATCCGATCGCCGCATTCGTGTCGCAGATGTCTGTTTGCTTATGACCACTACCCAAGATCGAAGCCTTCAAATGAAAACCCAATCGCTGCGCCTGGTCATGCTGTCCTGCGATGTAAGCAAATGCTAACTCGGTGCGAGAGATCATCCGTGCTCTCCAATACTGGAAGTTCCCCAACCCCTCAATCTTGCGTGCCAGCGCCTCGGGAGTAGGACCCTCCTTCAACGCCGTCTCCACCTCAGTACGAATATCTGCCCGTATTCCAGGAGTAACGGCCCAGGCTGCATCCGGGTTATCAATGACCTTACCACCAAGTAACTGTCTCCCTACTAGCGAGGCTGCCCGTGCACGAGCATAAGCAATCGCGGTGGCATCAGGAGTGATTAAATCTAGATTCACACTCTTGTATTTGTACCCCTCCAATCCAGAAGCATCGGCACCTACCGAATACAGCTTCGCCAACCTCGCGTATAGTGGTTCTACCAGCTTATCCAGATCCAAAGACTGCAGCACGGCCTCAAGATCTCCAGCCTCCGCCTTACTCAATACTTTAAGATGTGCTCCGGGTTGGTAGCTGTATCGCTTATACCAAGCAGACACACGCCTCGCTGCCACCTTCGCTACTACCCGCATCGCTCCATAGATCTCTCTCGCCACAGGATCAACTTGAGGCAGCGTGCGGATGTTTACAAGGGTAACTCGGGACCGCACCTAGTCCTCCTCCCTCGTCTCTAGCTGCTCAGTGCCCTCCTCATACTGCCGCACGTCGCGCCTGCGATAAAAGGGGCGGATCTCTTCCCCCTTCGTTTCCGGTGCCTTTGCCGAAGCAACAGAAATGGGCTTGGCGTCAACAAACGAGGCAACAGGGATAGGACCCTGAGTAGTGTACACCATAGCACCCACCCCTAATGGAGGATACCCAAACCTCTCCCGAACCTCATCTACAGAAAACAACCCCACCTTGATGTAGTCAACGAGAGATTTCGTATCCATCTCCAATGCCACATCCCAACTAAACCTTGCGCTCACCCCATAGTCACTTAGTACCTGATTGATTAAGCCAGCAACAAACGTGAGCAAGGGCATAATACCTGCCTCGTGGGCAGCGGCGTGCGATGTCTCCGCAGTCGCACGGTTCATATCCGATACTAGAAATACAGGATCGACGCCGAAGCAGAATGAAATCACGCGCGCAAACCACTCATCCGTCTTGTCTGTCAGATCCTTTCGATCAAGCACCTTAATCTTGCTCGCGTCACAAGGCAGGAAGCGCATCTTACGACGCTCTCCCGATCCAGTCAGGACTGAATCAAACCACGCCTGGAATGTACGAATCTCGTCCGTGGTCCAGCTATCGGGCACTGTTGCTAGTGCGTCGGGCACGTTCCCCTCAGTGTAGTAATCCAGCTGATGAACCTGACGGCGGAGGGCGATATTGATCGTCATCAGGGCCCACTCCACAGGAGAAAACCCATACATCCTGTGCGTGCGAGGATTCGCATGCCGCAGGTAAAGCTCGTCCCTAGACAAGGAGCGCATTACGATCCCCTTGATGATCTGCTGATAAGCTACCTCAGGAGGTTCGGGCAGTGTCCCCGTCTCGTTCAGAACCTTCTTAATGGTACCTCCGTCAATCAACCGCAGCTCCTGCAGCTTGCCCCCCTCCACTATAGGATACAATGCCACTGCATCCACCACCAGCAAATCTTCCAGCATCTTCTTCAGCCAGCTCTCCCACGTATCCGTCTCTGTAGGTCGCTTTAACAAGTCGCTGATTGCGCGCTCTTCTTCTGTCTCCGGTGCCGCCGGATCCGCTCCAGGGGTCATTATCCGCCACGCAACCCCTGTTACCTGCCCCTTACGGTACTCTATAACTGCCCTCAACAAATCATACCCATCTGCCAATGCGCGGAGCTGCTCGTAAGACACCCCACTAACTCGGCCCCGTGACGCAGGTGCGAGTACTGTATTGATGGCCACAGGGTAATCGTACTGCCTAGGAGGCAACTCCTGATGAGAGGGCTGGAGAGGCGTACCCGGTCCCATCCAAGCACCGCTCCCTGTAACTGCGTAGCGGACTGCAGTACCCACCCTCTTGAAGAACCCCACCTTCTCCTGAACCTCATTTTCATTTGACATACCCACCCCCTCAATTTAACGATGAACCAAACCTCTCCATCAGCTCCAATGCAGACAACGGAGGAGCAGGCCCACCCTTACTCACCACCGCCCCCCTACCTCTCCGCTTATCCTTCTCCGCCAGATCCTTCTCCGTACGAGCTAACTCCTCTTTCGCAAACTCTAAGAGCCCCTTCCAATTCGTCGCAGACAAATTTATACACGCCATTATAAGCGAATCCAGGTAATCAGGCGACCTCCCCAAGCGCTCCTTCAACTTATCCTTACTCTCAATCAGGATCCCCTGCGGGGTCAAATCCCACCTAACCGCTAGCAGCTCCGCCTTCAACTTCTGGTTATCCGGCATGAATAAAGGACTATCCGGATCATCGAGCCACTCCCTGACAGTCCAGTGCCCCTCAGCACGCTTATTCCGCATGGGCAGCCGCTTAGATCGATCCATAGCAGCCGACTTCTCCGAGGACACAAATGCGTAGACATGCGGTAGCATACCTCGCAATGCGTCATACACAGCGGAGCCCACTCCAATCACATCTACTACCACAGGCACGTCCACGCACCGAAACTTCCTCAGTTGCTCCACCACCAACGCAGCGGTACGAGGACCATCTGTCGTCACCTTACCCGGCCACGCTATCTGCGGTAGCACCAAACTGCCCGATCGAAAAGTGAGTACCGTTTCATCCGATCCGCCGCGCGCTACATCCAGCCCGGCCTGTTGAATCTGTGTATCCGAAACATAGCCTTTGGACACTACCATACGCTTCAGCAAATCAGGCGCAAATAACCGCCAAGGGTCCTCTGCTACCTCTACCAGCATATCACCATACAACAACTGAGAGCGCAAAGGTTCGGGCAGCCCTTGAAGCTGCGCAGCATAGCGCTCATCATAGTAGGCATTGTCTTTCAAACTAGCGGGGATGAACGAGCGAGATACAGGCATCACTACCTCCCCCTCCAGCTCCAACCGCATGCCCGCATGCCCATCCTCCACAAAGTAGTCCTCTCCTCGCAAGGTAGTATACCAAAGCAACTCCCCAGGTCTGGCTGCCGGAGAAAACCCTGGCACGATCCAGGGAGCCCAGTACCTCTTTACCCACGCCCCCGCCTCATCGGTAGGAGGATTACCAGCACACACTACCCGCACCCGTTGCTTTGCATTAGTGGTACGTACCCACCCCAGGGTGTGACGGAACTGACTCTCTGCTACATCCGGTATCTCGTCATACCCCGCCAAGTCGTGGGGCCTGCCCACATACTTCTTTTCGTCGCCGGGGTGCTGGAATGCTCCGAGCTCCAGTGTATTCCCCCGCTCAAAGAATCGCCAGACGTGCGTCTGCCCATTGTACCGGCCCACATCTGAGAATAACTCCCGCGAACGCTCGATGATAGCTTGAAGTTGTGAGTACTCTCTACGGTATATTATGGACTTTTCATGGACGTTGTACGCCAGGCCGAGCAACAGATCCGTCTTGCCCCCACCCGCAGCACCACCATAAAACAGGTGGTCCGCTTTACTAAGGTAGGCATCAGCTTGCGGGCCGGCCTGAGGAATCCACTTCGTATGTGAGAGCAGGGATAACAGTTCCTGCTGATGCGGCAAACTCAATGAGTCTACCCAATTTTTCAAGTTGTCCGTAGAGAGCGTCTCCGTCTGTGCTAACATTACTTACCTCCACCAACCCTCGCACGTCAAAGCGGTCGTGCCACCCCGCCCGGTTCTTCATCCAAAACTTAGCAGCATCCAATCCAACCGATCCTCTGGTATTCAGCGCGTCGTACAGGATGCGCCGAGCAACGCTAACGTGTGCTTCTAGCTCGCCTCGCTCAATGTCACCACCGTACTTCACTTTCACTATTGCGATAGGTAGCTTCAAATATTGAGCAATCTCCGAGACAGTAAGCCCGTAGGTAGACAGCGCCGCAACTTGCTTTCCTATCGCGGCAAACGGATGCGACAAACCTTTGCGGATCAAACGACGAGAAAGGCTAGGACCTATGGGATGCCGTATTAGATGCACGCCCCCTCCTCCATCACCAGTCCCCTCGCCTCTGCCCACTCTCTTACCCTCTGCTGCGGGAACAGCACGCGGCGAGCCGAGATCTGCACAGCAGGTAGCCCCCTGTGTGTCTTCCACAAGTAGATTGTCATGTAGCTCCGAGAGAACACTGCCACCAAATCTGCATAGGTCCAATACCCCTCCAATCCTGTACACCCATTCGTCATCGTCCCCGCCCCTTACCGACTTTAGGCTATTATAAGCCCTCTTGCCTTTTTGCCAACCTCCATAGTGGCTGTGTACGGCGACTTCCCACCCCCACCCCACTACTAGTACCTCGTGTTTCGTGGGGTATGCGATTGTAATGCCCTCATACCCCTCCAATAACGTTTGCTTCGACCAGTAAGAACCCGCAATGCCCACCCCCGCGGCAGCCGCCGGCCTCGTCCAAAACAGGAGATCGATCCCCCTCCCTCCTAAAAATAAAACCAGAACAAACCACATTGGCCCAAAATAAACCACATTGGCGCCCCGCACTGTGTAACCAATTGATTCTATTTATAATTTTTTTCTTGTGACCAAACTTACAGGATACTAGAAACCCCAACGTCGTGGGGTGGGCTCCTGGAATTATAGGAAGGCTATATAATATATATACAGAGGTAGAAATGCGACCCGGCGCTATCCGGGACAGGAGTTAGGAAATGAACGCAAGCCCAACGAAATTACGCTCCGGATCGTGGGGCGCTACGGTCGAGGGATCGGTATCTGTAGGCGACGTGGTGACCATCACCACCCGAGCTGGGAAAAGCTGGGACGCCAAAGTGTCCCATATCGTGTGGATGGGATCCGGGAAATCCATCGTGGCCACCCAATCACTAGACGACTCCGGGTCCCATGCGCGTCGAGTACCCAATCGCAAGTCCAGCACACGATGCTATATCTGTCATGGGCCACTGGACGATTGCTCTTACGAGCGCGCCCAGGCCGGCATGTGCGGATCGTGCGCATATGATGAGATCTGAGTACCCAGCCAGTAGCCCTACAGGGCTACCAGGTGGGCATTCTGCCAGCGACCCGGCGGTTTCCGGGAATGGAGAATGACATGAACGATAAGGTTTTTTTCGCGGCCCTCAAACTATTGCGGGAATTAGATAATGCAGCGTATGACATATGGGACACCCCCAGCGGCCCCGTCCTGGCTCATGAGGTGGGGTATACGCTGTACCCTGTGACGGGTACCGGATCACACGCCAGCGCCGGCGGTGTGTACTTGGCGGTCCGCCGTTTGTTGGCGGCACGAGCATGAGCATGCACACTAATACCCGCTGGCTGACAGGCCATGGGCCTCGCCCGCAGCCTTACGACCTCCAGCGGGAGGCGGAGGCCAAGGATGACGCGGTAACCATGTACGCCAGTAATGTCCGGCGGGACAAATATGTCAACCTGACGCCACACCAGATTACGCTGTGCGGGATGACTATTGCCCCGACAGCCCCGGCCGCTAGGGTCGAGGTAAAAAAGTATCGCATAGACGTGCTGGGCTATGGTGTATCCGGTACTGTGCCAGTGCTGCGTAGCCATTTTGGCGACGTTTTGGACCTTCCAGCACCGGTACCCGGCACCGTGTACATTGTATCGCGCCTAGTAGTGGAGGCGGCCCCCAAACGGCACGACATATACTTCCCGGAGCTTCTGATCCGGGATTCAGAGGGGCGCATTATCGGCGCTGAGGCGTTAGGCAGGATCTGAGTACCCAGCCATGAGGCCCACGCGGGCCTCACAGGTGGGCATTCCGCCAACGGCCCGGCGGTTTCCGGGGCAGGGGATTGACATGAAACTTTTAGACCGTTTTTTCGATGGATCGGAATACGTAATCCGCGGACAGAACGTTCGAACCGGCGGGTGTGAGGATATCCTAGTCAGCGAGTACGGTGCAGCGCTAGCCGGCTGCTCTCTGGAGGCTGCGATTGAGCAGGCTGCCTGCATCTGGGGCGGCAGATACGTACCATGCGTGCGCCATGACGGCGTGCTGCACTTCCGTCCCGAGGATGGGGTGATGACGTGCTGCGAATTCGAGACTATGGACGATGATCTGGAGATGGCGACCGCACGGGCCGTAGCCCCGGAAGGCTGCACCGACGAGCAGATTCATGTGGTCTTGGACCAGCCAATGAGCTGTTCGCAGCGCCAGACCGCGCTACAGGAGCTGGCATCCTGAGTACCTAGCCATGAGGGCCACGCGGCCCTCACAGGTGGGCATTCTGCCAGCGACCCGGCGGTTTCCGGGATTAGGAAGAAATGAACATGAAATACACATTGCACGATCCGAAAAACCACGAGGGACACACGCTGCGACGCGTGGAATACGCCGACGGAAACGTTGGCGGCTGGATCGAAAGTGAGAAGAATCTAAGCCAGTTCTGCGATGCTCGGGTTTCCGGCGATGCTCTGGTTTACGGCAATGCTCGGGTTTCCGGCAATGCTCTGGTTTCCGGCGATGCTC
>VAOZ01032502.1_pt1 | contig 21875 bp, 33 predicted proteins | sample 3394041 | NCBI WGS metagenome assembly VAOZ01 (sample SAMN08290431, study PRJNA428436) | hydrothermal vent metagenome | isolation source: Deep-sea hydrothermal vent chimney | place: Indian Ocean: Southwest Indian Ridge
AGTACTCTATTTCACACTCATGGTTCGACAAGGCTCTCCTGAGCGAAGTCGAAGGGCTCACCACGAACGTGAAAATTCACAAGTGTACGGGTATTCGGAACAGCTATTTAGGCTTACCCACTACCGGGATCTCAAGCCGTCAGCGCCCCTCCACAACTGCTGCCCTGACCCGCAGTGCAACCATAGCAGTGATCCGCCACCACAATCGGCAAACCGTTCAGTTGAGCATGATTCAGCTCGCGCAAATGCTGGCGCGATTTTCCTGAAGATCGCAGCGGTAAATCCAGCATCTGGTTGAAGTCACAATCATAGACGTACCCCTGCCAGTCAATACTGATCAGATTGCGGCACATGACCGTCTGCAGGTTATCATCCAGATGCGCCGCCTTCAGCAGGTTCATGTATTCATCAAAACCGCCTTTGGAAATCAGCATGCTGCCAAAACGCTGAATAGGCATATTAGCGAGGGTAAACAAACCGTTAAACTGAATCCCGAAACGGTTTTTCAGTTCCCGTTTATAATCCGTTTCAAGCTGGTTCTGCGGCGGTGGCAAAAACGGCCCGGTGGGGTTGTACACCAGATTCAGCAACAGACCGGAACCCGCCTGCCCATAACCCAGGGCATTGAGTTTTTTGAGACCTTTCATGCTGGCCTCATAGACACCCTTGCCCCGCTGGCCATCTACGTTTTCCTTCAGGTAACAGGGCAGTGACGCCACAATCTCGACCCGCTGTTGCGCCAAAAAGGTCGCCAGATCTTCCTGTCCTGGCTCCAGCAGGATACTCAGGTTACAACGATCCATGACATGCACCTCGCGCGCTCGGGCCTGCTCGACCAGATAGCGGAAATGCGGATTCAACTCCGGCGCACCGCCGGTCAGATCCAGTTTACCCAGTACCGACTTATCCATGAAGTCCAGCACCTGCTCGATATTTTTAAGCGACATGCTCTCCCAGCGTTTCGGCCCGGCATTAACATGGCAATGCAGGCATTGCTGATTGCAGACATAGCCGAGATTGACCTGCAGGATTTCCAGCCGGCTGCGCCGGATAGTAGGAAAATCAGTTTCTTTCAGCAGGGGCAAGGTAGCATGCATAGGCGGCTCCGGTTATTCTGGTATTCAATTATACACTTTAATACATATTCTGGGATTTTACACATTCAGGCCATGCTTTACCTCTCATAAAAAAGCCCCTGATAACAGGGGCTTTTTTATATTCTTTAGTTCCACCCGGAATCAGAACGGAATATCATCATCAAAATCCCCGGCCGGGGCCGGCGTTTGCTGCTGAGGGGCGGACTGGGATTGAGACTGGGCTGGCGCTGCGCTCTGGTTGTAACTCTGATCGAAACTGGTGCTGCCGCCGCGTGAATCCAGCATCTGCATTTCATTGGCGACGATCTCGGTGGTGTAACGATCCTGCCCATTTTGATCCTGCCATTTACGCGTTTGCAGCTTGCCTTCGATATAGACCTTGGAGCCTTTTTTCAGGTATTCACCAGCAACCTCAGCCAGGCGGCGGAAAAATACCACCCGGTGCCATTCGGTTTTTTCGACCTGCTCACCGGTATTCTTGTCTTTCCAGGATTCACTGGTCGCAAGCGTAATATTGGCAACGGCATTACCATTTGCGGCATACTTTACCTCAGGATCCTTCCCCAGATTGCCAATCAAGATAACTTTGTTTACTCCCCGTGCCATAATATTCTCCTGTAATTTCTATCTATTTTGTTGATTCATAAAGTAATTTTACTCTTCTGTTCGGGAAAAAGCGTACAGCGCATCCATGTCCAGATTCGCTTTATCCACCTTAAGATAGGCTACGCCATCCTCGGCAATAATCATAGCCTCTTCGACACCACGCACAGCCTCCAACTCCAGCGCCAACTTCTGTGCCGCAGATTCCGTGATGGGACCCACATTCAATAGCTGGGAACTGAAATAGCGCGGATTTTTCATGGTCGCAGCCAGTAACAGCCAGATCAGAACAACGCTGCCATTAAACATGAAAACAGCCTCGTTGCTCACATGATCGCTCAGCCAGCCGCCGCTCAGGCCACCTGCAAATACACCCAGGAACTGGGAAGTTGTATATACACCCATCGCTGTTCCCTTATGCGCCGCCGGTGCCAGTTTGGCGATCAGGGACGGCAGTGTGGCCTCCAGAAGATTAAAGGCGGTGAAAAACAACAACAGCATCGCCACCATTCCGCTCACACTACCATCCAACCTGCTCATGCCCCATTCCGCTATAATCAGTGTGCCAATGGCACCAACCATAATTTGCTTAATCTTGTGCTTTTTCTCGGCAATGATGATAAAGGGTACGATAGCCACCATCGCCACCCCCATCACGGGCAGGTATATCTCCCAGTGATGGCCGCCGGGAATCCCCAGGCCGTGCTCCAGAATGCGGGGAATAACGATAAATGAGGCCATCAAATTGAGGTGCAACATGAAAATTCCCGCATCCACGCGCAGCAACTGGGGATCACGTAGCGCTTTCAGAAACCAGCTGGGCTCAATGCCCGTGTCTCGATGAAACGCGCTGACAGTCGGGCTGGGAACGGCAAAACGAACCAGAATAATACCGCCCAGCGCCAGCAGCGCGGTGGTCCAGAAAATACCCGGCACACCGAACCAGCCGTGCAGTAGCGGCCCCACCACCATGGCTACGGCAAAGGAAATACCGATACTGATACCAATCAGAGCCATCACCTTGACCCGGTGTTCTTCGCGGGTCAAATCCGCTGCCAGTGCTATGACTGCGCTGGCAATCGCCCCCGTCCCCTGCAGGGCTCGCCCGGCAATCACACCATCGATGCTTGTCGACAATGCCGCCAGTACGCTGCCGGCGGCAAATACCAACAGACCGCCAATAATCACCGGCTTGCGGCCAATGCGATCAGATAACATGCCCAGCGGAATCTGAAACAGTGCCTGGGTCAGGCCGTAAATACCCATGGCAACGCCTGCCAAAAACAGAGTAGAGCCTGTCAGTTCATGGGTATAGAGGGTAAACACCGGCAGGATCATGAATAATCCCAGCATGCGCGAGGAAAATATCCCCGCCAGTGACATGGCTATATGACGCTCACGCGGGGTCATGTTTTCGGACTGGATACCGTGAGTTTTATTTAACATTTTTTCTGAACCAACAACTTGCCGTGTAGAAAGGGTTTCCTTTTCAGGAAATTCTTGTGGAAATCAAAATTGCTTTGGCTGCCAGGTGACAGGCAGCGTATATTAGCAGGTTCGTTGTTAACAAAGAATCAAAGATGGACGCTATACACATTCGCGGGGCACGCACCCACAACCTGCAAAATATTGATCTGAGCCTCCCACGAGACAAGCTCATTGTGATCACCGGCCTGTCAGGCTCAGGCAAATCGTCGCTGGCCTTTGACACTATTTACGCTGAGGGTCAGCGCCGCTACGTCGAATCGCTCTCGGCCTATGCCCGGCAATTCCTCTCGGTAATGGAAAAACCCGATGTGGATCATATCGAGGGGTTGTCGCCCGCCATTTCCATCGAACAGAAATCCACCTCCCACAACCCACGTTCCACGGTGGGCACTATTACTGAGATCTACGACTACCTGCGCCTGCTGTTCGCCCGCGCCGGAGAACCGCGTTGCCCGGATCACGATCTGCCCCTGAATGCTCAGACCGTCAGCCAAATGGTCGATCATGTACTGGCCCTGCCTGAGGGTAGTAAATTGATGCTGCTGGGGCCCCTCATCGAAAACCGCAAAGGCGAACACGAACAGCTTATCGAACGACTGCGCGCCGAAGGCTATATTCGCGCCCGTATCGATGGCCAGGTTTATGAGCTGGATCAGGTGCCCAAACTGGATCTGCACCGCAAACATACGATTGAGGTGGTCGTGGATCGCTTCAAGGTGCGCGAAGATATTCAGAGCCGGCTGGCCGATTCCTTTGAAACCACGCTCAATCTTACTGACGGCGTGGCGCGTATCGCCTTCATGGACGAGGCACAGGAGGCACAAAGCAATCAGGAAGATGAAAGCCGCAAGGGAAAAAAGGATCTTATTTTCTCGGCGCGCTACGCCTGCCCGGACTGCGGTTACTCCCTTAACGAACTGGAGCCGCGCCTGTTTTCCTTCAACAATCCGGCTGGCGCTTGCCCGAGCTGTGACGGTCTGGGGAACAAACAGTTCTTTGATCCGGCGCGGATAGTGGCTCATCCCGAACTGGGGTTGAGCAGCGGCGCCGTGCGCGGCTGGGATCGGCGTAATGTCTATTATTTTCAGTTGCTGCTGTCACTATCGAAACACTATAACTTTGACATGGATACGCCGTTCGAGGCGCTGCCTGAAAAGATTAAGGCACTGATCCTGTATGGCAGCGGTGAAGAAGAAATTGAGTTCACCTATTTTAATGACCGTGGCGGCGAATACCGCAAGCTGCAACCCTTCGAGGGCATCATCAACAATATGCAACGCCGTTATCACGACACCGAATCCAACGTGGTACGTGAAGAACTGGCTAAATATCTTAGCCAGCAGGCCTGTCCGGACTGCCAGGGGACGCGACTCAATCGCACCGCACGCCATGTATTCATTGCCGAGGCCACCCTGCCGCAGATCAGCGCCCTGCCCATCGATTCGGCACAGGCCTTTTTCCAGAGCTTGCGCCTGCCCGGTCACCGCGGCGAGATTGCCAAAAAAATTGTCAAGGAAATCATTCAGCGTCTGGAATTTCTGGTCAATGTCGGACTCGACTACCTGACCCTGGAGCGTGGTGCTGACACCCTCTCCGGTGGCGAAGCCCAACGCATCCGTCTCGCCAGCCAGATCGGCGCGGGCCTGGTCGGCGTCATGTATGTGCTGGACGAACCCTCCATCGGCCTGCATCAGCGCGACAATGCCCGGCTGCTCAGCACCCTCACCTACCTGCGCGATTTGGGGAATACCGTGATCGTGGTTGAACATGACGAAGAAGCGATTTTAAGCGCCGATCATGTGGTGGATATTGGTCCTGGCGCAGGGATCCACGGCGGCAGGATCATTGCTCAGGGTACGCCGGCTGAGATTATGGCCACGCCGACCTCCCTCACCGGTCAGTATCTTTCCGGCAAGAAGATCATCCGCATACCGCCACAGCGCACGCCCTGCAATTCCGATCGCATGCTGAGTATCCATAAGGCCAGCGCTAACAATCTGAAACAGGTGGATGTACACATCCCGATGGGATTGATAACCGCCATTACCGGCGTATCCGGATCCGGCAAGTCCACCCTGATTAACGATACGCTTTATCGTCATGCGGCAGCACACATTAACCAGGCCAGCACCGAACCCGCTCCCTGTGAAAGTATCAGCGGGCTGGATCAGTTCGACAAAGTCGTCGACATCGATCAAAGTCCGATCGGTCGCACGCCACGCTCCAACCCGGCCACCTATACTCAGTTATTTACCCCCATCCGCGAGTTGTTCGCCGGTACCCCGGAAGCCCGCGCTCGCGGTTACACCCCCGGACGTTTCAGTTTCAACGTCAAGGGCGGGCGCTGTGAGGCCTGTCAGGGCGACGGGGTCATTAAAGTGGAAATGCATTTTCTGCCGGATATCTACGTGCCCTGCGATATATGCAAAAGCAAACGCTACAACCGGGAAACCCTGGAAATTAAATACAAAGGCAGGACCATCTATGAAGTGCTGGACCTGACGGTAGAGGATGCTTTGACGTTCTTTGATGCGATCCCGCCCATCCGGCGGAAATTACAAACGCTGCTGGACGTGGGCTTAAGTTATATTCGCCTGGGGCAGAACGCCACCACCCTGTCCGGCGGTGAAGCACAGCGCATCAAACTTGCCCGGGAACTATCCAAACGCGATACCGGCAATACGCTTTATATCCTGGATGAGCCGACCACCGGCCTGCACTTCCACGACATTGAGCAACTGTTGCAGGTGTTACACCGGCTGCGCGACCACGGCAATACCATCATTATCATCGAGCACAACCTGGATGTCATTAAAACCGCCGACTGGATCATCGACCTGGGGCCGGAGGGGGGAAACAAGGGTGGCGAGATTGTTTGTGCCGGCACCCCGGAAGAGGTCGCCGCACATCCGGACTCACATACCGGGCATTATCTTAAACCACTGCTGGAAAAACAGCGGGCGAGCTGATGGCTGTATGTTTTAGCGCGGAGGACGCGAATTTTTTATGACGTTATAGAGTGCCGATGGGTTTCGCTTCGCTCTACCCATCCTACTATTTAGTGCCACCGTGTAGGATGGGTAGAGCAAAGCGAAACCCATCATCCTAGGACTGGTACATATAAACCGGATCGCCGATTTTGAGATTATAGGCCAACGCTGCGGTGCCCTGGTTAACGGCGATTTCAACCAGACCATTGGCATTGATATGCCAGAGACCTTCACCTTCCCCCACTGCGGAAAAGGTTTCGGCGAAACCCACTTCGCGCTCGCCCAGATGTATACGCATATCCGAAGACACACTCGCGCCTTTTAAGCCGGTTATCACATTGCCAAAATTATCCACATAGATGACTTCGGCCAGCTCTAGCGGCCAGTCTGCAAAGCCAATATCCTCAGCCGAGAGGGGCGTGAGTTCAGGATTCCCACCCAGATCCAGCATGGCGGCAACCGGTGCAAATAAATCACGTCCGTGAAACGTTTTTGTCAGCTCCGGCGGCTGCCAGTCAATACGCCAGAATTCTGCAACCCTCGCCTGCTTTGCAATGACATTGAACAGACCATTATCCGGACCGACATAGTAGCGTCCATCGGCTTTCATGACTAACGGTCGCCGGGCAACATTCCCCACACCAGGGTCAACGATGGCAAGTACGATCACCTCAGGAGGAAGAAATTCAATCAGGGAAGCCAGCAAATAGGCTGAGGCGCGAGGATTGAATATGGGTGCATCATGCTGCAGGTCGATCACCGATGCTGATTTTGAATTATTATATATCGCGGCCTTGATCTGACCGGCATAGGCACCCTGCCAACCATAGTCCGTAAAAAGCAGGATCATAATAACTCTCCGTTGAGTTATACCTGTTAATCAATTATTTTCAATGGCGGCCAAAACGATAGCTGTAACTGATCGAAAACATATCCACATCACTGCCCCCCAGGTTTCTATAGCGTTCCCATTCACTACGAAGCGCCGAGCGATAGTTAAAGTTGTACTTCAGACCAAAGCCGTAGGTGACATCATTGTCCCGTGTCACCACAGAAGATACATCCAGTTTATAATAATAAACGCCCCCCTTGACGATCAACCTGATGCTGTCAGTCAGGGGGACGAAAGCAACCACATCAAATGCCAGGGCATTCTCCTTGACCTGATTGTTGGCAAAACTGCCGAGAGAGACATAGGAAGCTTCAATTCCGCTATAGGCATTGTAGGCCACACCGGCAAACAATTTGCCGGAGGTGACGGTCTCATTATAAAGTTTGCTCAGTGTATGGTCCTTGGTGATACCGGCTCCGGCTCCGATATAGGTATTGAGGTTTTTAATCCCCTCAGCCGAAGTTGGCATAGAGCTAAGTAACAACAGCGGCAAGAGCCACCCAAGTTTCTTCATCCTCATCTCCCTCTCTCCTCGTTCGAACCTCAAAACGGTTGTAAATTCAGCAAAACTCAAGTCTAGTGCGTTCATTGCCCGGGGACAACAAAAATTCTGGATTCAACAGTCTGGACCAATCTGACCTTTTTGCAGGCAAAAAAAAACCGGGCATAAGCCCGGTTTGATATTAATTCACTGAGTCTCAGGCGGATGCCGCGGCACCTTCTTCGACTTCCTCCGCCACGAGAGGACGATTAACCAGCTCCACATAGGCCATGGGCGCATTGTCACCCGGGCGGAATCCGCATTTGAGAACTCGTAAGTAGCCACCGGGACGTTCTTTGTAACGTGGCCCCAGTTCGTCAAACAACTTGGTGACAATCCCACGATCACGCAGGCGGTCAAACGCCAGACGGCGATTGGCGACACTGTCAGTTTTCGCCAGGGTGATCAGAGGCTCGGCCTTGCCACGCAATTCCTTGGCCTTGGCCAACGTCGTGCGAATAAGCTCATGTTCAAACAGAGAAGCCGACATGTTACGAAACATCGCTTTACGGTGGCTGCTGTTACGATTAAATTTACGACCACTTTTACGGTGACGCATGGTTCTTTACCTTAATAAATAAATAACACATCAGGGTGAAGTATCTTCCGCCCGGATTCTATCAGCTGTCCTGGCTTTCCTGCAGACTTGCGGGTGGCCAGTTTTCCAGGCGCATCCCCAGTGACAAACCTCGGGTAGCCAGTACATCCTTAATCTCGGTGAGTGACTTCTTACCAAGATTCGGGGTCTTCAATAATTCAACTTCCGTACGCTGAATCAGATCGCCAATATGGAAAATCTGTTCGGCTTTAAGACAATTGGCGGAACGCACGGTTAACTCCAAATCATCCACCGGGCGCAACAATACTGGATCGATATCGGGTTCCTGTTCTTCAGGTTCAACTTCTTCCCGGCCGCGCAGGTCGACGAAGGCGTACAGCTGATCCTGTAAAATAGTCGCCGCATTACGAATAGCCTGCTCCGGCTCAATGGTGCCGTTAGTTTCCAGATCGATGATCAGTTTATCAAGATCCGTGCGCTGCTCAACACGGGCGCTATCCACATTATAAGCGACCCGATGAATGGGGCTAAAGCTCGCATCCAGTTGCAGGCGTCCAATGGGGCGGTCCTCCGAATCATCTGCCGGTCGTGCGGCGGCGGGAACATAGCCTCGACCTTTAACGACTTTCAGAGTCATATTTAGCTCACCCGCATCGGTCAGGTTGGCAATCACGTGATCCGGATTAATAACCTCGACATTATGATCCAGCATAATATCCCCGGCGGTCACAACACCGGCGCCTTTTTTATTCAGCGTCAACTTCGCTTCCGGCTCACCTTCCATGAGCATGGCGACACCTTTCAGGTTAAGAAGTATATCAATGACATCTTCCTGCACACCTTCAATAGTCGTGTATTCATGCAGAACACCTTCGATCTCCGCTTCGACAATGGCCGCGCCATCTAAAGATGACAACAGAATGCGACGCAGGGCGTTTCCGAGTGTATGTCCAAAACCACGTTCTAATGGCTCCAGTGTTATCCTGGCATGGGTTGAATCCGTTTGTTGAACATCAACAATCCGAGGTGTTAAAAATTCCGCTACAAACCCCTGCATGAATTAGCCTCTTAAAATTAAATCTCTTTGGGTGTTATTCTCCGCTGCTTGCAGCGAAGAACAGTAGGATGGGTAGAGCGAAGCGAAACCCATCAGCATGCTACAACTTAATACCCCGCAAACTTGTTGTGGGGTTGTTTATTCGAGTTAAAATAAATATTAAATGATCTCCCGAGGGAAACCAGATCTAACCAATATAGTAATTACTTGGAATACAGTTCCACAACCAGATGTTCATTGATGTCTGACGGCAAATCACTACGATCAGGCACATTCTTGAACACACCTTCGAACTTGCCGGTATTTACATCCAGCCATTCAACAAAACCACGTTGCTGAGCCGCATCCAGCGCGCCTTTAATACGCAACTGGTTGGTTGAGGATTCAGATATAGCAATCACATCACCCGCGTTTATCTGGGCAGAAGGAATATTCATCTTTACGCCATTGACGATGATGGCATTATGCCGAACCAACTGCCGAGCTTCCGAGCGGGAAGCTCCGAAACCCATACGATAAACAATATTATCCAAACGGGATTCAAGCAGTTGTAACAGGTTTTCGCCGGTTGAACCTTTCAGACGATCCGCCGTTTTGTAATAGGCGCGAAACTGTTTTTCGAGAACCCCATAAATGCGGCGCAGTTTCTGCTTTTCACGTAATTGAGTGGCATAGTCAGAGGCGCGCCCCCGACGCTGCCCATGCTGGCCTGGAGGAAAGGCACGGTTTTCCATCGCACACTTACCGCTATAACATTTTTCACCCTTCAGAAAGAGTTTTTCGCCTTCTCGCCGGCACTGTCTGCATTTTGATCCAATATACTTAGCCATAATGATTCTCCCGCTTACACACGACGTTTCTTGGGTGGGCGGCAACCATTATGTGGAATGGGCGTCACATCGGAAATATTGGTGATTTTAAAACCCTTGGCGTTCAATGCACGCACTGCGGATTCGCGTCCCGGCCCCGGCCCTTTGACGCACACTTCAAGATTTTTCATTCCAAATTCCTTTGCTGCGGCACCAACATGTTCCGCAGCAACCTGTGCGGCAAACGGGGTACTTTTGCGAGAACCCCGAAAACCGGATCCCCCTGACGTGGCCCAGCACAGGGCATTACCCTGGCGATCAGTAATGGTGACGATGGTATTATTGAATGAGGCATGTATGTGTGCGATACCGTCGGCGATATCTCTTTTAATCTTCTTACGTGTACGACCTGACTTGGCTGCCATTTTTTAAAACCTGAATATGTGCTTAACGTTTAATGGGTTTACGCGGACCTTTACGGGTACGTGCATTGGTGCGGGTACGCTGACCACGGAGAGGCAAACCGCGGCGGTGACGAATGCCGCGATAGGTGCCAAGATCCATGAGACGCTTGATATTCATGGAGACTTCACGACGCAAGTCGCCCTCGACGGTAAGCTTGCTCACTTCGGTGCGCAGGGACTCTACATCGACTTCGGCCAGTTGGCCCACTTTGCTGCCCGGATTCACACCGGCTTCCGTACAGATCTGTCTTGCACGTGTCCGGCCGATGCCATAAATCGCTGTCAGAGCAATTTCTGCATGCTTGTTGTCAGGTATGTTAATACCAGCGATACGGGCCATCTAACCACTCCTAAAGATTACTTGTAACTCGAAACTGTATTACAGGGAACACGCGAAAACGCGCAAGTTTACGCGCAAAATCTACCCCGTGCAAGCCTGTAGGGTAAATCACTCTCAGAAACCGTGGTTTCCTGGAATATTAGCCCTGACGCTGTTTGTGGCGCGGATCCGTACAAATGACTCGCACAACACCTTTGCGTTTAATCACTTTACAGTTACGGCACAATTTTTTTACCGATGCACGTACTTTCATGGCTCTTCTCCAAACTAAAATTTATATTCGCCTAACTCAACAAACCGCTACCGGAACCTTTGAGATTAGATTTTTTCATCAAACCTTCGTACTGGTGCGACATCAGGTGCGCCTGGACCTGCGCCATAAAATCCATCACCACGACGACAATAATCAGCAGTGAAGTCCCCCCAAAATAAAAGGGGACATTCCAGTAAACAATCAAAAATTCAGGCAACAAACAAACGGCCGTAATATAAACCGCCCCCACCAGGGTAAGGCGACCCAGAATGGTGTCAATATACTTTGCGGTCTGTTCACCGGGACGAATTCCCGGCACAAAAGCGCCGGAACGCTTAAGATTGTCCGCCGTTTCCTTCGGATTGAACATCAGGGCCGTATAGAAAAAACAGAAAAATATAATGGCCGAGGCATATAACAGCACGTAGAGTGGCTGTCCGGGTGATAGCATGGTCGTCACGTTCTGTAACCAGCTCATCGCGCCACCCTCACTCCCCCCAAACCAGCCCGCAAGGGTTGCCGGAAAGAGAATGATGCTAGAGGCGAAAATCGGCGGAATAACACCGGCCATGTTAATTTTCAGTGGCAGATGGCTGGTCTGGGCACCATACATCTTCCGGCCCTGCTGGCGCTTGGCGTAATTGACCGTAATCCGTCTCTGACCCCGCTCCATAAAAATCACAAAGGCCGTGACCGCCAGCGCCAGCAAAAACAGCACCAGAATAAAGCCATAGCTCAATTCACCCGTACGCCCCAGTTCCAGGGTTCCGGCAATCGCCCGTGGCAGACCGGCCACAATGCCCGCGAATATGATCATCGAGATGCCGTTGCCAATACCCCGTTCGGTAATCTGCTCACCCAGCCACATCAGGAACATCGTCCCGGTAACCAGTGTCACCACCGTAGTCAAATAGAAGGTATTGTGATCGATAATCACCAGACCCTGCTGACGGGAGAGTGCTACCGCCACCCCCAGCGCCTGAAAAATCGCCAGTCCCAGTGTGGAAAAACGCGTGTACTGGGTGATCTTGCGCTTGCCCGCCTCCCCTTCCTTGCTCAACTGTTCCAGCTTGGGGTGTACCTTGGTCAGCAACTGGATAATAATCGAAGCTGAAATATACGGCATGATACCCAGTGCAAACAGCGAGAGCCGAGACAGGGCACCACCGGAGAACATGTTGAACATGGCCATGATCGTGCCGCTCTGCTGTGCAAACAGCCGCGCAAGCGTATCAGGATCAATCCCCGGAACGGTAATATAAGACCCGATCCGAAAAACAAGCAATGCACCCAGAACGAACAGGGCGCGCTGTTTTAACTCGGTGAATTTTCCGCCCGCTGCCACCTTTGCCTGTTTGTTCGCCATAATCTTAGTCTTCCGCCTTTCCGCCGGCCGCTTCAATCGCGGCACGCGCCCCTTTACTGACACGGATACCTTTCAGGGTCACTGCTTTTTCGATTTTGCCGGAAAGCATAACTTTCACATGCAGGACGTTCTTACCGATCAGATTGGCCTTTCTCAAGACCGCCAGATCAATAACGTCTGCATCCAGGTTATTGAGTTCATGCAGGCGTATTTCATCGCTGACACGGCCGATACGTGAACTGAAACCTACTTTCGGCACCCGGCGCTGTAGTGGCATCTGCCCGCCTTCGAAACCCACTTTGTGATAGCCGCCGGAACGCGACTTCTGGCCCTTGTGGCCACGGCCACAAGTCTTACCGAAACCCGAGCCGATGCCCCGGCCAACGCGCTTGCGATTTTGCTTTGCGCCTTCAGCAGGTTTTAATGTATTCAAATACATATTCAATTCTCCTCAACAACCTTAACCATGTAATTAACCTTGTTGATCATGCCTCGCGTGCAGGGGGTATCTTCGACTTCAACAACATGATTGATGCGGCGCAAACCCAGTCCGGTCAGACAGGCTTTATGTGAAGCCAGTCTTCCAGTCATGCTGCGAACCAGCGTTATCTTGATTTTGCCTTTTTCTGCCATGACGTTATTCCAGAATGTCTCCAAGCGATTTACCGCGCTTCGCAGCAACGCTATCAGGTGAGGCCATATTGCTCAGGCCCTCAATCGTCGCACGCACCACGTTGATGGGGTTATTCGTGCCGATACATTTAGCCAACACGTTGCGCACACCCACCACGTCGAACACCGCACGCATAGGCCCCCCGGCAATAACCCCCGTACCATCCGATGCGGGCTGCATGTAGACCTTGGCTGCCCCCACTTCTGAGGTAATCGGATATTGCAGGGTGCCTTCTTTCAAGGCCACTTTGCACATATTTTTACGCGCATTTTCCATGGCCTTCTGTATCGCAATAGGCACTTCACGCGCTTTACCGCGACCGTAACCGACACTGCCATTGCCGTCACCCACCACCGTCAGTGCGGAGAAACCGAAAACCCGGCCACCTTTCACCACCTTTGCGACGCGGCGAATACCTACCAGACGCTCCTGCAAGCCATCGCTGTTCTGCTCTTTATCAAATCCAGCCATTGTATTTAACCTTATTCCAGTTTTATTCCGGGTTTAAATTTTCAAACCGGCTTCGCGCGCCGCATCCGCCAGAGCCTTTACCCGGCCGTGGTATCTGAAACCCGAACGATCAAAGGCAACAGATTCAATACCGGCAGATTTCGCTTTTTCGGCTATCGTCTTACCAACCAGGGCGGCGGCTTCTGCATTGCCGGTATATTTAACAGAGGATCTGATGTCCGTCTGCACCGTCGAGGCGCTGGTAATAACCTCACCACCATTGGCAGCGATAATCTGCGCATAAATATGTTTTGAAGTGCGAAAAACGCTCAGCCGTGGTACGGCCAGTTCACGAATCTTGGCGCGAGTCCGGCGAGCCCGGCGTAAACGACTGCTTTTTTTATCCATTTTCTTATACCTGCCTTACTTCTTTTTCGCTTCTTTGCGAACAATGTGTTCATCCGCATATTTTACACCCTTGCCCTTATAAGGCTCCGGTGGACGAAATGCGCGTATTTCTGCCGCCGCCTGACCAACGCGCTGTTTGTCTATGCCTTTTAGCACGACCTCGGTCTGACTAGGTGTTTCAACACTCACACCTTCCGGCAGTTCATAATCAATCGGGTGAGAGAACCCCAGCGTCAGGTTCAACTTGCCACCCTGGGCCTGAGCACGATAACCCACTCCGACCAACTGTAATTTCCTCTCGAAACCTTTGCTGACACCCACCACCATATTATTAATCAGCGCCTGCGCGGTACCGCTCTGGGCCAGGGCGCCAACATGGCCTTCACGCGCCACCAATGTCAGCACATTATCTACCGCGGATACTTCAACAGACGCATGTACCTTGTGCGCCAGCGTTCCCTTGCCACCTTTTATGGTGACAACCTGCTCCTGGATGGAGACTTCAACACCCTTGGGCAGTGTAATCGGATTTAATCTTGCCATTATCTGCCTACCCTTACTGTACGTAACACAGTACTTCACCGCCGCAACCTGTCTTGCGTGCAGCGCGATCCGTCATTAGACCGTTTGAAGTTGAGATAATCGCAATACCCAGACCAGCCATCACATTGGGCAGCTCGTCCTTACCCTTGTAAATGCGCAAACCTGGACGACTAACCCGTTTAATCTTGTCAATAACGGCCTTGCCATTATAGTACTTCAACTCAACCGTCAGAATGGGCTTACCGTCATTTTCTAACTTTGAACTCGCCGAGATGTAGCCCTCGGCTTGCAGTAAGTCAGCAATCGCCTGTTTCTGTTTGGAAAAAGGCATCGTCACGTTTTCCTTTCCGGCAGCGAGTGCATTTCGGATTCGGGTCAGCATATCTGCAATAGGATCTGTCATACTCATAATTTATTTTCTCCCGCCACTTACCAACTGGCCTTGCGTACACCCGGCACATCACCACGCATCGTAGCTTCGCGCAGTTTATTACGGCAAAGACCGAACTTGCGATAAACTGCATGTGGGCGACCCGTTATACGGCAGCGGCGCTGCATCCGCACGGGGCTTGCATTGCGCGGCAGTTTCTGTAACTGCTGTTGCGCTTCGAAACGTTCCTCATAAGCAATTTCCGTATCTTTAATAATCGCTTTTAGCTCTTTACGTTTTGCTTCATATTTTTTTACGGTATTAAATCGTTTTAGTTCGCGTGCTTTCATACTGGATTTGGCCATCTTACTCTCCCGCGCCTTTTGCTGTCTTCAGAGGGAAGTTGAAGGCAGCCAATAATGCGCGCCCCTCCTCATCGTTTTTTGCCGTCGTGGTAATCGTGATATCCAGCCCACGCAATGCATCAATTTTATCGTAGTCAATTTCCGGAAAAATAATCTGTTCCCGCACTCCCATGCTGTAATTACCCCGGCCATCGAATGATTTCGCATTCAGGCCACGGAAATCACGGATACGGGGAATAGCAATGTTGATCAGACGATCAAGAAATTCGTACATCCGTTCACGCCGCAAGGTTACTTTGCAACCAATCGGCCAGTCCTCACGTACTTTGAAACCGGCAATCGATTTACGCGCCTTGGTAATAATCGGTTTCTGACCGGCAATAGTGGCCATATCCGAAACCGCATGTTCCAGAACTTTCTTGTCTGTCAACGCCTCGCCAACACCCATATTAAGAGTGATCTTGGTAATGTGAGGAACTTCCATTACACTTTTGTATGCAAACTGCTGCTTCAGTTTGTCGACGACTGTATCTTTATAAAAACCTTGTAAGCGTACCATTATCTATAACCTGAATAATCTGTCCGAATATACCGTTTCTCAAGCGTCAAGCACTTCACCATTCGACTTAAAGAAACGCACTTTACGCCCGTCTTCAAGAAACTTGAAACCCAGCCTGTCAGCTTTACCTGTTGAAGGATTGAAAATGGCGATGTTAGAAACATCCAGCGGCATCTCCTTCTCAACGATTCCACCGGACACCCCGGCAGCAGGATTCGGCTTTTGGTGTTTTTTGACTACATTTACATTTTCAACAAAAACGCGGGCGCTATCCGTTACCACACGGGTGACCGTGCCACGCTTGCCTTTGTCTTTTCCTGCGATGACAATCACATCATCACCTTTTTTAATCTTGTTCATGGCGCTCTCTACCTTGTATCACACTATTCTCAAGCTACTGTTGCTCAGAGTACTTCCGGCGCCAGTGAAATAATTTTCATAAAATTTTCGGTACGCAATTCGCGGGTAACCGGTCCAAAAATGCGCGTACCGATAGGCTGCAACTGTGCATTCAGTAAAACAGCCGCATTGCTGTCAAAGCGAATAACCGAACCGTTCGGACGACGCACACCCTTACGGGTACGCACCACCACCGCATTGAAGACTTCACCCTTCTTTGCTTTTCCGCGGGGAATAGCTTCCTTGACGCTCACCTTGATCACATCGCCTATTCTTGCGTAACGGCGTTTTGAACCCCCTAACACTTTAATACACTGTACCCGACGCGCACCGCTGTTGTCGGCGACCTCGAGAGTTGTTTGCATCTGGATCATGAGTGACTCCGCTAAATCCTGTAATTTTCTCTATTAAATACCGGTACGCTTTAAATGACGGGCGCCCGTTCAACGATCTTTTCCAGTTTCCAGCATTTGTTTTTGGAAAGTGGACGACAGGAACTGACTATAACCAGATCACCTTCGTGGCATTCATTCTCTGCATCATGCGCAAACAACTTGCTTGAACGTTTGACATATTTTCCGTAAACAGGATGCTTGACTTTGCGTTCAACCAGAACCGTAATCGACTTTTCCATTTTATTGCTGACAACGCGGCCTGCGACTGTGCGCTGAACTTTTGTTTCTTCACTCATTCTGCTTTACCTGCTTTTTCGTTCAGGACGGTTTTAACACGCGCGATACTACGGCGCACAGTTTTCATCTGATGCGGGCGGGCCATCTGGCCAGTTGCTTTTTGCATCCGCAGATTAAACTGTTCACGCGTCAAACCCAGCAATTCTATATTGAGTTCTTCCGCTGTTTTCTCACGTAATTCTGTCGCATTCATTTAGAGTACCGTCCGGCTGACAAAAGTGGTTTTAATCGGCAACTTGGCGGCTGCCAGACGGAAGGCTTCGCGTGCAATTTCTTCTGTCACACCTTCCATTTCATAGAGCATACGGCCAGGCTGAATCTGGGCGATCCAGTATTCGACATTGCCCTTGCCTTTACCCTGACGAACTTCCAGCGGTTTTTTGGAAATCGGCTTATCCGGGAAAATACGGATCCAGATTTTGCCCCCACGCTTGATGTGGCGGGTCATTGCCCGGCGTGCGGCTTCAATCTGGCGCGCGGTAATTCTTCCACGGCCGGTTGATTTCAGACCAAACTCACCAAAACTGACCTTGTTGGCGCGGTTGGCCAGGCCGCGGTTGCGACCCTTTTGCTGTTTACGAAATTTTGTACGTTTTGGCTGCAGCATGCTTTAAACTCCAGTTAACCGGCGGCAGCCTTCGCGGATTCAATTTCGGCTTCTTCTTTCGCGCCGATAACTTCACCCTTGAAGATCCAGACCTTCACTCCGATGATGCCGTAAGTTGTTTTCGCTTCGGCAAAACCATAATCAATATCCGCACGCAGGGTATGCAACGGCACGCGGCCTTCACGGTACCATTCCGTGCGCGCGATTTCCGCACCATTCAGCCGTCCGGCAACATTAATACGAATCCCCTGCGCGCCCAGCCGCATACTGTTCTGCACCGCACGTTTCATCGCCCGGCGGAACATAATCCGGCGTTCCAACTGCTGTGCAACACTCTCGGAGACCAGGGTGGCATCCAGTTCGGGTTTGCGAATTTCTTCGATGTTCATACGCACATGGGCCAGGCCCATCATTCTGGTCACTTCTCTGCGCAGGCGTTCAATATCTTCACCTTTTTTGCCAATGACCAGGCCGGGACGTGCGGTATGGATGGCAATAGTGGCGTTACCGGCGGTACGCTCAATCTGGATACGGCTCACCGATGCGTGTGCAAGCTTCTTTTTAATAAAAGCGCGCGCTTCAAGATCGGCGTTCAACATATCCGCGTAGTCTTTGGAATTGGCGTACCACTTGGAAGTCCAGTCCTTGACGATGCCAAGGCGAATACCTGTGGGATGTACTTTTTGACCCATAATCGCTCTCTTATCTTTCCGCAACGGTCACGGTAATGTGACTCGTACGTTTAAAAATATGGTTAACTGAACCTTTGGCGCGGGCTCTCCAGCGTTTCAGGGTCGGTCCTTCATCAACGAAAACGCGCTCGACTTTCAGCTCATCAATGTCTGCGCCTTCATTATGCTCGGCATTCGCTATCGCGGACTCCAGCACTTTCCTGATAATGGCGGCGGCCTTTTTAGGACTGAATGTCAGCGTTTGCAATGCATCTTCAACGGGAAGGCCACGAATCTGGTCGGCGACAAGGCGACCTTTCTGCGCGGAAATCCGTGCATGTCTCAATTTTGCTTCAACTTCCATTATCCTGCTTACCTCGATCTCTTGTCAGCGATATGGCCGCGAAACGTACGCGTGGGAGCAAATTCACCCAGCTTGTGGCCAATCATGTTCTCTGAAATCAGCACAGGCACATGCTGCCTTCCATTATGCACCGCGATGGTAAGACCGATCATGTCAGGAATAATCATCGAACGGCGCGACCATGTTTTGATGGGCCTCTTCGAGTGGGTGTCAATAGCAGTCTTCACCTTTTTAACAAGGTGCAAGTCAACAAAGGGTCCTTTTCTAATAGAACGTGGCACGGTTATTTACTCGCTGTCAGTTAATTCAAATAAAATTATTTCTTGTTACGGCGGCGTACGATCATGTTATCAGTACGTTTGTTCTTGCGGGTCTTGTAACCCTTGGTGGGCACACCCCAGGGCGTCACCGGGTGACGGCCGCCCGAAGTACGGCCTTCACCCCCTCCATGCGGATGATCAACCGGGTTCATGGCAACCCCACGAACGGTCGGGCGCACGCCGCGCCAGCGCGTCGCGCCAGCCTTGCCCAGTTTGCGCAGGTTGTGCTCCGAATTACTGACTGAGCCAATCGTGGCGCGGCAGTCAGAGAGCACCTTGCGCATTTCACCTGAACGCAGACGCAGGGTAGCATGGGTTCCTTCGCGCGCAATAAGTTGCACGGAAGTACCTGCACTGCGCGCTATTTGCGCACCCTTGCCGGGTTTCAATTCAACCGCGTGAACGATAGTGCCCACCGGAATATTACGCAACGGCAGACAGTTACCGACCTTGATAGGCGCATCCTGCCCGGAAACCAGGCTGTCGCCCACCTTGACACCCTGCGGCGCAAGAATATAACGGCGCTCACCGTCGGCAAACAACAGCAGGGCGATAAACGGGCTGCGGTTCGGATCATATTCCAGACGTTCTACCGTACAGGGAACAGAATCTTTGTTGCGCTTAAAGTCGATAACGCGATAATGCTGCTTATGACCACCGCCTTTATGGCGAGTGGTGATCCGACCCTTGTTATTGCGCCCGCCCGTTCTGGATTTCTTTTCCAGCAGCGGTGCATAGGGCTCACCCTTGTGCAGGCCCGGATTGACGACATTCACTACAAAGCGGCGTCCCGCCGAAGTCGGTTTTGATTTAACGATTGCCATCTTTAATTTCCCGTAACCCTTTATTCCGTACCAACGAAGTTAATGTCCTGGCCCTCTTTCAGGCGAATATAGGCTTTTTTCCAGTCTTTGCGGCGACCAGCCCCGCGCTGCGTGCGCTTGGTCTTGCCCTTCACATTGGTAACCTGTACCGACTCAACGTCAACTTCGAACATCAATTCTACCGCCTGCCTGATCTCGGTTTTGCTGGCATCCGTTGCAACCTTGAACACCACCTGGTTGTGACTATCGCCAACAAGGCTGCTCTTCTCCGAAACATGCGGCCCCAGCAACACATTCATCAAACGTTCCTGACTCATACCAGTAACTCCTCAAGCTTCTCGATTGCCGATACGGTCATCAGCACCTTATCAAAGCGCACAAGGCTGACCGGGTCGATATAACCCACTTCACATATCCCAACCTTGAATAAATTACGCGCCGACAGGAAGAGCGCTTCGTTGAGATCATGAGTAATCAGCAACACCTTATCCACACCCAGGGCTGCCAGCTTTGCCGAGAGTTCTTTCGTTTTTGGCGTTTCCATCCTGAAATCGTCAATCACCATCAAACGCTCATTGCGCGCCAGCTCGGAAAAAATAGATCGCATCGCCGCGCGATACATCTTCTTGTTCAACTTTTTCGAGAAGTCATGCGGCCTGGCCGCGAAGGTTACACCACCACTGCGCCAAATCGGGCTGCGAATTGTACCAGAACGCGCGCGCCCTGTCCCCTTTTGACGCCATGGTTTTTTACCACCCCCCCGCACTTCGGCGCGGGTTTTCTGCGCCCGGGTGCCGGAACGGCCACCTGCCAGGTAGGACGTCACGGCCTGATGCACCAGATCTTCATTAAAATCGGCCGTAAAAATGGCTTCGGAAAGATCGACAGTTTTCTTTGAAGCCTTGCCGGTTGCGGTTGTTAATGCTAATTCCATCGTCGTATCCTCGTTATGCCTTGACCGCAGGACGAACAATTACATTGCCGCCTTTGCTGCCAGGAACCGCGCCTTTAACCAGCAGCAGGTTCCGTTCACCGTCAACGCGCACCACTTCAAGATTCTGGCTGGTGCGTTTCACCGCGCCCATGTGACCGGCCATTTTCTTGCCTTTGAATACGCGACCCGGCGTCTGGCATTGACCGATGGAACCCGGCGCACGATGCGACAGCGAGTTACCGTGGGTGGCATCCTGCATGGCGAAATGGTGACGTTTGACAGCCCCCGCAAAACCTTTACCAATACTGGTGCCGGTCACATCCACTTTCTGGCCGGCTTCAAACATATCCACCTTGATCTCGGATTTGAGTTCAAGATCTTCGCCTTCACCCTCATCCAGCCGAAACTCCCAGAGACCGCGCCCGGCTTCCACCCCGGCTTTGGCAAAATGCCCGGCCATGGGTTTCGTCACCTGCTTGATTTTGCGATTGCCAGTCGTTACCTGGACGGCGCGATAGCCATCCGTCTCGCCAGTTTTAACCTGCGTCACCTTGTTGGGCTCCACCTCGATGACCGTCACAGGCAGGGAAACACCCTCATCTGTGAAAATACGTGTCATTCCAATTTTGCGACCCACTACACCCATCGTCATTTTCTTAACTCCCGTTCCCAGTTAAACGCCCGTGATTCAATTCCAGCCTGCTTATTGCAACTGAATTTGAACATCAACGCCTGCGGCCAGATCCAGCTTCATCAGGGCATCTACCGTTTTGTCTGTGGGATCAACAATATCCATCAGACGTTTATGCGTACGCAGTTCATACTGATCGCGCGCATCTTTATTCACATGCGGAGAAATCAGCACAGTAAAGCGCTCTTTCTTGGTCGGCAGGGGAATCGGGCCCTTGACCTGGGCGCCCGTGCGCTTTGCTGTTTCCACGATCTCACGAGCGGACTGATCGATTAGACGATGATCAAAGGCCTTGAGGCGGATGCGGATATTCTGATTCTTGCTCATTTACTTTACCTAAATTAAAAACAAGGGACGAGTGGCGAGGGACGAGTGGCGAGGGAAACCTTGCCACTCGCACCGGGTTCCTCGTTACTCGATAACTTTTGATACTACACCGGCGCCCACGGTGCGGCCGCCTTCACGAATCGCAAAGCGCAAACCTTCTTCCATCGCAATCGGGGCTATCAGGGAGACGACCATTTTTACGTTGTCGCCCGGCATCAC
>VAOZ01078514.1_pt1 | contig 21753 bp, 23 predicted proteins | sample 3394041 | NCBI WGS metagenome assembly VAOZ01 (sample SAMN08290431, study PRJNA428436) | hydrothermal vent metagenome | isolation source: Deep-sea hydrothermal vent chimney | place: Indian Ocean: Southwest Indian Ridge
CGCGAAGAATACGGGTAGTTATGTTATCACACCGAGTGGTCTGACATCGGTGAATTATGCGTTCACTTATGCCAACGGCGCGCTGACGGTCAACCCCGCGATGCTATTGGCAAACGGATCGCGGATTTACGACGGCACGACTGCATTTGGCGGCGGGAAGCTAACGGTAAGCGGCGTAAACGGGGAGAGTTTCACAGCCACGGGCAACGGCACGCTGGCATCCAGGAATGTTCAGACGAGTCAGGCTTTGGCGAGCCCGGGGACTCTGGCGCTGGCAGGCACTGGCGGCGCGTTGACGAGCAACTACAATGCGCTTTCAGCGGGCAATACTTCGGTGAGCGTGACTCCGGCGAGCATCAGTGCCGTAACCGGCATCACGGCGGCCAACAAGGTTTATGATGCGACTACGTCGGCTACCTTGAATAGTGCGAGCGCGGGTTTCACCGGCATGATCAGCGGTGATACGCTCAATGTCGCCACGGCAAGCAGCGCGTTTGCCAATAAAAACGTTGGCACCAATGAACCCGTTACTATCAGCGGGATTGGTCTGGGTGGCACGGACGCGGGCAACTACACTTTGGGAACCTCTACAGCCAGTACGACGGCGACCATTACGAAGGCGCCGTTGCCCGTCACGGGTCTGATCGCATCGAAGAAGGTCTATGATACCAAGCTGACCGATCCGCTGACCGGTACGGCGTCCATTACAGCATTGGGCGCGGATACCGTCACTGTGGGTGGCACGGCGGCGGGATCGTTTGCTAACAAGAATGCAGGCACGAACAGGGCAGTCACCGTCACCGGCAACACGATCACCGGCACGGATGCGGGCAACTACACTCTGGCCCAGCAAACGGGATTGAAGGCGAATATCAGTCCCCGCCCCATTACCATCACGGCGGATAACCAGACCAGCATAGCCGGTATGCCCGATCCGGTATTGACCTACACTCTTGAACCACGGACCACGGGTCGAGGTTTGCTTCCCGATGACGTCTTTTCCGGAACGTTGCAACGTCAACCGGGCACGCGTCCGGGGAACTATGCCATACGCCACGGGACGGTTTCCGATGTGCGGAACCCTAACTACCTCATCAATTTTGTTGCGGGAACCTTGCGTATCAAGGCTGCCAATAATTTCGTTCTCGATAGAGCTATTAAATATGTTGAAAACGTCATAGTGTATGATCAGGGTGGAATAACCCGTCCAAACATAGCGGTTGGCGATATGACGGAACAAATCGCCTATTCACGTGACGCTAACCCTGTTTCGAATGATGTTTCGGGCAAGGATGAGGGCAGTAACACCGTCACGGATCATGAACTCGATACACCTGTTTTGAAAAGTTCGGGCGGGCCATCCACCCCTCACACCGGCCGCGTCATGATAATACACGGTAACATCAACTTACCCGGGCATGCCCGTGGCCTGGTTCAAGACAACAGCCCGCGGCATCGTTGGGAGCTCAAATAGCGCTTTGCAGGACTTGCGTCCTCTGCGATGCACGAGTTTACAAATGCATCTCTTTCAGCCAGCGCTCCAGAAAATGAATGTTGAAATCACCCTTCTGAAACGCTGCATTGGCCAGCAATTTTTCATGTAATTCGCGGTTGGTTGTGATGCCGATAATGGTCAGCTCGTCAATGGCTCGCTGCATGCGACGAATGCATTTTTCCCGTGTGCGTGCGTGGGTGATGATCTTGCCAATCATGGAATCATAATACGGTGGAACCTGGTAGCCGGTATAAATGGCGGCATCCACACGTACGCTGCGACCGCCCGGTGCGTGGTACAGCTTGATTGTTCCGGGTGAGGGTGTAAATTTGAACGGGTGTTCAGCATTGATACGGCACTCAATCGCGTGGCCTTTCCTCTTAATCCTGTCTTGTGTGAATGCCAGTGACTCACCGGCAGCCACACGAATCTGCCATTCGACCAAATCCACGCCGGTGATCCATTCGGTTACCGGGTGTTCCACCTGAATGCGGGTATTCATTTCAATAAAATAGAAGGATTTGTCCGGATTCATCAGAAACTCAAGGGTTCCCGCGCCGACATAATCCACCGCTCTGGCCGCAGCTATGCCTGCCTCACACAGGAGATGCCGTGTTTTTTCATCGACAAAGGGGCTGGGCGCCTCTTCCAGCACCTTCTGGTTGTTGCGTTGCATGGAGCATTCGCGCTCAAATAAATGCACGAGGTGACCATGGGTATCGCCAAGTACCTGTAACTCAATATGCCGCGGCTCTTCCAGAAATTTCTCGATGAAAACGGTATCGTTATTAAAGATCGCCGCCGCTTCCGCCTGGCATTTATTGAATGCAACCGGCAGCGCAGCTTCACTGTGAACCACCTGCATGCCACGTCCGCCACCACCGGCGGATGCCTTCACGATGATGGGGAATCCCACCTCTTTGGCGATATATTTGGCTTCCTCCACATCCCGCACAGCGCCATCAGATCCGGAAACCAGGGGTACGCCGGCTTTTTCCATGGCCTTCTTGGCCGTGACCTTGTCTCCCATGATGCGTATGGATTCGGGGGATGGACCCACCCATGTGTATCCTGATTCTATAACAATATCCGCAAATTCGGCGTTCTCCGCCAGGAACCCATAGCCGGGATGAATGGCCTGGACATCGGTGAGTTCGGCCGCCGACATAACAGCTGCGATATTCAGATATGACTGCGTGCTGATTGCGGGGCCAATGCACACAGCCTCATCAGCCAGGCGGGTGTGCATGGCATCATGGTCGGCTTCCGAATATACGGCAACGGAGCCAATGCCCAGTTCCTTGCAACAACGGATGATGCGCACGGCAATCTCACCCCTGTTGGCAATCAGAATCTTGTTAAACATGACTTGTATTGCAATTGGCGCGTAAGTTAACGGACATATGCGATATTTATGCCTGCGGGGTAATCACAAACATAGGCTGGCCGTATTCCAGCGGTGAGGCATTATCCACCAGAACCTCTTCCACCACGCCGTCATATTCAGCCTCAATTTCATTCATCAGTTTCATGGCTTCAATGATACAAAGAATATCGCCTTTCCTGACCTTGGTGTTTTCGCTGATAAAGGGAGCGGCTTCCGGTGACGGAGCACGGTAAAAGGTTCCGACCATGGGGGATTTCACAACATGTTTCGAATGCTCTTCAGCCGCAAGTGACGGAGCTTCCAGGGTTGCAGTGGTGGCAACCGGCGTGGTCACAACGGGGGAGGGCATCGCAAACTGTACCTGTGGCGCAACAACATGTTCCCGGCGGGAAATACGTATCGTCTGATCGCCTTCGGTGACTTCGATTTCCGTTACATCCGAAGCCTGAATCAGCCGGATCAGCTTGCGTATTTGGGAAATATCCACGTCAATCTCCTTAACCTGAACGATTCATACATGCTGACTTCACGAAACGCCCTCAAAGCGCCCATAGATGGATGTTTTACGCCTTCATTATCGAGGCTGTCATGCCCGTAAATGTTCTATCAGCCCCTGTAAGGCCAGTTGATAGGATATGGGGCCAAAACCCGTGACTATACCAACCGCGATATCGGCCAGCATGGAGTGGTGACGAAATTCCTCACGGCTGTGAATGTTCGATAAATGTAATTCCGCGAAAGGGATACGGCAGCCCGACAACGCATCGCGCAGAGCAACGCTGGTATGGGTATAGGCGGCGGGATTGATGACAATGCCATCCATATGTTCGGCTTCAGCCTGATGAATACGATCCAGTAATTTACCCTCGTCATTACTTTGAAAGGTAACAATTTTGCAACCCGTCCTATCACCGGCGGTGATGAGGTTCTTGTTAATGGAAGCCAAATCCTGTACGCCATACAGATCCGGTTCGCGTGTTCCCAGGAGGTTCAGGTTCGGTCCATGCATGATCAGAATATGCAGGGTTTTCATGTGATACCCCCATCCTGTTGGCGCCACGCTTCGCGCAGTTGGCACAGTTCATCGTCATCCGGATGCCGTAGAATCTGTGTGTCCAGCATGGCGCGAGCCCTCGCACATTCGCCCTGGTTCCATAATAATCGGGCCAGCCGGACGGATGCGGGCGGCTCCTGATCCAGCTTGCGACACGCATAGCAGGCTTCCGCGCCGGTAAAGCATTCCAGCGCTTCGGCATGGCGATTCGCGCGCTGTAATATACGGCCCAGGAAATGCCATGCCTGCCCCTCCATAGGGGCGAATTCCAGTACTTGCCGCATCACTTCTTCAGCACGGAGAAGCTCATCCTGCCGAAACAGGCGGGCGGCCTCCGTCAAACCTGATCCAACGCCCTGCCAGTTTCGCGGTTGGGGAGCGTGCTCAGACGTATGGCCGGGTGAGGAATGTCTGGGCATGGGAAACGATGCTGCTAGCATAGGCCCCCACGCTACGCAGCCGGAAAAAGCCGGTCAATCAAAATATGGGAAAAATTGCACAAATGAGTGTAAAACCGGTTAAAACATGGCTGGTTTACGTATAAAAAAGTGGAAAACAAGGAGCCTCTTGCAACGCTCCGGGTGGATGAGCGGCAATCCCGTTTTGAGACCATTTTCGGGATTGAATGAGCTGCATGGTGGTTCCATGGGGCGAAATTCAAGCCCGGAAATGGGCCGAAGTGGGGAAGCCGATCACCGCTCATGAGTTTTGCAAGAGGCTCAAGAGGATTTGAATTTGGAGATTCACCTGAATGGAGAGCTCATGTACGTGGTGGCGGTTAATATCGGCGAGTTAGTTCATGAGTTGGGTATGGAGCGTCGAATGATTGCGGTTGAGCGGAACATGGAGGTTGTGCCGAACAGCGCCTACACCGATACCCGGCTGGAACCGGGCGATCATATTGAACTGGTGCATATGATTGGCGGCGGTTAAAGAACCAGACAGGAAAGCCCTGAACCACAGAGAACACAAAGAGCACAGAGGAAAAGAAAGGATGTTTTTGAACCTCTCTGTGTTCTCTGTGGTGCAATGTCCCGTTCGTGTTGTATGATGAGCCTCTTGCAAAACCCCCACCGGGAGTTTTGCAAGAGGCTCTGATGAGTTGACGGGTAAGGAGCATGTGTTGACAGATAACGATGAATTGAAAATTGGCAGCCACACATTCCATTCACGGCTGATTGCCGGATCCGGCAAGTACAAGAATTTCGCGACCACGAAGATGGCCACGGAAGCGGCTGGAGCGGAGATGATTACCGTAGCGGTGCGGCGGGTGAATATTACCGATCCGGACAAGGAGAGCCTGCTCGACTATATCGATCCGGAGAAATACGTTATTTTACCGAATACTGCGGGTTGCTTCAATGCGGAGGATGCGGTGCGTACGCTCAGGCTGGCGCGCGAGGCCGGCGGATGGCGTTTGGTGAAACTGGAAGTATTGGGTGATGCCGAGACCTTGTACCCCAATGTGATGGAAACCATCAAGGCGGCGGAAATACTCGTCAAGGATGATTTTCAGGTGATGGTTTATACGAATGACGACCCGATTGTGGCGCGATGTCTGGAAGAGGTGGGCTGTGTGGCCGTGATGCCATTGGGTAATCCGATTGGTTCCGGCAGGGGATTGGCCAATCCGTTCAACATGCGCGTGATCAAGCAACGCGCTCATGTGCCCATTATCGTGGATGCCGGAATCGGTACGGCAAGTGATGCAGCCAAAGCCATGGAGCTGGGTGTCGATGCGGTACTCATCAACACTGCCATGGCCGAGGCCAGGGATGAATGCCTGATGGCGCGGGCCATGCGCGATGCGGTGCGCGCCGGGCGTGCGGCATATCTGGCAGGTCGTATGCCGAAGCGGGCATTTGCCAGCGCGTCGTCTCCCACCGACGGCTATATTTGGGATTGAATCATCGGCTCACATGAACGCGGATTGTCGCGGGTGCGCATACCTCACCTGATCTGCATCAAAAAAAGGTGTTTTTATGTCTGAATTGAAGAACGACCTTTTTTTGCGGGCTTGCCTGCGGGAAGAGGTAGAACGCACACCGGTATGGATGATGCGCCAGGCGGGGCGCTATTTGCCTGAGTACCGTGCCACCCGCAAGCGTGCCGGCGGGTTTTTGAATTTATGCAGGACACCGGAACTGGCCTGTGAGGTATCCATCCAGCCGGTGGAGCTGCTTGGCGTCGATGCGGCCATCATGTTTTCCGATATCCTGGTTGTGCCTGAAGCGATGGGCATGGAGTTGACATTCGGCTCCGGTGACGGCCCGCGGTTTCCACAGCCGATTCGTACCCGCGCCGATGTTGAAACGCTTTCTGATCTCAATCCGGAAGACGGGCTTGATTATGTAATGGCCACGGTACGACTGATCCGCCGGGAGCTTGCTGGCCGTGTGCCGCTGATTGGTTTTAGCGGCAGTCCGTGGACGCTGGCAACATATATGGTCGAAGGCGGCGGATCGAAGCATTATTCCATCATCAAGGCCATGGCATTCAATGACCCGTCAACCCTGCACCTGTTGCTCGATAAACTGTCTGACGCCGTTGTTGCTTATTTGAATGCCCAGATCACCAACGGTGTACAGGCCGTGCAGATTTTTGATACATGGGGTGGCATTCTGACGACCCGTGATTATAAAGCGTTTTCGCTTGCCTGTATGCAACGTATTCTCGGGCGATTGATCCGCAAGCATGACGGGCGGCGTGTGCCGGTGATTATATACACCAAGGGTGGCATGGGCTGGCTGGAGGATATCGCCGATATCGGCTGCGATGTTGTCGGGCTGGACTGGACGATTGATATCAACAAGGCGAAAGCACGCATCGGGAATCGCGTGGCGCTTCAGGGCAATATGGATCCAGCGATGTTGTATGCCAGTCCGGAACGTATCCGTGCCGAAGTTAAGGATATTCTGAACCGCTTTGGCGATGGCTATGGTCATATTTTTAATCTGGGTCACGGCATTACGCCCGATGTTCCGGTGGAACATGCCAGGGCATTTATTCAGGCCGTAAAGGAAGAATCGTAAAAACGCCATACGGAGAGGATCCCGGGGGTTGTGCCATGCGCCGCATGTCAATGTGGGATCTTGGGTACAGTCTCCCATGACGCATCCCCCGTCCGCGTGCTAACATCCCGCTCAAACTCATTGGAGCGTATATTTATGTCCGGGCATTCCAAATGGTCAACCATCAAACACAAAAAAGCCGCAGTGGATGCCAGGCGCGGCCAGGTATTCACCCGTTATATCCGTGAAATGACCATCGCCGCCAGGTTGGGCGGCGCTGATCCGGAAGTCAATCCCAGGCTCCGTTCTGCCATTGCCGCAGCCCGTAGCGTGAATATGCCCGGGAGCAACATAGATCGCGCCGTTGAACGAGGCACAGGCGGTGGCGAGGACGCCGATATTGAGGAAATTCGATATGAAGGCTATGGCCAGGGTGGCGTGGCTATTCTGGTGGACTGCATGACTGACAATCGCAATCGTACGGTATCCGATGTGCGTTCCGTTTTTAGCAAGGGGGGCGGCAATATGGGTGAATCCGGCTGTGTGGCATGGATGTTCCATCAAAAGGGCTTGTTCGTATTCGATCATAACGAGGTGGATGAAGACACACTGATGGAAGCGGCATTGGATGCAGGTGCTGAAGATGTGCGGGAGAAGGCGGATGAAGGCTGCTTTGAGGTCACTTCCGGCCCGGCCGATTTCGTGCAGGTGCAGGAAGCCCTTGAAGCCGCCAGCCTGAAATCCCATGTTGCGGAAATTGCATGGATACCGGAAAGTACAGTGCATGTGGAAGGTGATTCGGCGGAAAAACTGCTGCGCCTGATTGAACATCTGGAGGCGCTGGATGATGTCCAGAACGTCTATGCCAACTATGATATTGATGATGAGGAAATGGCACGCCTGACTTGCGGCCATTACGCGGGTTAACTTGCGTGATTCGCCAATGCTGCCGTACCCTTGGATCCCATTGCAAAACGCATGATCGGTGATTTATAAATCATGCGGGTTAACAGACCCTGATGCGCATACTCGGGGTGGATCCGGGATCGCGCCGAACCGGATATGGTGTGATTGACGCCCGTGGCGGACGCACCACGCATCTCGTGCATGGCACCATTGCCGCGGGAAACGGTGAATTCACGGATCGGCTGGCCACCCTGTTTGCGGGCCTCTCGGACGTCATTGTCAGGCACCGCCCGGAATGCGTCGCCATGGAGGATGTGTTTATGGCGCGCAATGCCGCATCGGCACTGAAGCTGGGGCAGGCCAGAGGCGCATTGATCGCCGCTTGCGCACATGCGGGACTCAGGGTGACGCCGTACAGCCCGACGTCGATGAAACAGGCCGTCACGGGTTTCGGCCGGGCTGAAAAGGGGCAAATTCAGCATATGATCCGATTGTTACTCAACCCTCCCCCTCCCTTGCAGGAGGATGCAGCCGATGCGCTGGCCGTGGCTATTTGTCATGCCAGTCATATCCGGGGTCCCGTGGGCAGGCTTGCGGAACAGATCGTATGAATAACCGGGCATGATCGGCTGGCTCAAGGGTAGGGTCATGGCTCCGGATCCATCCGGTGCCATCCTGCTGGATGTGGGTGGTGTTGGTTATGAGGTCGCTGTTGGCATGCGGACATTGTGCATGCTGAAAGCAGGTGAAACAGCAGAACTGTTTATCCATACTTACGTGCGTGAAGATCAGATTACACTGTTCGGATTTTCCAGCCTGCGTGAACGAACGGTTTTCCGTCAGTTGACCGGTGTTTCAGGCATCGGAGCACGCACGGCTCTGAATATTCTCTCCGGCATGAGCGTAGAGGAATTACTCACCGCCATTGATGCATCCGACGACCTGGCCATTGCGCGCACGCCCGGTATCGGCAAAAAAACAGCACAGCGGCTGATTCTGGAACTGAAGGGTAAACTGGTGGGCGAGTCGGGCGCCACGCATGCGGTATCTTCCGTTGTTGCCGATGTGCGATCAGCCTTGTTCAATCTTGGCTACAAACCGGCCCGGATTGATGCGGCGCTTAAGGGCATCGAGGGTATCGGTAATCTTGAACAGATGTTCAAGGCTGCCATGAGGGCTCTGGTATGAAAATCGTGAATACGCGCGAATGGAAAGACCTGGGCTCTCGGGGCTGTTGTTTTTTGCGGTTCGGCCGGTTCTTCCATGGCGCCGGCATAACCGGGGCCAGGGAACCCGATAACCCGTGAACCGGCATGCCGAAGAAGATCGTCTGATTGCCCCGGTTATTCGCAATGAGGACAGGTGGGATGCTGCCCTGCGGCCTGTCCGGTTATCCGAATATATTGGCCAGGAGAAACTTCGCGCCAATCTTGCGGTATTCATTCAGGCCGCCAGGATGCGCAAGGAAGCGCTGGATCATGTCCTGTTCTATGGCCCTCCGGGATTGGGGAAAACCACACTGGCCAATATCATGGCGCATGAAATGGGTGTCAATATCCGATCCACCTCCGGGCCTGTCATCGAACGTGCCGGTGATCTGGCGGCCATGTTAACCAATCTGGAAGAAGGAGATGTTCTTTTCATTGATGAAATTCACAGGCTCAGTCCACAGGTGGAAGAAATACTTTATCCAGCCATGGAGGATTTTCAATTGGATATCATGATTGGCCAGGGACCCGCGGCCCGTTCCATCAAGATGGATCTGCCACGCTTTACACTCGCAGGGGCAACGACGCGAACGGGACTGCTCACCACACCGTTACGTAGTCGCTTTGGCGTGGTTTCCCGGCTGGATTTCTATGATCATGCGGAACTGGCCCAAATCGTTACACGATCCGCCCGCCTGCTGAATATTGTGACGGATGAGCAGGGTGCGTATGAAATCGCCCGGCGTTCGCGCGGTACGCCACGCATTGCCAATCGCCTGCTTCGACGCGTCCGTGATTTTGCCGAGGTTGAGTATGATTCGCAGATTACGAAAAACGTGGCACATACCGCGCTGGCAAGGCTGGACGTAGATGAAATGGGGCTGGATTACATGGATGCCAAACTGCTTTCCACCCTGATTGATAAATTTTCTGGCGGGCCCACCGGTCTGGATACCCTCGCCGCATCCATTTCAGAGGAGAAAGAAACCCTTGAGGATGTCATTGAGCCATTTTTATTGCAACAGGGTCTCATTACACGAACACCGCGCGGACGTATCGCGACACCGCTGGCCTATACACATTTGAAACGTGTACTGCCGGACTCAAGCCAGCAGGGATCGCTGTTGTGACCATGCCTGTAGAGCCAATACATCCATTCCGTGCGTATTGATGCGAGGATACCGACCATGGGGGCATAGCCTGTTACCTGGATCCTGCAAGTGCTTGCACATGTATAGCACAAGCTCTTGCACTCTACACGCACAATCACTTGCAGGATCCAGGTATTACGCCAATGATCTGAAGTTCATGGAACGTGCCCGTACGGAATTTCTGTGCGCCGGAAAAATAACATGCTGGTTGAGGGCGCGATACGGTTGGCCTGCATGGATCGGGCAGGTCAGCCCTGACGTATTCCCGAGGATGTGTCGTGGCGTATCCAGCCAACACTGACTGAAGATACGGTCATCAAGGAGTAGAGATGAGTGGAGAACTTTCAATATGGAATTTGATTCTGCACGCCGGTTTTATCGTCCGGCTCGTGCTGGCGCTGTTGCTGTTGTTATCGGTAACATCATGGGCCGTCATCTTCAATAAATGGAGATTGTACAGGAAATTACGCCATCAGGCAGAGGATTTCTCATCGGCTTTCTGGGGCGGTAAGGATATGGATGCCGTGCTGGCAGGTATTCCACAACGTTATCCGGACAGTTCGCTTCCCAATATCTTCCAGGCTGGCTACCGCGAATTCATGCGCCACCAGCATGACCTTACCCAGACCCAGAGCATGAAAAAAATCACCGCGGGCGGCGGCATGGATGGTATCCGCCGCGCTCTGGATGCCGCCTTGTCCCGCGAACTGGAACGCCTGTCCCGGCACCTGGCTTTTCTGGCTACGGTGGGTTCCACCTCGCCCTTCATTGGCCTGTTCGGCACGGTCTGGGGTATCATGAATGCGTTTCAAAATATCGCCCTTACCGGCAGTACCTCGCTGACGGCCGTCGCACCGGGCATCGCCGAGGCTCTCGTGGCCACGGCTTTCGGTCTGGTCGCGGCCATTCCGGCAGTCGTGGCCTACAATAAATTTACGTCCGATTTGAAACGTATGGCGGCAAATATGGAGCAGTTCTCCTCGGAGTTTCTGAATACCATTTCTCGCCATATCAGGCGTTAATCGTATGTGGCCCGGAAGCAGGAAATGGATTCAGGACACCGAACCGATGGGTGAAATCAATGTAACGCCACTGGTAGATGTCATGCTGGTATTGCTCATCATTTTCATGGTCACCGCACCCCTGCTAACCCAGGGCGTGAATGTGGATCTGCCAAAGGCAGCTTCTCCGGCCATGCGGAAGAATATTGAGCCCCTGGTGGTAAGCATACGTAAGGACGGTGAAATTTATCTACAAAAACATGCGATTAAACTTGAACAACTGGCACCGCGTATCAGCGCAATTCGCAAGCGGAAACCAACATTGCAGGTCTTTATCCGTGGCGATACAAACACGCCTTACGGGCGCGTAGCCCGGGTGATGAGCGTGCTGGCCAAAGCGAATATCAGGGAAGTCGGCCTTGTTACAGAACCGCGGCGTTAGCGCGCCCTGTACACACAAACCGTTCTTCAGCAAGCCGTTGACCGGTCAATGCAAGGAACGCTCTCAAAAGCCAGGAACCGTTCCTTTGCAGGAGGTGCAACGCAGGCAGGGGGGGGGGTATTCGCAACGGATTCCGAGGGAGAGGATCGTCGTCAGGCATACGAACGAAAACCCTGCACCAGATACCGAATCTTATTAACACCCCATGCCTAACCGTCCCTCCTATTCTAATCACGCCTCCCTGTCAGTGCTGGATATTGCGGTTTCGACGGGATTCCATCTGCTGATCCTTGCCGTTGTTCTGGCTGTTGGACTCTGGCATCGGCAAATACAGACTTTCCACCCCATCAGCGTGAAGGTTCACCTGATTTCCGTACATCAACTTGAACGCTTACAACATCATGCTCATCCAAAAACGAAACATCATAGGCCCAAAATAAGGCCAAAGTCGGTGCGCAAATCTAGGCCAAAGTCGGTGCCCAAACCCAGGCCGGTGCGCAAATCCAGGCCGAAGTTGGTGCCCAAACCCAGGCCGGTGCGCAAATCCAGGCCGAAGTTGGTCATCAAGCACAAAATCAGGCCGAAACCCAGGGTCGAGGATAACTTTAACCCATTCAAACCCATAAAATCCGCCACCGATATAAAATCGACCCCCGTCGTCAGCCCCAAAGCGGCACAAGTGTTTCAGGGTCAATTATCAACGCAGGAAATCAACCGCTATATCGCTCTAATTCAGGAGGCGGTACAGGAACACTGGAAGGTTCCAAATATCGGCAAGGATGTACGGGATCCGCTGGTGGAAATGGTACTGAACCCGGATGGAAGCGTGCGTAGTGTCCGGATTCTTGAGTCCTCCGGCAACACGGCGCTGGATGCGTCCCTCGTTCGGGCTATTGAGACCGCCGGTCCATTTCAGGTTCCGGAGGAACAGTTTGAACTCTTCCGCAACAATAAAATTCGCTTTCATCCCCTGCGCTAAACCACGTTCCGGGACAAGCTCCGTGACTGTTCCAGCGATCATCCTTCATATCTTGTAACTCAGCATCCACCATCTTTTTCCCCCTGGCGGCGTTGGCTCGGATGCTCGACAATATCCAGTCCCGCGTTGCCGCGAAGCATCACGTAATAGAATCCGGCGGGAAGGTGGATACGAGGTTTTCGCACCATCTGAAAAACGTTACCTCGCCATTGAATATCAAATCTTAAAAGCCTTGTATCTTACTGCATGTTGGTTTTTAGTACAGGGATCAACAATGGATAGGGTGATGCTGTTTCAAGCCTAAGGCACAAAGCCTTGTATCTTACCCCGGAGTTTTGCAAGAGGCTCCCCATACAATCAGTAAATCGGCTTCCGACAACACGGGCACACCAAGCTGCTGCGCCCTGTCCAGTTTGGAACCGGGATTTTCCCCTGCGATAAGCGCTGTGGTTTTAGCCGAAACGCTGGCGGAAACTCTTGCCCCCAACGCCTCCAGTTTTTGTTTTGCTTCAGTTCGGCTGAAACTTGAAAGCGTTCCGGTTATAACATAAGTATTACCATGTAGCCTCTTATTCGTGGTATCGGGTTGCACATTGGGCCAGACAATGCCCGCTTCAACAAGATGCGCGATGATCTCCCCGTTGTGGGGCTGAGCGAAGAAGGCTGCCACATGTTTCGCCACCACCGGTCCTACCTCTGGCGCATGTTGCAATGCCTCTTCACTTGCCTGCATGATGTTGTTCAGTGTCCCAAAATGGCGGACAAGACTGGCGGCAGTGGCCTCACCCACTTCACGGATACCCAACGCATACACAAAGCGCTCCAGAGTCGTCTGCCTGCTGACCTCAATGGCCCGCAAAAGATTCTCGGCCGACTTTTCTCCCATGCGCTCAAGCTCCGCAATCCGTCCCTTGTTCAAACGGTACAGATCATCTACATGCCGGATCAGATGTTGATCCACCAGCTGCTCGACCAGTGCGCTGCCCAAGCCATCAATATCCATGGCTCGACGGGAAGAAAAATGCTTGATCGCCTCTTTAACCTGCGCGGTGCAAAACAGTCCGCCGGAACAACGCGCCACCGCTTCTCCTTCCGGCTGAAGCACCGCCGATCCGCACGCCGGACACATTGAGGGCAATACAACCGTTCGCGCATCCCGTGGGCGGAGTTCGGGGAGCACCCGGATCACTTCAGGAATCACATCTCCGGCACGACACACCATAACCGAGTCACCCACCCGCACATCCTTCCGGCTGATTTCATCCATGTTATGCAGCGTTGCATTGCTCACGGTTACACCGCCAACCGAGACAGGATCCAATCGGGCAACCGGCGTCAATGCGCCGGTTCGTCCAACCTGGAATTCGATATCCAGCACGCTGGTTTGTGCTTCCTCAGCCGGGAATTTGTGCGCGATGGCCCAGCGTGGCGAACGGGATCGTTCACCCAATAACCCGTGCAAGGACAGTTCATTGACTTTATAAACCACACCATCAATCTCGTAATCCAGACTCGGCCTGATTTCCAGCATGTGATGGTAATGATCGATCAATGTATCGGCATCCTCCAGCACCGTCACGTCCTGGATCGGAAATCCGGCACGCTTGAGCCACGCAAGCAGGTCATATTGGGTTCGTGCCAGATTTTCTCCACCCAGACCCGCACCATAGGCGAAAAAATGCAATGGCCTTTTAGCGGTTACCCTGGCGTTGGTCTGGCGCAGCGATCCGGCGGCGGCATTACGCGGATTGGCAAATATTTTTTCTCCGTTCCGCTGTTGTATATCATTCAGTTTTGCAAGGGCCCGTTTGGGCATGTACACTTCACCGCGCACTTCGAGCAGTGGTGGATAATCTCCCCTCAAGCACCATGGAATGTCTGTGATTGTACGCACGTTGTCGCTTACATCCTCGCCAATACGGCCATCGCCACGGGTCGCCGCTACATCCAGGCGCCCCTCCATATATCGTAAATTAATGGCAAGACCATCGATCTTGGGTTCGGCAATATAGGTGCATATTTGATGCGCCAGCATGTGACGGATCCGGCGGTCAAACTCGCGCACCTCCGCGTCGTCAAAAGCGTCTGCCAGTGAGAGTAGCGGCATACCATGCTCGCGCGCCGTAAAGACTGTGCTCACGGGTGCTCCCACGGTTTGCGTGGGCGAATCAGGAGGAACCGGCCTCCCAAGTTGTGCTTCCAGGCCTTCCAGTTCGTGCAAGAACCGGTCATATTCCGTATCCGAAACCACCGGATCATCCAGAATATAGTAGCGGTAATTATACTCCCTAATCATGGCGCGCAACGTCTTGATGCGTGATTCGATCCCTTCGGTCAACCTGGAGCCTTTTCGATCAGCATAGCCTGAATAACCCGATACACCTTCGGATTGATCCAGTTCACAGCGCCAATCAGGTGGTAGCGAACCTTGCCGGAACGATCAATGAGAAACGATTCAGGATAACGAAATACGCCATAAAGATGCGAAACCCTGGTGCTCGGATCATGAAGTACCTCAAACGGAATACTGTATTCACGTACAAACGCGGTCAGATCGTTCATATTCTGATCCACGGATACCGCCACAATCTTCAGGCCATGATTCTTGAGCTTTTGGTGGAGAATCGCCATGGAGGGCATTTCCCGGCGACATGGCGGGCACCATGTCGCCCAGAAATTCAACAACACTACCTTGCCATTGGGTAGGGATCTCTCAACGCCATTTAAATCTTTCAAAGAAAAACCGGGGGCAACCGACCCTTCCCTGATCTGAACAGTCGCCGCGGGAAGCGCGTACCAGGCCACCCCCACAATGATGGCCAGCATGCTGCCTACCACCAACCAGCGTTTCAATATCCACGCTTTCCTAGCCTGCATTATTCATGAATTGTCGTGATGATTGCGCCGGCGGACGCGTATAAGCCACATTCACATTTTTCATGGGCCCTGATCCGCTATCAATCGTGGGGTTGCCTGGGCAAGCGTATGATGACAAACAGTGTATCTCCATGCCGATCGAGGAGCAGTTGCAGCACATCGCCCGACTTGAGCTTGCTCGTCATGCGGTTGAATTGATCAAGATTATTAACCGGGCGGCGGTTTACCTGAAAGATCACATCACCGCGTTCAATGCCTGCAAATGCCGCCGCTGATCCCTGTTGCACCTGCTGCACCACCACCCCCTGCTTCACCCGGGTCTGGAGGTTTTCAGCCATGTTTGCATTGAGGTTGCGTAATAACAATCCCAGCTTGACCTGTTGTTTCCCGGACTTACCCGATTTGGAAGCCGTCTCGATCATTTTTTCGAGCTTCACGACAATCGTGATTGCCTTGCCGGAACGAATCAGGCCGATACGCACCTTCTCTCCCGGCTTGAGCCGCGCAATCAGGATCGGAAGATTGTGCATGTATTTAATCTCTTTGCCATCAATACTGACAATAACATCGCCCGGTTTAATACCTGCCTTATCCGCCGCCGAACCGTTTTCCACCTGACGCACCAGAGCACCGTGCTCGTTCTTCAGGCCGAGAGCCTGCATGGTTGCCTTGTCCACTTTCGCGATATAGACCCCGAGACGTGCCCGCGTGACGTGCCCTGTTTTGCGCAATTCGGTAATGATCGGCTTGGCCATATTGATGGGTATGGCAAAACCAATACCGAGATTGCCGCCGCTACGTGAATAAATAGCGGTATTGATACCAATTACCTCCCCCTTCAAATTGAATAGCGGGCCGCCGGAATTTCCCGGATTGATAGCCGCATCGGTTTGAATAAAATGATCGTAGGGTCCGGCGCCGATAACCCGTCCCTTGGCCGATACGATACCCGCCGTCACCGTTTGCGACAGACCAAATGGATTGCCGATAGCGACAACCCAGTCGCCCACGCGCAAGACATCGGAGTCACCGAGTTTGACGGTTTGCAGGCCCTTGGCCTTTATTTTAAGCAAGGCCACATCAAGTTTAGTGTCCGTGCCAATGAGTTTGGCAGGATATTCTTTACCATTTTTCATTTTGACGACAATTTCATCCGCGCCAACCACAACATGGTTGTTGGTCACGATATAACCATCTTGAGAAATGACAAAACCGGTACCCAGAGCATGTTGTTCCTGAGGTGGCATGCTGTGGAGAAAGTCATGAAAAAACTGGTTAAACGGTGAATTATTCGGAAATCCGAATCCTGGCGGAAGACCTTGTCTGCCTTGAATGACCCGGGTCGTACTGATATTGACTACAGCTCCAGCCTGTGCCGCGGCAAGGTCGGCAAAACTGTTTGGAAGGGCGAGGGCTCGGAAGGGAAGAAAAGAAACAAACATAAATGAAATGGCAATAAATCTAATGAGTCTCACGCATGTACCCCTTTGTGATTGCTTTGTGATCGAACGGACGGCGGATATTCTGAGCACTTCAACATGAAAAACAAATGAAAAATAATGATTTCATCAAAATGTAGTCTGCATGATTTCATACATGCTGTCATGCCCTTGCCGGCTCCTTCGCTCGCAATGCATCCTTCGTCGGTCGTCCGTATGCCCGGCTACATGTTCCTTCCACGAAATCTCCGTTGCACACCAGAGCCCTGCCTGTCTGCGTGCTGCACGCACAGGCAGGCGCGATCATCAGGCGATTTATTTACAGCTCCCTAGATGGACTGGAGAGTCAATTGAAAACAAAAACAGGTTTTCCATATATCTGCCAGTTCCCCGAGCGGTGGTGATGTACAGAATGATGACAAATTAGCCGCTGGCGATCCGGTTCCGCACGGATTGATGGCGGAGAACCAGCGGGATTCAACCGATACGTTTAACGCCATGCCGTGATAGGCAACCCCTTTTGATACACGGAGACCCAATGCGGAAATTTTGCCATGTGTTGTCCATACGCCGGGAAAGCCGCTGCGTCGTTCCGATTTGACTCCCAGATTGGACAGCATGTTCATGCATGACTGTTCCAGTATATACACATATTGTTTCACAGCCAGCCCGTGTTCACGCAAATGGATAACGGGATAGAACAACAATTGACCGGGACCGTGAAACGTTGTTTCACCACCACGATCAGTTTCAATGAAGGGTGCGGGCAGCTTTGCCCCGAGACAGTTATTAATACCGCGTCGACCGGTTGTATAAACGGGTTCATGTTCGCAACTCCAGATGATCTCTTCACTCCTGTGATCCGCAATCGCCTGAGCGCGCAACCGCATCCGTCGCCACATCAACTCGTATGGTTGTCGGCCCAGCCATTCAAATGCAGGGGTGTATAGCCTGCTGCTACCCTGCATGATTCAGAGCTGGTTCGCATTCTTGAGGAGTAAAATCAACAGAGGCTCTCAAGGGTCAGGGCCAGCCTGCATTATTCACGAATCGCCGTGATGATTGCGCCTGCCTGTGCGTGCCGCACGCAGACAGGCCGGGCCTTTGTCCGCAACGGATTCCGGGGAAGGAGATCGTAGCCATGCATACGGACGACCAACGAGGGATTCGGTGCGGACAAAGAAACAAGCAAGGGCATGGCAGCATTTATGGGTAATGCAGGCTGGTGAGCCTCTTGCAAAACTCATGAGCGACGATCGGCTTCCCCCACTTCGGCCCATTTCCGAGCTTGAATTTCGCTCTATGGAACCATCTAGTATCACCCAGATCCTGCAAGTGCTCGCACACACATAGCGCAACCCCTCGATTCATCCGGCATATCGAAAAAACATTCATCACAATAAGGTGACAACATGTTTTTTCAATACGCTATATAAACCCATGTCTTACACTCTGCATGCACGATCACTTGCAGGATCCAGGTATCAGTATTTCCGCAGTGAACCGTCTATATCGTCGATCCAGCGAATCATGCCGCCAGCCAGGTTTTTTACATGGGAATAACCCTGTGACTTGAGAAATTCCACGGCCTGAGCCGAGCGACCGCCCAGTTTGCAGTGTACCACCACATCGCGATCCTTTGGAACCTCAGCGAAACGTCGCAGTATCTGCCCCAGCGGGATTTCCCATGTACCTTCGATACGGCAAATCGCTATTTCATGGGGTTCACGCACATCCAGGACGAACAGGTTCGGGTTCTCGTCCAGCATTTGTTTCAGTTGTACCGGGGTAATATCATCTTCGGCCAACACATCCTCCTTTTCTGTTTCCGTCGGCGGAAGTCCGCAAAACTGCTCGTATTCAACAACGTTGTGGATGGTGGGGTGTTCTCCACAGGCGGGACAGGCGGGATCGCGGCGCAATTTTACCTCGCGAAATGTCATGCCCATGGCATCATACAGCAGCAGGCGGCCAGCCAGTGTTGAGCCCTGATTCAAAATAATCTTGATGGTCTCGGTCGCCTGAATGACGCCCATGACGCCGGGAAGTACGCCGAGTACGCCGCCTTCGGCGCAGGAGGGCACCAGACCTGGCGGTGGCGGTTCGGGATACAGGCAACGGTAGCATGGACCTTCTTTGTAATGGAATACGGTGGCCTGTCCTTCGAACTGGAAGATAGAGGCGTAGATCAGGGGTTTATTCTCCAGCACACAGGCATCGTTCACCAGATAACGGGTGGGAAAATTATCCGTGCCATCCACCACGATGTCATACCCGCGCACAATATCGCGCACGTTATCCCGTTTGATGCCATCACCGTACAGATTGACGGTCATAAAGGGATTGATGCCGATCAACTTGTCGCGGGCAGATTCAACCTTTGGTCTGCCAACGTCCGCGGTACAATGCACAATTTGACGCTGAAGGTTGGATTCATCCACCACATCGAAATCCACCAGCCCCATCGTACCGACGCCAGCGGCGGCCAGGTACAGCGCAATCGGACTCCCCAGACCACCGGCACCGATACACAGAATCCTCGCATGTTTAAGCTTTTCCTGCCCTTCAAGACCCACCTGTGGCAAGATGATATGGCGGTTAAAGCGAGCCAGTTCCTCGGCACTCAGAATATCAGACATAGGCAGTTTGTGACATACTCCCAAGTATGAGCGCGATTTACATTAACAACAATATTAATATTCAATACGGGATAGCAGGTGTATAAATGCGGATATGAATGAAGATACCGGCTCCGTCAAAGGGCATCGCGAGCGTTTGCGAGCACGTTTCGCCACGCACGGTTTTGATGGTTTCCACGATTATGAGGTCATCGAATTGCTGCTCACGTATGCCATTCCTCGTGCTGATGTAAAACCCGTCGCCAAACGGCTGCTCAAGGCTTTTGGCACGCTGGCGGGGATCTTTGATGCATGCGTTCCCGAATTATCGCAAGTGCGGGGTGTCGGTGAAAAAACGGCCGTATTCCTCACCCTCATCAAGCAGGCTGAATTACGCTATCTTGCTTCCAATTTGCCGGGAAAATCGGTATTTGACCGACCGGACAAGATCAAGGATCATCTCAGGTTCCTGGTGCAGGGACGTGGCATGGAATGTTTTGGTGCGATCTTCACCGATCAACAGCATCGGCATATCGCTACGCAAATCCTGTTTGAGGGCACGGTTGACCGTACAGTGGTTTATCCTCGCAACCTGATGAAACGGGCACTGGAGCTGGATGCCAAAGGCATCGTCGTCTTCCACAATCATCCGGGCGGCACAACGCGAGCCAGTAAAGAAGATATCTCATTGACGCGCCGCATGACTGAAGCCTGTGCGCCCCTGGACATCAAGATTCTGGATCATTTCCTGATTGCCGGAACCGACGTGCTGTCATTCAAGGAAGAGGGGTGGCTTTGACCGTTGGCGCGGAACATGGCCGATGTGTGGTATGGGGGCTTTTCATGATGTGTTTACACCTAGATCTGTCCGGAGGTGGCGTTGCCGCGCGGTGACGTAGCGCGGGCAGTGGGGAACAATGGCCCGCTCAAACGGATACGGATGCGACGTGCCATGACGCTGGCGCTAGCGATTCCGAAATTGATCCTGTCATGATGCCGCATCTGAAGGGTGTGCGCATCATCGCCGCGATGAGTGGCGGAGTGGATTCGTCCGTGATGGCAGCACTTCTTGCGGATGCGGGAGCGGATGTGATTGGTGTGTTTCTGAACGTTTGGGACTATTCACGCGATGAAGCAGGCCGCCATGGTTCCTGTTGCGCCACCGAGGATGCCTACGATGCGCGCCGGGTGGCCGACCATATTGGAATCCCGTTCTACACAATGGATATGCGCAAGCCCTTCCGGCGACATGTGATTGATCCGTTTATTGCGGATTACGAGTCGGGGCGGACACCGAATCCATGTGAACGTTGTAACCGGTTTGTCAAATTCGGCACGCTTCTGGATGTGGCGGATGGACTGGAGGCGGCGTTTGTCGCTACCGGCCATTATGCGCGCCGCCGGGATGACGAACATGGCGTTCATATCGACAAGGGAACCGATATACGCAAGGATCAAAGTTATTTTCTGGCAACCACGAGTCGCGAGAAGGTCGAACGGCTTCTTTTCCCGGTCGGGCATCTGGAGAAGGGCGAAACGCGCGGGCTGGCATCGCGGTTCGGCCTGCCGACAGCGGCAAAACCTGAAAGCCAGGATATTTGCTTTATTCCTTCGGGCGACCGCATTGCCTTTTTGAAACGTGAAGGCGTATCCGCCGGCTTCCGGCAAGGAGATGTTGTGGATGAGCAAGGCAACGTGCTGGGGCAACATCAGGGTGTTGCGTATTACACGTTGGGGCAGCGCAAGGGTCTTGGGCTTTCCGGTGGACCATGGCATGTCGTGGATCTGGACGGTCATGCGGCGCGGGTGATGGTTGCCCCGCCGGAGGATGCGGTGATTCACGCGGTGGATGTGGCTGATGTCACATGGATTCACGAACCGGATCATGCCAAAGACCTTGCCGTCAAGTTACGTTATCAGTCGCAGCCCGCGCCGTGCTGTATATCTGCGGAGCATGAAGGTATCATACATGTTGTGCTGGATGCCCCGCAGCAGCCAACCGCACCGGGGCAGGTGGCAGCCTTTTATATCGGTCATGAATTACTGGGCGGAGGCATTATCTCGCGGGTGGCGTAGATCTCTTCTTTCCCTGGAACTTGTTCATGCATAAATCACCGTAATCATTGCACGGGTACTTTGTTCGCAGCCGTAGCGAATTCCGAAGAAGAAGGCCATAGTTATGCAA
>VAOZ01244050.1_pt1 | contig 21730 bp, 13 predicted proteins | sample 3394041 | NCBI WGS metagenome assembly VAOZ01 (sample SAMN08290431, study PRJNA428436) | hydrothermal vent metagenome | isolation source: Deep-sea hydrothermal vent chimney | place: Indian Ocean: Southwest Indian Ridge
CAATCCGACGTCACCTGCTGAGGATCTGTTGATGGTCAGCCCGCTGATGGTGTGACCCAGCCCATCAAGGATACCGGTAAATTTGGTCGTTGGATTACCGACAGGGGCGAAGCCCTTGCCGGAATTCCAGCTACTGGTGCCACCGGCAGCAATATCGCTTCCCAGCGCATAGTCACCACTCAGGTTTCCACTCATGCCTTGCAGGTCGGTTCCTGTCGTGCTGCCTGGCGCACCCAGGCTCGTGATCACGGTGTAGTTTGTGAGCGCCCCGCCGGAACCCAGTTTAGTGCTGAAGTTGTTTCCCGCCGGTAAAGTGACAGGGGCATTCACATGATACGCGCCGGTGCCACCGTTCGCGCTGCTCTGGCCGTATTCCAGTGCCAGGCCAGCGGCGCCGGAGCCGTTCATGGCGCTGTTGATATTGATGTCGTTTTGTGCATTCAAGGTAAGCTTGTTCGCATTCCATACGACGATATCGTTCACATTGATATCACCGGCGGTGCCGCTGGCACCACTGGTACTCGCAATGGCTACATTACCTCCAACAAGACTGGTGGACAGCGTACTGCCCGTCATATCACCGCCGCTGGCGGCAATGGTGAAGTCAACCGGATCGATCAGCCACTGACCACTTTTCCCATTACTGGCTTTTGTGGTGACATGGAGATGGTTGGCGATGCTGACGTGCGCAGCACTGGTCTCGATAAAGCCGCCGTTGCCGCCATTCGGTGCACTGGCATCCAGCGTGCCGCCCACATGGATGGCGTTATTGCCCATGCCGCCCTTCAGGTATATTTGTCCGTCCTTGCCGGTGACCAGTGTCCGGGCTTCAATGATGCCGGTCTGGTTAATCACGGTGCTGGCCAGATCGCCGGCTGCCCGGGCGGTGAGGTACACGGTGCCGCCGTCGGCCCTGATGGCGCCGCCCTGCTGAATCAGTGCGTTGAGCGCACTTCGTTTGACTTGAATTTTAACCGGGCCACCCAGATCAAGCGTGACGTTGCTACCGGCCCCTAACAGCACATTGCCCCTGTTGGCGGTCAGCGCGCCCTGGTTGGTGATTTTAGCAGCAATCAAGGCAATGGTGCCGCCCCCGGCCGCCGTAATATGACCCTGATTGATAATGGCATTGTCACTATTGCCCTGAAACCGATAACGGCCTGACATAAAATCGCGGGTGCTGATATTAAGGGTAGAGGCCACAAGACCGCCGACATTGACCTGTGCCGTCGGCGTGAACAACACGCCGTTGGGGTTAATCAGAAACACCCGGCCATTGGCGTTGATCGCACCCTGGATGACCGACACATTCGCACCGAGAACCCGGTTAAGGGCGACGGCACTGGAACCGGGCTGTACAAAATTGACGGTATGCCCCTTGCCGATACTGAAACTGTGCCAGTTAGCAGCCAGCCTTGCGCTGGTTTGCGAGACGGTCATGGTGGTGGCGGACTGACTGATATGGCCGGATCCGGCCACGATGGTGCCGCCGGTGGGCAGGGCGGCGGCAAACGCCGAAGCCAGGGGAACCGTACAAAGTAAACCGGTTAACATGACCAGGGGCAACAGGGTCATGCGCTTTCGTGAAGCACTGGTGGCGAGATCCTGCTTCGCGGGTCGACCAGCTAATCCTTGAATCATCCTTCCGCAAACGACCTTCAACCCGCCCCGTTCGGACACGACCGGACTCCGCTTCACCCCGGGACGCAAAACACCACCCTCACCGGTTATCCGGTGCGAATAGTATCCCCGTGCCAAGGTCGTTCCTGCCGCCACTATTTCCTCCGAAAAGATCATTTGCAACCGAATCCAGTGGTAGCCTCAAGGGTAACGCGTATATAATCAAAAAGCAATACTGTTATCCAGAACCCGACGTTGGCATACGGCGCATGTCACAACCCTTTAATTTGAGCCTCTTGCAACACTCCGGGTGGATGAGCGGCATGGTGGTTCCATGGAGCGAAATTCAAGCTCGGAAATGGGCCGAAGCGGGGAAGCCGATCGCCGCTCATGCGTTTTGCAAGAGGTTCATCTGTCATCAATTGTTCGTTGACAGGGGCATCAAACAGAAGGGGAGGCGTTAGCCTCCCCCGTTAGCTCCCCTCGTCCGTTCAGAACAAAATCACATCAATGCTTCAGCGGACAGCACCGTGGTTCTGTTCGTAAAGTTTTTCAGACCGGTACCACTGAGGGTGCCGGTCGGATCCGTAATCTTCTCATTATCGAATACCAGATTCAGATCAAAGTTTTGATACAGCTTGTATACGGCGGCAAGCTGAAACTTTTGCGAACTGATATCCCCCGCGGCCAAACCTTTAAACCGCTTGTAGCCGTAACCGATACCAACCAGGAACCTGTTGACGGGTTCAATTTCGGTACGGATCGAATAGGCGTTGAACGTGTTACCCGCGGTATTAAACTTTCCGGTCATATCCATTGCACTACCGAAACCCGGTTCTCCCGGCATGCCGGGAGAACCATAAAAGTTACCGGCGCCGCTCGCGCTGGTACGGCCCGCGGCGTGTGCCCAGTCGCCATAAACACCCACGCTCATGTCATGAATCTCGCCCTGGAGTTGTACGTCGACAAACTGGAGGTTCATCGGTATCCGGGCATTTTCAAGCTTAACACCCATATTGGGTTTATTCAGGAAGCCGGAGCTGGTTGTTCCACCCGTTCCTCCCTTGCCTGCGGTGCCGGTCACATAGCCGAAGCCAATCAGCGTATCCCAGTCACCAACATTCAGGGTCGCCACGGCACGCAACAGGTATCCCCATCGGGTACCCAGATTGCTGACGCCCGTGGTTTCTCCCGCAGGTGCAACCATGGCAAGCTGGATATAACCGAGATTCTTGTAGCGCACCCATGCGCCGAGACCCGTGGTCATTTTTGAAAAACCGGCGGCCTGAATGGCGGAAACATCCTTACCCGACAGTTTATCGCCACGGTGTCCGAATACATTGGAGACTTCCATGGCGCTGGATGCACCCCATGGCGATTTGTGAGCACCCAGCCCGACCTGGAAATCGTCATTGATCCGAACGGAATTCAACAGTAGCCAGACAGGCGTGGGATTCATATTCTTGAATGAATTCCCATCAGCTCCACCCGTGAACATGATGAAGGCGCCCGTATGTTTACCGATACGCCCCGCAATAAAGAGCCTGGCGCTGTCCGGTATATTATAGGTGGTGGTGGACGCTGCCCCGTCACCCGTCGTATGGGTTGCGGTTGCGACGACATCCATGCTCATGTTCAGCACCGTCGGGATGGACAGGTTATCATCCTCGACCAGCGCCTCATCACCCACATCGGTGAATGAATTGAACATGAATTCGCGACCGAAAGCGTTCAAGGCCGGAAAGGTCTGGAAATGACAGCTCAGGCAGGCTGCGCCGGTCTGGCGCGCAAATGCCGGAAGCGCCTCGGCCCTGCCTGGCAACAACGCAATACCGGATACCACAAGCAGAGCAAAAGCAGCAGTTGTAAGAAACATTTTCTTCATAGTGTTAAATTTCCTCCCATATGTTGGCTCGGTTAAGCAGTTCGAGCCTTTATTTATCTTCTCCCCTGTTTCCAGACTTCCCTTCGACCTGCTCAAGCCATCCGTTTGCCGGCTTACAAGCAGGGAAAATACGGATCCCTTCGGGAGAATCGGGGAGACGCTGCCGATGCTTGGCTGTAGAGTCAACATCCGGCATGTCCATGTGTGGCATTTCGTTACATGTTATACATACCTGGCATGGAAATATCAAAAACATTGTCAGGACAGTAAATTTCAGATTTATACCGGGTATCATGCAAGGCTTGTTCAATACCCTGAATCCCATAAACAGGAATATGGCCCGTAAGCATTCCCGGATACGGGAACTATTCCCCCAGCTTTCGGTACAGAGTGGAAAGGCCAATGCCAAGACGTCGACTGGTCTCTTCCTTGTCTCCGTTGCAGACCTTAATCATTTGCAGGATCAAACCACGCTCAAAATTGACCGTTGCTTCCGCCAGCTTCGTTTCCTTTCCGCCGGCACGGATGTTCCGTGGTGGAATATCCAATTTACCGTTGCCGGCCAGCAGTAGCGCTCGTTCCAGTGTGTTTCCCAGTTCACGCGCATTGCCGGGCCAGTCCTGCACCTGGAGCCACAGGCATTGCCGCGCATCCAGCGGGTCAACCCTGATTGCTTTATCCGCAGTGAGTTTTTCCAGCATGGAAACGGCCAGGGGCGCGATATCTTCCCGGCGCTCACGCAGGGGCGGGATGCGTATATGGAGAATATCCAGGCAAAAGTATAAATCCTCCCGGAAGCGGCCCTGGCGGGTCTCGCCCCTGAGATCCTTGTTCGCGGCGGCGATGATCCGTGCATGGAAGGGATGTTTTCGCGTATCGCCCAGCGGTCGGAAATAGCCGTCATCCAGCACATGCAATAATCCGGCCTGTATGACCAGGGGTAATTCGTTGATTTCATTCAGAAACAATGTTCCGTTGCCCGCCATGGATAACAGGCCTTCACGATCCCGCTCCGCACCCGGGAATGCCCCCCGTTTGTAACCAAACAGTTCGCCTTCCATCAATTCACCGGAAATGGATGAACAATTAAACTGGATGAAGGGTTCTGCGTCACGATCACCGGCCATATGGATAAGGCTTGCCAGCCTTCTCTTGCCCACGCCTCTTTCTCCCTGAATCAACACCGGCGACCGCGTGGCGGCGGCTTTTCCCGCCATGTAGCGAACATGGCGCATGGTCTGCGAATCGCCCATGGAGGCCAGTGCCCCTTCGTCCCTCAGAATGGTGGTCATATTTTCCAGCCTCTGTTCCAGTTTGATCTTTTCATTGAGGCGCTTCAGCCGTGCCAGCAGTTCATCAAAGCGTATGGGTTTGGAGATATAATCATAGGCGCCGTTTTTTAGCGCCTGATCGGCAATATCCCTGTTACCAAATGCCGTCATCAGGATGCATGGCACCGGATTATCGCGAGACTGGATATCGCGCAGTAAGTCGAAAGCATCGCCATCAGGCAAACGGATATCACTCAGAATTGCATCTATATCTTCGCCTGCAAGCTGATCACAGGCGCTTCGCAAGCTGTCCGCTTCCAGCATGCCATAACCTTCCTCAGCCAACATTTCCACGATACCCCGGCGGATGTGGCGTTCATCCTCGACAATGAGTATGTTCATGCGGCCATCTCCGATGGCAGCCATGTACGAAAATGACTGCCATTTTGATCGCTGTGCGCCAGTTCGAGCCGGCCATGCATGCGTTCCATCAATTCGCGACTGATGGCGAGCCCGATCCCGCTTCCCGAGTGGCCTGGCTTGGTGGTAAACATGGGTTTGAAAATGTCCTCCTGAAGGTCCAATGGAATGCCGGATCCATTATCACACACGTTGATTGCGATACCGTCATCCAGATTTTCAGTCATCAATTCCACACGACCATCCTCCCCGCAGGCATCCATGGCATTCAGCAACAAATTGACCAGTACCTGGCGTAACATGGATGCATTGGCCATCACGGGTGCCGGGGATGCCCTGAATACAGTTTCAAGTTTCAGCCGTTTCTGGTGGGGAGACATGCGCGCCAGCATCATCGCACTTCGAGCGACTGTTTCGATATGGATATGTGTCGTGTCTGATTCCGCGCCTGTTTTTCCATAATCGAGAATATCGCGAATAATCGTTTCCGTACGCGACAATTCACTCATGGCTATCCGTACGCGCTCAGCGGCATCTTCACTTTGCCCCCGATCCAGTTTGCGCAAGGCCGTTTCGAGAGCAACCGATGCGCCCGCCAGCGGATTACCCACCTCATGGGCGATGCCCGCGGCCATCAGCCCCAACGCGCGCATTTTCTCATGGTGAGCGGCCATGTTACGGGTATGGTTCAATTTGGTTTCCCGCTTCCGCAGAGCCTCACCCATCAGATTGCAGGCAAGGGCCAGCTCGCCCAGCTCATCCATGGGGAGCGCAGGGCAATAAATATTGAAATCGCCATCTCCGATCTTTTTCAACTCGCGGCGAAGAGACGCCAGCGGGCGAACCATGTGCAGGTAAAGGTAAGCGGTGAATCCCGCAAGCAAGAACCACAGGGCAAGGATGGAAAACAAAAAATCGTTCCGCATGTCCATGCGCATAACAGACATCATGCGCATGGCCGCATTCACGCGTTGATCCAGCTTATGATGTCGTGCGGACAGATTCTTCGAGGCCTTATCGACGATATCATCAATCTCGCGCATCAGGATTGGACCCTCAAGGTTACTGGAAGAAAACGGTAAAGAGAAAACCTGCCTGGCCCTGGATGTGACACCCTCCAGCGTACGGGTAAGTTGCATGCTGACGGACTGTCCTGAATATTCCCGGTGAAGGGTCGCGGCCATTGCAGCACGGTTGACTTCAAATATTCTTCGCTGGCGCCAGTCACCATCGATGAGAAACGAGCGGACGGGTCTAATCGTGTGAACCAGATCCATTTCCAGATCATGCAGACGATGACTTTCGTGATTAACGGCTTCAATGATCATGGCATCCCGATGCAGGGTATTGAAATCCCCGGTCATGTGCCAGCCAACATATGCAATCAGCGCAAACACCAGCGCAAGCCATCCGCCAATTTTCCATGCCAGCCGGGAACGCATGTCTGTTGATCTATTCCCTGGGAATATCGCCATGTCCGGCGATATATTTCAGTGCCCGAACGGTACCCGCGCCGGCCCATGAATAAGGGCCGATCACCCTGGTAATGATCTTTCCTTCACGGTTCATGACCAGTGTTTCGGGATATTTGAATACGCCCAGTTTCGGTGCTGCGATTGAAGCACCTCCCGGATCCCGGAATATGGGGAACGGGATTTTATGACGATGGACAAAGGCTTTGACATCCTCAAGGTTTTTGTCCACGGACAAGCCGACCACCGTGAACTGATCCTTTGGCAAGATTTGACTTAACTTTATCAGATCCGGCATTTCCTTACGACAGGGCGGACACCACGTGGCCCAGACATTCAATATGATGACCCTGCCCCTGAACAATTCACGGCTATGGACGATGTTGCCTGAAAGATCATGCAGCGACATACCTGGAAGCATGTCTCCCTTGCCAACCACCTTGTGGGCAGCGTTACCGCATGAGGCCAGCAGTAGCATCAGTGCGAACGGGAACGACTTTATCATTCGGAAACGGAGGCCAGATCCTGAATCGTGCACCACCCTTTCAACATTCCGATCCGTATATGATTCACGGATCGTCGAATCGCCGTGATGATTGCGCCTGCATTGCTGAACAATGCAGGTCAATGCCCCGGCAGAGTAAAGGCGCCGTCAAGATTTGCCAGTGCCGGAAACCACTGGGCCAGCCAACCGGACAGTATGCTGAAGCTTCCAATGAATATAAGTACGCCAACCATAATCAACAGTACGCCCGACACCTTTTCAACCACTGTCAAATATCGTTTGAACCTTTGCGACCAGCGTAAGAATGAGTCCGTGACAAGCGCCGCCAGTAAAAACGGAATCGCGAGTCCAAGTGAATAGGCGAAAAGCAGGAGAATACCATGCGACAGATCGGCCTGGATACTCGCAACCGCGAGAATCGCACCGAGAATGGGGCCGACGCAGGGCGTCCAGCCAAAGGCGAAAGCAGCGCCCAGTATCAGTGCGCCAATACCATGCCTGGCATTGATGCCCCTGGCCTCAAAGCGGGTGTCCATCATCAGCAGCGGGATACGTATCAGACCCGTGTAATGTAATCCGAATATGACAATGATGGTCCCGGCAATTTTACCGAGTACGTTCATGTGAGCCAGCAGCCATTGGCCCAGGAGTGTTGCCGATATCCCCAGCGCGATAAAGACCAGACTAAAACCTGCAATGAACCACACCGATTGCATCAGGGCACGCCTTCTTGCCGAAGCCGCGCGCCCCCCTTCATGCTGGCGAAGCTCGTTGACTGATACGCCGGAAATATACGACAGGTACGCAGGCACCAGCGGCAATACGCATGGTGACAGAAACGATAATAGTCCGGCAATCAAGGCACCGATCAATGTGACTTCAACCATTCCACACTCCTGATACTGGATATTGACATGCGGCGCACGCCGCAACCCTTTGATTTGCCTGGCATTCCGAAAAATCACTCATCATCAATGAGGTGAATACATGATTGTTCGAAACGCCATGCAAACCAGATACTTACACCCTGCATCCAATGCCAATGTCAGATCCTGGGTTGAATTACAATTTTGCCGTACGTAGCCTGAGCGCATTGGTGATGACCGATACCGAACTGAAGCTCATCGCGGCCGCTGCGATGATCGGTGACAATAGCAACCCGAATACGGGATACAGCACCCCGGCGGCAATGGGCACACCGGCCGAATTGTACACAAACGCAAAAAACAGGTTCTGGCGGATGTTTTTCATCGTTGCGCGTGACAGCCTGCGGGCACGTACAATGCCGGTCAGATCACCCTTAACGAGGGTGATCCCGGCGCTTTCCATGGCCACGTCCGTACCCGTGCCCATGGCAATGCCGACATGCGCCTGCGCCAATGCCGGCGCATCGTTAATGCCATCGCCAGCCATGGCCACGATCCTGCCTTCATCCTGTAGTTGCCTGATGACCGCAGCCTTCTGATCGGGCAAAACATCCGCCTCGAAGCGGTCAATGCCCAGCTTCGCCGCCACGGCGGTTGCGGTATTATGATTGTCTCCGGTCAGCATCATCACTTCGATGCCCTCTCCGTGTAATGCCTTGATGGCATCGGACGTGGACGCCTTGACCGGATCGGAAACCCCCAGCAAGCCCACCAGTTGTCCGTCCATGGCAACATACATAACCGTTTCACCACCACGCTGGTGTTCCTCTACCTCGGCCCGGACAGTGTCTGTTTCAACATTGTTATCCCGCATCAGTTTGGCGTTGCCCAGCAGGATGACATGACCGTCCACCATCGCGCGCACACCCTTACCGATTGTGGCCGAGAAATTCTCAACCCCTCGCAGCACCAGAGTCCGCGTTGTTGCGGCACGAACGATGGCCTCCGCCAGGGGGTGTTCACTGGCTCGTTCAATACTGGCCGCCAGACACAACAGCTCGTCTTCAGGCATGTCGCCTGTTGCCCGGACGGTGGTTACGGCCGGCTTGCCTTCGGTCACGGTGCCGGTCTTGTCCACCACGACCATATTCACCTTCTCCATGATTTCCAGTGCTTCGGCATTCCTGATCAGTACACCGGCGGTGGCGCCGCGACCGGTTCCAACCATGATGGAAATCGGTGTGGCCAACCCGAGCGCGCAGGGACAGGCGACAATCAGCACCGCCACCGCATTGATGATGGCATGCGCCAGCCTGGGCTCCGGTCCGATAAAAAACCATACGGCAAAGGAGATCAGGGCCGCACTGACCACGGCCGGCACAAAATACCCGGCGACGGTATCGGCCATCTTCTGAATCGGTGCCCGCGAGCGCTGAGCCGCGGCGACCATGTTCACGATTTGTGACAACAGCGTGTCCGCGCCCACCTTCTCGGCACGCATCAGCAGCGAACCATGACCATTAACCGTGGCGCCAATCAACTGTTCCCCGACAAACTTCTCCACCGGAACAGGTTCGCCGGTAACCATTGATTCATCGACATGGCCCTCGCCCCCGGTCACGACCCCGTCCACGGGCACCTTTTCGCCGGGACGGATACGCAGAATATCTCCTGCCTGCACCTCTTCCATGGGTACGTCGGTTTCAGCACCGTCCGCATGGACGCGCCGGGCTGTTTTCGGCGCCATGCCGAGTAGCAGTTTGATGGCTTCATTGGTGCGCGATCTGGCACGCAGCTCCAGCACCTGGCCGAGTAGCACCAACGCGGTGATCACCGCTGCGGCTTCGAAATAGACATCGACCAGCCCACCCTTCCGCATCAGCGGTGGAAATATTTCCGGCAACACCAGCGCAACCACGCTATAAATCCAGGCCACGCTTACGCCGAGGCCGACCAGCGTAAACATATTCAGATTCCAGGTTTTGATGGACAGGGCAAAGCGCTCGAAGAACGGCCATCCGCCCCACAGCACCACCGGCGTAGCCAATACAAATTCAGACCATTGCACCGCGTGCATGGAGAATCCCTCTGGCAGCCAGCCGGGGACAAGGTCGGCGACCATGGCCAGCAGAAAGAGGGGTACGGCCAGCGCCGTGCTGATCCGGAAACGCCTGGTCATGTCGATGAGTTCAGGATTTTTTTCTTCACCGGTTACCGTACGTGGTTCCAGCGCCATACCGCACTTCGGGCAATTGCCCGGCGCATCGCTGATGACCTCCTGATGCATGGGGCAAAAGTATTCGGTTTTCCGGGACAGCCGAGGCACCGCCATCGGTTCCAGCGCCATACCGCATTGTTTGCAGATGCCTGCCCCCTTCTGTTCCTGACCGGGGCACATCGGACAAAAATACATGGCTCCGGTATCATCGGCCGGAGGATGAGCTCCCGTGGATTTGGCGGCATGATGGTGTTCACACACCTGACCTTTGTTCACGTAAGCCGGCGGATTCGCCGAGAACTTGTCCAGGCACCCTTTACAACAAAAACGGTAGCTTTTATCGGCATGCCGGGTGCGATGGGGGGATTCGGGTTTGACATGCATGCCGCATACCGGATCGATGGTGAACTGGTCGGGTTCGGATTTAAACTTTTGCACACATCGGGCGCTGCAAAAGAGCCACGTATGCCCGTCATATTCCATACCATGGGGTGAATCATCCTGGACTGTCATTCCGCAAACAGGATCAATATTCATGGTTTCTCTCCTTGATGTGGTTCGCATGATTCACGAATCGCCGTACTGTGCGTGCCTGCGTGCCTGTGCGTGCCTCCTGTGCGTGCCGCACGCAGACAGGCCGGGCCTTTGTTCACAACGGAGATTGCGGGGAAAGGGTTCGTAGCCGCAGGTGATGGCATGGCGTTTAGCGTACGTAGGCATCGGCGGCATAACGGCGCATCATGCGGTGGCTGTTGAATATCGAGGCATTTTTACTGATAGCGCCCTTCATCACGGCAATCCAGCCAGCCCGATCCCCGTGGTAAAGTGGCAGGACGACCCTTTCCAGTTTCTCATAGAGCGAGGCTGCATCACCATCGTTGTCCGCCTTTCCGCGGTCTCCGATGGCCCAGCCCGTGATCCCCTCAATGCAGCCCTCGATCCACCAGCCGTCGAGTACGGACAGATTGGGCACGCCGTTGAAGGCGGCCTTCATACCGCTGGTGCCCGAGGCCTCCATCGGTTTGAGGGGTGTGTTCAGCCATACGTCCACGCCCGAGACCATGGACAATGCAATATCCATATCGTAGTCCGGGATGTAGGCCATGGGGATGATGTCCGAGAGATCGCGCATATGATGATGTATTTCTTCAATCAGACGATGCCCTGCTTCATCCATGGGATGGGCCTTGCCCGAGATCACGATCTGGAAGGGGTGTTCTTTGGCGATGGTCTTTAAGCGCGCCATGTCGGTAAACAGCAGATCCGCGCGCTTGTAGGCGGTCATGCGTCGGGCAAAACCGAGGATGGGAAGTTTCGGGTTGAGTGCGAGGCCGGTGAGGGCACGAACCTTGTCGATCAAGCCCTGTCTGGCCTGGACATGTGCTTGCCAGACGGCTTCATCATCAATGCAGCAATCGACGCGTAACAGTTGCTCTGGCTCATGACACCAACCGGGGAGATGCGTATCGTAGAGTGTGCGAAAGGGTGATGATGCCCATGTATAAGGGTGAACGCCGTTGGTGATGGCGCGCACGCGGTAGCCGGGAAACATCTTGCGCGAGACCTCGGCATGTCGTTTTGCCACGCCATTCACATAGTCGCTCAAATTCAGCGCCAGCCGGGTCATGTTGAGGCTGTCGCCGCCAGCCAGCAGTTTTAAGGTCTCCGGATCAATCATCTCACCCATGACGCGATGCACCAGGTCGTGTGGAAACTTGTCCTGCCCGGCTTCTACCGGCGTGTGCGTGGTAAAGTTGCACATTTCGCGCACCCTGGGTACGTCATACGGGGTTTCTCCCGGTCGCAGATCATCCAGCGGATAGGCATAACGGCGCAGAAGCTCAAGGGTGAGAAGAGCGGAATGCCCTTCATTCAAGTGGTACTGACGCACATGGAAACCAAGGGCGTTCAGTAAATCCACGCCACCGACACCGAGCACGATTTCCTGTTTAAGGCGATAGGCGGTATCGCCGCCATAGAGATGATCGGTGATCCGGCGGTCTTCCTCGTTATTTTCATCAAGGTCGGTGTCGAGCAAAAGTACCGGTTGTGTCCCGCCCATGTGGCCTTCCAGCACATACAGCCAGCCGCTCACCCACACGTTGCGCCCTTCAATGGGGACGGTCACTTTCGCGGACAGGGGGCTGGCATATTGCGCCGGATCCCAGGGATCGGGGCTTTCACCCTGCCGACCCCGGTCATCAATCGTCTGCCGGAAATAGCCCAGACGACTGACGAGGGTGACGGCCACCATGGGCATTTCCAGATCGGCGGTTGAGCGAAGGACGTCGCCAGCCAGCACGCCGAGGCCGCCGCTATAGGTAGGGATGTCGTTTTGCAGTGCGATCTCCATTGAAAAATAGGCGATTCGCTCCTTACGAATGAACCCTCTAAGCATCGTTGACTCCTTCCGATCTGATATGACGTATTCGTTTAACCCGCATCATTCATGAAGTATGCAGGTCAAAAGAATACGGCCAGCGACCGCGTTTGCATACGCCAGCAACCGGATTTCACCCGTTGCCGCCCGGTGTGGGGATCGCCTCCATCCTCTGGCGTGGGCTGTGAGGTGTCCAGCAACATCTGCCAGCTCCGCCCTGACGGCTGCCCTGGCAGCCGGAAGTTCACGGTTTCGATGGTGGCATTGAACAGCAGACAGAGTGCTTCGCCTGCGTCCCGACCGGCGTGGATCATGCAGCCGAGCAGGCCGCGTGGCCCGTTCCAGTCGGGGGACGCCAGATCGGGATCGAACCACCGGACTTCTTCCGGCATATAGAAACGTTCCGCCCTCAACACCGGAAACCGCCGTCGAAGATCAATCAGGACGCGTACGAAGCGGTGCAGCTCGCGGTGCTCCTCCAGTAATCCCCAGTCGTACCAGCTGATCTCGTTATCCTGGCAATAGGCGTTGTTGTTGCCACCCTGGCTACGGCGGAACTCGTCACCGCCGAGCAGCATGGGGACGCCGCGCGAGAGCAGCAGCGTCGCCAGCATGTTTTTGATCTGGCGCAGGCGTACAGCCTCTACCGCCGGATCATCGGTGCGGCCTTCGATACCGTAGTTGGCGCTGATGTTGTCATTGCATCCATCGGCACTGTCTTCGCCGTTGGCCTCGTTGTGCTTCTGCGCATAGCTCACCAGATCGTTCAGGGTGAATCCGTCGTGACAACTTATGTAATTGATGCTGTGCAGCGGTGATTTTCCACTGTACCGGTAGATGTCGGCGCTACCGCACAGGCGGCTGGCCAGTGCGCCGGTCATGCCGGCATCGCCGCGCCAGAAGCGACGTACATCATCCCGGTAGCGACCATTCCACTCCGACCAGCGCATACCCGGAAAGCTACCCACCTGGTAGGCGCCGCCCGCATCCCAGGCTTCGGCGATCAGTTTGACGCCGATCAGGATCGGATCCTCGGCGATACGCTCCAATAGCGGCGGATTGGGCAGCAGATCGCCGTGCTCGCCGCGACCCAGCACGGAAGCCAGATCGAAACGGAAGCCGTCCACATGCATTTCGATGACCCAGTGGCGCAGGCAATCAAGAATATAATCGCGCACCACCGGATGATTGCAGTTCAGGGTGTTGCCGGTGCCGGAATAGTTCCTGTAGAAACGCCGGTCTTCTTCCAGCAGGTAGTAAACGGGATTATCCAGGCCGCGAAAGTTGAGCGTCGGCCCCGTGTGATTACCCTCCGCCGTATGGTTGAAGACGATATCAAGGATGACCTCAATGCCCGCCCGATGCAATTCCCGCACCATGGTCTTGAACTCGCTCACCTGACAACCCATACGGGAACGGCTGCCGTAGCCTTCCCTCGGGGCAAAAAAGACCACCGTGCTGTAGCCCCAGTAGTTGCGCAGGCGCTTACCGGTGAGCGGGTTGCGCCGCACCAGCTCGTTCGCGTGGAATTCCTGCACCGGCAACAGCTCAATGGCGGTTACGCCCAGCGACTGCAGATAGGGTATCTTCTCCACCACGCCGGGAAAGGCGCCGGGATGGCGAACGCCGGATGAGGGATGCATGGTGAGGCCGCGGACATGGGTTTCGTAGATGATCGTTTCACACCAGGGATGGGCGGGTGGATAGTCACCCTGCCAGTCGAATGCATCGTCCGGCAACAGGCACTTGGCCTTGACGCCGGCGTCGCTTGCAATTGCCTTGGCCATGGGGCCGCATACGCTGGCGAAGTCCCAGCAATCGGCGCCGGCAAGCGCCGTGGCATGGGGATCGAGCAGGATGTTGTGCTTGTTGAAGCGGAGCCCGTGCTCGGGTGCATCAGGGCCGTCCGCCTGCCAGGCGTAGAGTACATGTTGGCCAAGGCCGTCCACGCATATATGCCAGATATCCCCCGTGCGATTATACCGTGTATCAAGTGCGATGATCCGGGCCGGAGCCTCATCCCGCGGACTGTCGAACAGCAGCAGGCTGATCCCGGTGGCGTGGCGGCTGAAAATAGCGAAATTGACGCCGGAACAGCCCCGATACGCACCAAGAGGCAGGGGAACGCCGGCTATCAGCTTCAGCACCATGAGATGACCGTTCGCCCGCTTAGCCTGCATTATTCATGAAGAGTCCAGGCTAGACCTTCCATCGCGAATCTCCCTTTATCGATGGATTGGATGTGGCGCCATGCAGGCGGCCTTCGGCCATATCCGGGAAGAGTTGTTGCATGCCCATGGAGTGACCATTTGCCCCCACAATACGCGCATGCCTACGGCGCAAGGCACGGGGGGCATCTACGCCGCAGGAGTGAGCAATTACCCCAAGCTCATGTGCGATATTTCGCACATAGTTCGCCACCATGACGCCCTTATCCGCAGGGTCGAGGCCACGTTGCAATCGTGGATTATGCGTGGTGATGCCCGTCGGACAGGTGTTGCGATTACATTGCATGGCTTGAATGCAACCCAGGGCAAACATAAAACCCCTCGCCGAATTGATGAAATCCGCTCCCATGCACAAAGCCCATGCCACATCAGCCGGGGTGACCAGTTTCCCGGAACAAACAACCCTGATTCTCTCCCGCAGACCATAAGCAATCAAATGGTCAACCACCATCGGCAGGCTTTCAGTCAATGGCATGCCCATATAATCCATCAACGACTGCGGCGCCGCGCCGGTGCCGCCGTCGGCGCTATCCACGGTAATGAAATCCGGCGCCGAATCCTTGCCGCGCCGATGAATCTCCTCAAAAAGCTGATCGAGCACATCACAGTCGCCGATTACCAGTTTGAAGCCCACCGGTTTGCCCGTAACACCGCGCACGCACTCCACCATGTCCATCAGATCACCGGGGTTTCCAATATCTGTATGGCGATTCGGGCTGATTGACTCTTCGCCCTGCGGTATGCCGCGAATCTCTGCAATCTCTTCGGTGACTTTTCCTCCCGGAAGTATGCCGCCCTTACCCGGCTTGGCCCCCTGACTGAGCTTGATTTCAAACATCCGCACCTGTTCATGGGCTGCGATTTCACGCAATCGTCCATCACAGAGGCGGCCTGCCTCATCCCTGACGCCGTACTTGGCCGTACCGATCTGAAACACAATGTCGCCACCCCCCTCCAGATGCCAACGGGAGAGGCCACCTTCCCCTGTATTGAGCCAGCAGCCGGACAACACCGCTCCCTGAGACAGCGCCTGCACAGCCACTCTGGAGAGCGCACCATAGCTCATCGCCGAAATGTTGAAAATACTTTGCGCCTGATAAGGATGCAGGCATTCCGGGCCGATGGTCACGGGTGCAACCGGAGCGAACTCCTCCGGCAGCTTCGGAAACGGGCTGTTGACGAAATATACGGTTCCAGGCGGGTGGAGATCACGTGTCGATCCAAAGGCCGCGGTATGCACTTCATTTCTGGCCGCACGGTAGACCCACTCCCGCTGCGTCCGGTTAAACGGCATCTCCTCACGGTCCATGGCAAAGAAATATTGCCTGAAAAAGACGCCCAAATGCTCAAACCAGCTGCGGAAACGCCCAATGAGCGGATAATTATGGCGGATAGCATGCCTGGTCTGCATGACATCCACGATGAACATGAGCAACCCCGCCAGCAGAATCAGCGCAAACAGCAGCACCAGCCCCGCCAGCAGCCAGTGCGTGAACCCGTCCATCCAATTGATCATTTCAGGGTTTCTGTGCATCATCACACCCACATTGCCTCTTTAGCATGAACTAATTATGAACTAATTTATAAATGTAGCCATACCCAGCGGCTGCAAATAAGGGATATTCTCCACCATGCCAGGCAAGATGCCGGGATGGCGAACGCTGGATGAGGTGTGCATGATGCGGCTGCGGGCACGGGTGTCGTGGATGCTCGTTTCGCGTCAGGGATGAGCGGGCGCCACCGCAATCGAATGCGCCGTCCGACACCAGGCAACTCGACCTCGATCCCGGCATCACTTAAGATCGCCTTCACGACGGGATCGCATGTGTAGCTTCAATCCAGCCATTTCCAGTTGCGCACCTCGGGCATGTCCTCGCCATGCCGGATGATATACTGTTTATGCTCAATGAGTTTATCGCGCATAGACTGCTTGATGTATGCCGTTCCGGAACCCAGTCCGGGCACCCTGTCCAACACATCCACCACCAGATGAAAGCGATCCAGATCATTGCGCACCACCATGTCGAACGGCGTCGTCGTCGAGCCCTCCTCCTTGTAGCCGCGCACATGCATTTTAAGATGGCACCTGCGGCGGTAGGTCAAGCGGTGGATGAGCCATGGGTAGCCATGATAGGCAAAGATGACGGGAGTGCCCGCCGGGAACAGAGTGTCGAAGTCCTTGTCATCCAGTCCGTGGGGATGCTCACCCTTCGGTTGTAGCGTCATCAGATCCACAACGTTGATCATCCTGATCTTCAAATCGGGCAGGTGCCGGCGCAGGAGCGCAATGGCGGCCAGCACCTCCAGGGTCGGCACATCCCCGGCCGCCGCCATGACCACATCCGGTTCCGATCCCTGATCATTGCTCGCCCACGCCCAGATACCGATACCGGCGGTGCAGTGCTTGATGGCCGCATCCATATCGAGCCACTGAAGGGCGGGTTGCTTGCCAGCGACAATAACATTGATGAAATCGCGACTGCGCAGGCAGTGATCGGCGACCGACAGCAAACAATTGGCATCCGGCGGCAGATAGACGCGAATGATGTCCGCCTTTTTGTTGACGACATGATCGATAAAGCCGGGATCCTGGTGAGAAAAACCATTGTGATCCTGGCGCCAGACATGCGAGGTGAGCAGATAGTTAAGCGAGGCGATGGAGCGCCGCCACGGAATTTCCTTGCTTACCTTGAGCCATTTGGCATGCTGGTTAAACATGGAATCTACGATGTGGATAAATGCCTCATAGCAGGAAAACAGCCCATGGCGGCCGGTGAGCAGATAACCCTCCAGCCAGCCTTGACAGGTGTGTTCGCTCAATATTTCCATAACGCGTCCGTCCGGCGACAGGTGATCGTCTTCCGGCAATATGTTGGCCTGCCAGGCGCGATCAGTGACCTCAAACAACGCCGCCAAGCGGTTGGAGGCCGTCTCATCCGGGCCGAAGACGCGGAAATTGCGCGTCCGCATATTGAGCCGCATGACATCACGCAGAAACGTCCCCATGACCCTTGTCGCCTCGGCCAACAACTGCCCGGGCCGCGGCACCATCACAGCGTAATCGCGGAAATCGGGCAGCTTCAACGCCTTGAGCAGCAGTCCGCCGTTGGCGTGGGGATTAGAACCCATACGCCGCTCACCGGCGGGGGCCAACGCCTGCAAGGCAGGGATCAGGGTTCCGTTCTCGTCAAACAGTTCTTCCGGCCGGTAGCTGTGCATCCACTGCTCCAGCAGTTGAAGATGCTCCGGCCTGGTCGCCAGTTCACCGAAGGGTACCTGATGCGAACGCCAGTAACCCTCGGTCTTTTTGCCGTCCACCTCTTTCGGCCCGGTCCAGCCCTTGGGGCTGCGCAGAATGATCATGGGCCAGCGTGGTCGTTTGGTGACGCCATCGGCGCGGGCCGCCTGCTGAATCTCCCTGATCCTGCCCGTGACCTCATCCAGCGTGGCTGCCATCTTCTGGTGCATGGCCTCGGGATCGGAACCTTCCACGAACCATGGCTGGTAACCGTAACCGATGAACAGGCTCTCCAGTTCCTCGTGGTCGATACGCGCCAGAATCGTGGGGTTGGCGATCTTGTAGCCGTTGAGATGCAGGATGGGAAGCACCGTGCCGTCGCTCGCCGGGTTAAGGAACTTGTTGCCATGCCACGCCGTGGCCAGCGGGCCTGTCTCCGCCTCGCCATCGCCCACCACGCAGGCCGCGATGAGATCGGGGTTGTCGAAGACCGCGCCAAAGGCATGGGACAGCGCGTAACCGAGCTCACCACCCTCGTGGATGGAACCCGGGGTTTCAGGCGCCACGTGGCTGGGGATTCCGCCGGGGAAGGAGAACTGCCTGAATAAATGTTTCATGCCGCCGGCATCACGGCCAATGTTCGGATAAACCTCGCTGTAGGTGCCCTCAAGGTACGTGTTGGCCACCAGCCCCGGACCACCATGTCCCGGTCCGGCGATGTACATCATGTTCAGGTCCTGTTTATTGATAAGGCGGTTCAGGTGTGCATAGATGAAGTTCAGGCCGGGTGTCGTGCCCCAGTGCCCGAGCAATCGCGGCTTGACGTGTTCGAGGCGCAGGGGTTCCTTGAGCAGAGGATTGTCGATCAGATAGATTTGCCCCACGGAAAGGTAGTTGGCCGCCCGCCACCAGGCATTGATTTTGCGCAACATATCCGCTGAAAGCGGTTTTTCATTCATGGAGTTGTTCATGGCTTCCTCATTCCGGTAACATCGTACCGCATAATATGTGCGGCTTCCCGGGCCAGTACCAACGCTTCATCAACCGCCATGACCCATACCTGTACGCCCGATCCCTGCATGCTAATCAGGGATTCATCGCCCCTGGCTGCCGCGTTCGCCCGATCGTCAAGAGCGATACCGAGTGGCTCCAGGCCACTGAGGATACCTGCCCGTATGGATGGGCAGTGTTCGCCCACGCCGCCGCCGAACAAGATACCGTCCACGCCGCCGAGTGCCGCCATGTAAGCGCCGATGTATTTGCGGGCACGATAGCAGTAGAGATCGATGGCCAGCCGGACCTCCCTGTCATCGGAAGCCAACAGCTGGCGCATGTCGCCGCTCTTTCCCGATACGCCGAGCAGGCCGCTCTCCCGGTTCAGCATTCGCTCCAATGCCGCGCCGCCCATGCCTGCTTCGCGCTGCAAATGAATCAGTACACCCGCATCCACGTCTCCCGGACGCGTCGCCATGACCAGACCCTCAAGGGGTGAAAATCCCATTGAGGTATCCCTGGGAAGATCACCCTCCACGGCCGTGATGGAACAACCGGAACCGAGTTGCAGGGAGATCACCCTGCCACCATCCCGCATATCGGGACGTAATACTCGCCAGCGCCGCCCCATGGCCTGATGGGCGATGCCGTGGAAGCCGTAGCGCCGCAGGCCATGCTTGCGGACTAAGTCGCGCGGCAGGGCATACATAGCGGCAACCTCCGGCAGTGCGGTGTAGAAAGCGGTATCGAACACCGCCACCTGGGGAAGCGACGATCCCAGCACCTCGCGGCAGGCGCGCACGCCGGCCAGAGCGGGCGGGTTGTGCAGTGGCGCCAGATCCGACAGATCCGCAATGGCCGCCTCTGCTCCGGCATGCAGCAGACAGGGTGCGGTGAAGGCGTCGCCGCCATGTACGATGCGATGAGCGACAGCCGCGATATTGTCCAGCCCGTGCGTCCGCACAAAGTCGCGCAGGATCGGGGCACAGGGTTCTGCCGCCTCGGGCCGGTGGTGTGTGGCCAGCCGATGCGGGCCTGCGGCGTCGAAGCTGAACGCATCCAGCCGCAGGGATGAACTGCCAATGTTCATGGTCAAAATAATGTGCTTCATCTTGTGATGCATGTCCCTGGCGAGCGCCGTGTGTTTGCGGCAAAGGTGATGACAAACAGGCTGATGGCATGGGCCGCAGCAACAAGCGCAATGTTGCTATTCATGATCACCCTCCCTGAAATTATTGTAAAGATCATTACGGCGCAGTGGCGTAGGTAGAGGTTGGCGCGCGTGTCCGGTCAGCACCTGAAACACACCGGAGCTGCCCTGCTCGAAGAAGTAGGCTGAACCGGCCATATACAGACGCCATAAGCGGTAAGTGGCCTCATCCACCATCCTCACCGCATCGTCCCTGTGTTTTTCCAATGCCTGCATCCAGCGGCGCAGGGTCAAAACGTAGTGGCGCCGCAAGCCTTCCACGTCGAGGATTTCGAACCCTGCCGCCTCCATGGCGGCGATGACTTCGCAGATGCGCGCCAGCTCCCCGTCCGGAAACACGTAACAGTTTATGAAACGGGTGATGAGTGTGTCTTCCCAGCCTGTGTCGTTGGTGATGCCGTGGTTGAGAAACAGCCCTCCCGGTTTGAGTATACGCTTTACCGTTCCGAAGTAGAGCGGGAAATTGGCGATGCCGACATGCTCGAACATACCAACGCTGACCACGCGATCATAGCGGGCATCACGGGGAAGATCACGATAGTCGCACAATTCTATTGTTACCCGATCCTCCAGCCCCTCCTTGTGAATATGATCAATAGCATAGTTGCATTGCTGTTCGCTCAGGGTGATGCCGTGAGCTCTGACGCCATAATGGCGTGCGGCCCAACACACCAGGGCACCCCAGCCGCAACCGATATCAAGCAGCGTCTGCCCCGGCGCCAGTCGAAGCTTGCGGCAGATATAATCCAGCTTATCACGCTGGGCGTTGGTGAGGGACTGGCCGGCATCACGGAAGTAGGCGCAGGAATAGACCATGCCCGAGCCCAGCCACAAGCGGAAGAATGCGTTGGAAACATCGTAATGACGGGCGATGCTGGCCCGTGAATTGTGCCGATCCGCCAGTCTGGCGCGAGGGATGCGCGCGGTTTTGCCGACCAGCAGATGCAGTGCCTGCCATCCGGCCCGTAACCGTGCTGGCCACGATGGCATGTGTTCCTGCAGGTACTCCACCAGAGTGAACAGCGTCTCCACATCGCCCTCAATGTCCACCTCGCCGGCCATATACGCTTCGGCCAGACGCAGCACCGGATCTTGCTGCAACACCAAATGGCGCAGGGACCCGGGGTGCCTGAAAACAATACGGCAGCGGCTGGCCTTGTTGCCAATGATCGTTTCACTGTTCCACAGGCATACAGCGACCGGACCATGATAATCCCCCAGCGCCAATTCCAGTATGGCCCTTGCGGCAACCGCCGCCTTACCATACGGATCGGGGTTATGCGTCACACCGTTTCCTGGTTCTAGAGCCTCTTGCAAAACTCATGATCGGCGATCTGCTTCCCCACTTCGGCCCATTTCCGAGCTTGAATTTCGCTCCATGGAACCACCATGCAGCTCATTCAATTCCGGAAATGGTCTCAAAG
>VAOZ01088739.1_pt1 | contig 21603 bp, 20 predicted proteins | sample 3394041 | NCBI WGS metagenome assembly VAOZ01 (sample SAMN08290431, study PRJNA428436) | hydrothermal vent metagenome | isolation source: Deep-sea hydrothermal vent chimney | place: Indian Ocean: Southwest Indian Ridge
CAAAAAACAACCATGTATGCATGATGTATTTTCCTTGCTCCAATTTTTGCCATCAATCCTGTGGCCCAGACCCGGCCATGACTTGATATATCGTTAGTTAGCCCCCATTTTTTTTCATGTGAACCGACAGATACGGTAGTCAGATTCCCGGCAAATTGCCTGGCCTGGAACTCACCTTGACAGGAACTGTCTCAGAAGAGACAGCCGGGAGATATTTTTCCGGCGCCAGGCTACATGCCAGTAAGTCACCGGCCAAATCAGTCTGTGTCAAGGAGAGTATGATGAACCACACATCCCCGATCAATGACAACCTGGCCTACAGTCCTTCCCATAGCGCACCCACGACCGCCCCGCAGATACTGGTTGACCTACTGGCAAAAGCTGACGTCCGTTTGAATGGCAACCGCCCCTGGGATATCCAGATACACGATCCTGCCACCTACCACCACATTCTTACCCAGGGTTCACTGGGCTTCGGCGAAGCCTACATGGATGGCCTGTGGGATGCCGTACGGCTCGACCAACTCTTCGACCGCCTGCTAGGCGCCGATATCAACCGTGAGATCCGGTTCCTGCCCCGCCTGCGCCTGCTGTTCGCCAGCCTTGCCAGCATGCTGCGGAACCGGCTGATCAATCGCCAGGCAGGCTTACGTGCCTATGAGGTGGGGAGGCGCCACTACGATATCGGCAATGATATTTACCAGGCCATGCTCGATCCCACCATGAGCTACAGTTGCGGCTATTGGGCCGAGGCGGATAACCTCATCGACGCCCAGCGGGCCAAGCTGGAATTAATCTGCCGCAAACTGGATCTGCAACCCGGCGAGCGCCTGCTGGACATTGGGTGTGGCTGGGGCGGTCTGGCCAGTCATGCGGCCCGCTATTACGGTGCCGAAGTGCTAGGCATTACTATTTCGCGCGAACAGCAGCGACTGGCGCAGGAGCGTTGTACCGGCCTGCCCGTGGAGATCGTCCTGAGAGACTACCGCGAACAGCAGGGCCATTTCGACAAAATTGTTTCTGTCGGCATGTTCGAGCACGTGGGACCGAAGAACTACGCGAGCTATTTCGAAACCGTGCGCCGCCTGCTGGCAGAGGATGGTCTGTTTCTGCTGCACACCATCGGTGACTATGAGACTGGCAATTACAATGACCCCTGGTTCGACCGCTATATCTTTCCCAACGGCATCATGCCTTCAGCACGCCATATCGCGACGGCGATTGAGCCCGACCTCATACTTCATGACTGGCACAACTTCGGCCCCGACTACGACCCCACCCTGATGGCCTGGTGGAAAAATTTTGACGCCGCCTGGCCCGAGTTGCGCAACGCCTACGATGGACGTTTCTACCGTATGTGGAAATACTACCTGCACGTCTGCGCCGGCCTGTTCCGATCCGGCCAGGGTCAGTTGTGGCAACTTGTACTCTCCCGCCGCAGCCAGCGAAAAGACTACCGTTCGGTTCGCTGAACGGCCACTATCTTCTCGGAAAATTATTTTCAGTGTATTAATCTGCTATCATGTATTAGTTTTTCTGCACGCCAACAAAGACTGATTTTCACATGACATCAACTGCCTTTTCATCTCTTCCCTTAACATCCGAGTTTTTAGCCAATATCGAGTCACTGAACTACCAGACAATGACCCCGATACAGGCACAAAGTCTGCCTGTCATTCTGAAAGGTCAGGATTTGCTGGCCCAGGCAAAAACCGGCAGCGGTAAAACAGCAGCATTTGCAATTGGCTTACTGCACAAACTTGAAGCTAAAACCTACCTGACCCAATCACTGGTGCTATGCCCAACCCGAGAACTGGCCGATCAGGTGAGCAAGGAAATCCGTCGTCTGGCGCGCGCCATACCCAACACCAGGATCCTCACTTTATGCGGCGGCAAACCCATAATCCCGCAACTAGCCTCACTGGAACATAACCCGCATATCGTGGTCGGCACGCCAGGACGCTTATTAAAGCATCTGCAAAAAGGCTCTTTAAAACTGGATAGTTTAAATATATTGGTGCTGGATGAAGCCGACCGCATGCTAGACATGGGCTTTCATGAAGACATCATGCGCATTATTGATTTTATGCCGATGCAAAGGCAGACCCTGTTATTTTCAGCGACTTACCCGGATAAAATAAAAGAGATCAGTGACGCCATTCAGAACAATCCTGTTGATGTTCGTGTAGAAACCTCACATGACAATAAGCAAATAAAACAGACTTTCTATGAAATAGAAAAAGGTGAAAGAACTAAAACATTAGTCAGCCTGCTACAACATTATCGGCCTGAATCCAGCGTAGTCTTTTGCAACCGAAAATATCAATGCAAAGAACTGGCTGAAGAATTATGGCAACAGGGTTTCCATGCGCTAGCCTTGCATGGTGATCTTGAACAAAAAGATCGTGACCAGGTGCTGGTGCAGTTTTCCAATAAAAGCAGTTCAATTCTTATCGCAACGGATGTTGCTGCTCGCGGACTGGATATCAAAGATTTGCAAGCGGTAATCAACTTTGAGTTAGCACACGATCCTGATATACATATTCATCGCATAGGCCGTACGGGTCGTGCCGGCAATACAGGTTTAGCCCTGAGTTTGTTCATGGCTTCGGAAGCTGGCAAAGTCAGTGCAATTGAGGATTATCAAAACAACTCCGTCAGAATAGATAAAACATCAACACTTAAAACTCGCGAGAATTTTAGACTGAGTCCCCCTATGGTCACGCTGTGCATTAATGGTGGACGTAAAGACAAGGTTCGCGCGGGCGATATATTAGGCGCGTTAACCGCTCAACCTAACATCGCCGGAAAACAAATCGGTAAAATCGACATTTTCGACAACCAGGCTTTCGTGGCAGTAGAACGTCCCATAGCCAAGCAGGCTTTTAAAACTCTAAGCGAAGGAAAAATCAAGGCACGCAAATTCAGAGTGCGAAAACTGCGTTAAAATGCCGAACAAACCTATTCAAGCTGACGTGCTGATCATCGAATTATCGTTCAAAGCCATGGGATCCGGATCGGAGAAATTGTTGCAGTGTGACTGAGTGACTATCAGTACAGTGGGCATCATAAATTGGTGTGCCGGTCAGGTTGTTTGAACTCTTAATCTACTGGCACCAGGCTATTTGACGGTAAGTGATTTATCTTTTTTCTTATTATCACTTTCGATTTGCCAGGTAATGCGAATATTTATCCGATGCCGATTTTCTTCCTGATTTGAGGTAACTTTCAAATCCATCAGCCCCTCTGGACGCATAATAATTTCATCCTCGTCATCACTAAAAACCAACTCACCCCTGGCAAACCCCCTGGCCACGGAGGTGAGTAGTGCCTGTATTGTTTCAGCATCCTGTAGAGATTCATGACGAAAACTTTTTTTACTTTGTTTCATATTGATTGTTGACGTTGTTGTCCTGCTTAATTCTGTAAGTTTAAAGTCTTCGCCGTAAGCTGAAGCCGCCGGCTTTAGCTGGTGGAGCATTCGCAACCTGCACTCAGGTAACAAATCTTCCTGGGTCAAAAACCTTGGCATAAGGGTAATCTGCACTTATGCCAATCACCTGTCCCTGAGGACGAATAATAGTAACCCCGACCCCATATCCATCCAGACCTTCTTTTTTACGAGAATTCCGATCTATAGTAGTATCGCTTTCGATATGTAACATTCCCTTCCTAAGCATTAAATGCTGACCATCTGTATGGTTGCGATGACCATGGACAATAACATGAATACCTTTTTCATAAATACGTTCGATACCATAACCTGTCAGCGGCATATCGATGTCTCGATACTTGGTCCTCATAACATTAGCAAGGGGGCCATAATAAAACTCAAACAGATTATTATGCACCTGATGCCGGTAAAGTTTATTAAGGTATGCGACACCCTTCTCTCCGAGAAGCGCGGCAATCCGGTCATCCAGCCCAGCATGTACAAACAGAAAGGAGCCTATTCGTTTTGCCAGTTTCATTCTGTTATAAAACCAGTAAAACTCACCTTTCGGTTCAAGAAACAACTCCCGACACTTTATCGCCGTAGCATAAACCATAGGCAGGGAAAGGCCTGCCTCATCACAATGAGATTCAAACCGATCAGCCTTCCGTTTCAGACGTGATACTTCTCTTTTGATAGCATTCTCTGGCATCAGCCAGCGGACAGAAGAAGAAAACTCATCGAACCAGCGGTTCGAAGGGAAAAGCAACTGCTTGCATTTTCGTCTGCCTGGAATAGCGCGCAATCCAGACGAGCCATTAATATAGTCCGTATAAACCTCTTTCAGCAAAGGGATCGCTTTTGCACCCATGCGCACAAAAAAATGCTCTGTTCGAAGATCTTTCTTCACATCCAATGAACGCATAGCCATTAATAAACGCATATCATGGTTGCCGGCCAAAAGTTGCACCCTGGCGCCACGTTTTCTGAGAGTGTATATACTCCGTAATAGTTGTAGATTACCTGGCCCTTTATCCAGGCAATCCCCTCCAATAATGAAACTGCCCTCGCGGCCTGGTCGGAGCAGACGAAAATCATTATCGGCTGGACCTGTTTTTTTAACGCCACCGGATACCACCAGAGAAGCAACAAAAGCCTCAGCATCAGCATGGAGATCGGAAAAAAAATAAACCGTCTGTTTCGGCCATTTCCATTTTGCATGTTGCGCCGAATAACGAATTGCCTGGTTTAATTTTTTTTCTCCGACCAGTGTTTTGTGAGACGGCTGAGGCGACCCCAGGCACCATGCCTGTCCTTTTTCAGGAAGTCCGCTGCGTATCCATTCTTTTCCGCGGTAATGAGGCAGTCTTTTATCAAGATCATGTTTCAGCATTTAATCGTGCCGTAGATTTAAATTATTGTCCAGGGTGGATTTTCGCTGGTATTTTTAAATATATAGACAGGTATATTTTGTCAATAGAACGCATATACGTCAGCCCTTATACCAGTAAAATGTGACAATTTAATTGCCTGATTTTCATGCATTTAATCAAGCCATTAATCTATGGACAGATCCTGATGAGCGCGAATTTTCCACTCTCCGGAACTATGCCGCCAGCGATCCTTGCCCATGTATTCCAGATAAATCGGTTGCGCATGGAACATACTTAGCTTTGCGATTTCATTATAGCTGAGAATGCCAAGATAATAAGCAGCATGCCGAAATGCCGCGCCATGACCAACAAACAGCTTCAAGGTATCGGTAGTGCAACCAGGACGCAATTCCTCCATACGTTGAGTCACATGTCCGGCAACCCGTTTTCCTGCGCCCAACAGGGATTCCGCGCCAGGAAAGGGCAAACAATATCGGCTATTTGACTTCCAGTTTTGTGGCGGCGCGGTGCAACGTGGATCCTGGCGCATTAGCTCTTCAATCTGATTAATCGTTAAATTTGCCACACAAGTGCCCACCCCCCGTTCCGCAAGAGCCTCAAAACATTCTATGGCCCGATCGACGTCCCCTTTAAGAATAAGTTGTTTATTGATAATTTTCGCTGTTTGCCAGGCACGTAGCAAATGCGAACTATCGACAATCTTCAGTATTTGCAAATTTTTATTAGTGGAAAATTGAAGCAGTGAATCGACCATTTTTGCAGCCTGAACAATACCGTTTTCAGTCAATGAAAATGGTTGATGGGCGCTGGGTATATCGGCAATCTGCCTGTATTCAGCATGGCGGATGAAAGCAGCAAACAGGCGCGCCATATCATCTCCTTATGTTCGGCCAGTCTGCATTAGTTTCCGGGTAAGTTTCAACACTATGGACAATAATGCTTTCTGTTTTATATAAAGGGGAGCCTGCTTGGCTGTAATCCAGATCCGCCGCCTCCCCGGCTCCAGCCGCTCCTTTTCACTTATAACATCGAGCACTTCCATAGGATAGACATTGATGATACAGTCGGCTCCCCATTTCTCATACCTGTATGTGCCCAGAAGAATATCCCCTACCTGCCCCAGAACGCCGGCTTCTTCAAAAGCTTCCTTAGCCGCAGATGCCTGAGGTGTCAGACCGACATCAACAACCCCCTTTGGTACAATCCAGTGTTTATTATTACTGGAGGTAATAATTAAAACTTTCACTTTACCATTATGTATTCGATAAGGGATCACGGCAGACTGCGAATAATAATAAGCCGGTCGATCGCGCCATTCCCGAATATTATTCTTTTGAAAAAATGGAAACTTGCCAGGTAAATCGTCCGCTCGGATTAATGAGGTTAATAATGCCTTGCCAGGGTTAAGTTTTTTCCAGTCATTGTCTGTACGCAGTATTGCTAATGAAGTCTCCGGCAGGAGTTTTTCATTTTTGGAAGTCTTAAGTTTTTTTGAAGACAACAGACGTAATAATTTTTCTACTGTCGGGTTATCCCCGACCAGCAAAACTCTTTTTTTAGCCAGCGGAAAATTACTCAGTAACAGTAATAGCTCTTTTTTTCCCGCTTTGTGAATACATTTTTCAGTATTGACAACGTTCATACTAATGCCCATGACGTTACATGCATGTCCCGTTGTATCCAAGGCTACTTTTGTCGGTGAACTGATAATATGATCTGGAATTAATTTCCTCTGTTGTAACCAGCTTCCAAGCAGTTGGGCTTCACGCTTACTACGATCCCTTAATGGGAGATGATAATCATCCAGATCAAACGATGTATCCTGTTTGCCCTGACAAAACAAAATCAGCTCACGCTCCATCGTCTAATCCAAAAATTTCTGACTCACAATAATGACTCAACTTGTCAAAATCGACGCCCCCTCTTACTTCGTAGATATCAATATTTTTAAGCGCCTCCAGATAAGTCAATTTTGGACATGTCGCAGCATCATGGTTAAAATGACCATCAGGATGCTGATAAAAAGGTCCCGGTGACTTCATTATTGCCGGAAGTAAATCATGCCGTTCCGCAAGGCCAACCCGTTCTACTGTCAAGCTGGATGTGCTGGTATATTGCCAGTTCAAAATAATTAATGCCCCCAGGGGCGCAGAAGACAGAATACGGTTTGGACCATAGACTTCATCAATAAAAACATCATACTTATCTTCCAGATTCCATAACTTTTCTTTCGGCATAGCCAGAAATGCCTCACGCTGATGCTCAGTTATGAGGCCGTGCAATCCTGGATTATGAACAATCGTACCGGGATTAATCCGTGGAAGCTTGGGAATGCCGGCAGCCTTTATGTAATTTTTTTCCGGCCTTATAAACAGGCGATCATTAGTCAGATAGTCAGCATCAGCATGATTTAATAAATGCAACATCAGAGTGGATTTCCCTCCACCGGAAAATCCGGCAAAGGCATAAGCCTTTTCCTTAAAAACCAGACCGGCAGCATGACAGATTAACCAGTTATGATGTTGTAACCAGGTCATGTATTGCGTATTGATAAAGTTGATAAGCTGATTTTCATTTGCCAGACACGAACCGGCGGCTATACGCAAAGTATCACTTTGGATGAATACCATACCCGTCCGAACTTTACGTAAAATCCTGCTATCAGCTAAATCAACATAACTGTCCTTGCGGTCGGTCTTGCCCTGTTCGCGTGGCCAGTCAATAAAATTCAGATCCAGTTCTACTGGAGCACTTTCTATGGCAATGATTTCAATTCCGGTCTGCGTTGCCTGTGTAAGAATATTTGAAAAATAATAGCCCAGCCTGTCCAGTAAAGCGCAGGAATTAGACCGAACTTTCAAACTGAAGTCATCAATCTTAAGATTCAGTCCATCATTGATAAGCTCATAATCACCCAGCAAGGTATCAGCTACAGTATCCAGATTATAAATCTGTGCAGGTTTCATTGTTTATCCAGATCCTTCAAAACATAATCGACATAGCGATCTGCAATATTAACACCAGCACCTTCCAATAAACCTCGAAAACCACCAAAGGCGGATACTTCAAAAACAATCGGTCCCGTTTCTGTCTCGGCAATATCAACGGTTGTAAAATCCATGCCAAAAGGCGCCTGAGCCCGATATGCGAGATCAATGATGTCAGCACTCGCGCTGTAATCGGCATAACGACCGCCACTGTTAATCGTCGTATTCCAGGAACCCGCCTGGGGTATCCGCGCATAGGCGCCCTGATATTCATTCGCCAGGAATACCAGTCCCAGATCCTGTCCGGGGGATTCTATTTTTTTCTGGATATACATCATGGAATGACTGCCATGAAAGTCCTGGATCTGTTTCTCCATGATCAATCTATCGGTGCTACTATCGATGATGAACATTCCCCTTGCCTTGCTGGAATATAACGGTTTAAATACCGCGGCGGTAAAATTTTCCACCGCAGCTATTGCGGTTTCAATATTTTCAGTGATACAGGTCTCCGGCATCGGGATATCATGATTGCGCAGGGTAACTGTACAACTCAACCTGTTAATCAGGCGTAGGATATTTTCCGCCCGGCTGAATACCCTGACCCCCGCCTGCTCGGCGATGCGCAACAGCTCCAACCGATCAAGCATATTGGGGCTATAACTTGCGCTAATTTTTTTCACTATCAGGGCATCCAGTTCACATAAGTCCTGCCCCGCATAAAATAGATATCCATTTTTGAGATCAAGCGAAACCTGCTGCATATCAATAATAAGACGAAATCCCGTTTTCATTTCAATAGCGTCGGCCAGGGTTTCTGTTGACCATTTACCTGGGATCCCAATTACGCCAACTCTTATTTCAGCCAACGAAAATATCCTCTAACGGTAACCTGAACTTGTGTTCCTTACCTGTTTCCGTCTGCAATACTTTTTCAATCAGGTACCTGGCACGCAGGAACATGGCGCGAGCCAAAGATTTATCGAGAATAAAACGTGTCGAGGTAGCAAAAGAACGTGCCAGACCCAGGGCTAGCCGAATTTCAAAATTATCATCCCCTGTATTTTTCGCATAATTTTTAGCGATAATATAAAAATCCTGGGCCAACTGCATAATCCGTCTGCGCAAAGTCGAATTAAGAACCTGCAATCGATAGTTCGATACCATAAAGACAGAAACGTCCTGAACATAATCCATATACCTGGAACGGTGAAGATCAATAAAATTAATTCGTTTTTCAACCGGATCATAAATTATGTTATCGACATTAAAGTCACCGTGAATATAAACAGAAAAAGGAACTTGAATATTTTTTTCATATCCCCGTGCTTTTTTAAGCAAGGTCTCAAAAGGCAGCATTTTATATCCGCAAATAATATTCTCACCCTGATGAAATTCAGGATGAATGGCATAAACATCGTGCAGACGTTTATTCAATTGTCGCATAAAATTGGCAGGCACTTTTCGGGAAGTTCGGGTTTCTTTCCATACCGATTTAAGAGTGTCACCCAATCTCGACAACGCCTCTTTCATTAGTAAGGGGGAGTCCTGCAATAAAATTTGTTCAAAAGTAAAGCCGGCAAGATGTTCAATCAATAAAGAAGCTGATTGGCCCCGTTTCTTATAAGAAAGTATTTTCGGTGCAAGACCGGGGTAGATCTCATGCCAACTTTTTACTCCCTGTTGTTCTTCTTTTAATTTACGTTTTTCCCCATCCTTGAAAACAGCCAGACAAGCACTATCGTCAGGATTCAAAATTCCGGATATTTTAGTGCCAGAACGGGTTTCTGCAATATCATCAATTTTTAAACTGGATAAATCCTCATCCATTTCTAACTCTGCAACAGATGCCTGTAATGAATAATAACGATCGATATTAACCGGTTGCCCAAGATTAGAAGATATAATCGCCTCACTAATATTAAGTAAGGCATCGCCCATTTGAGAGATAGAGCGCGCAACAAATAATGAGGAAATCAGATCCAGTGAAGATTCATTCTTTTTTAGTGGACCGACATATTGTTTTAGAAGTTTATTGAAATCATGTTCCAGTTTTTTCTCGATATTTCCTATTTTTAAAGCCAGGCGGGTATCATGTTCATAAATAGCCATTTCAATAAAATTAATACCCCCAATAAGACGCGACAGCAATGAGCCGCAGGTGTCCGGTTGTAAAATATTGACATCATGCATAGGTTGCATTTGTTTAATGGATTCCCGGCATAACTCAGCAATTCGCTCCAGATCAGTTGCAATAAATTCTATCGAACGAAGTGATAATTTTTCTGATTTTCTGGGTTTTTTAAGTTTATCTATTTCATTCAGACAGCTGTTATGAATCCGTATTTTCAGGTTGTATACGTAACCGCTTCTTTCAAGAATACGCTTCGCTTCAACCATAGAAGCAGTGTTAAAATAACTTTGCAGACTGGATAGTTGTGAACTAACTTCAGCAATAATAAAGTGCAAATTATCACGAATGTTTTTTGGGATACGCATGGTTAGTGAAATTTCCCCAAATATACAGAACCATTATCTATTTTATCTCTATTCGAATAGTGCGAAAGTGCCGGCAAAAAAATATCTGTCTGGGTAAGTTCCGTTATATCTTTCCAGATCACGGCAACCTGATGCTTGTCCGGGTGATAACCATTACAGGGCATATAATCTTCAGAAACCGTACATTCAAAAAAAAACTCCACCAAATGACGTGTAGATAAAGGAACCGTGTCACGAGGTTTAAAACAGTCTGCCACATGCAGCAACTTTCCAACCTTTACCTCGGTACCGATTTCTTCTACACACTCACGGTTCAAAGCCTGTGCCAGGGTCTCATCTGTTTCCTGGCCGCCACCCGGAAATGCAAGGCGGATTTCCCCGTTATCATATTCTTTTCGGATAAGCAGAATATGCCCGTTGCGTATAATCAGGGCACGGGTAGTATTGCGAATTTGCAGGATTAAATTGACAAGGTCACCATTTTTGTTAAATAGAGTATCCGTTGTATTAAAAGTATCGTTATTCCTTTTCATCTCATATTTTCATTCCATCATGCTTAATAAACCTGATACACATTATTTCAATTTTAAAATAATTTCATCCCATATATCAGAATAAGCTTTTGCCGAGTGGCTCCTGGGTGCATAACTCGGCAACGGCGCTCGATGCATCCCCATTTGTTCAATATCACTGGCATAGGGCACCTCACTTTTAATGAACAATCTTTGATTAAACGGCGGGTTCTCAACGATTACTTTATGCAGTTTTTTACGTCGATCAACCATGGAGAAAAATGCAAACACCTTCATATCATCCAGTTTTTTATTTTTCTGAAATTTGATTAGTTGCTCCAGCGTCCTAATTGATAATATCGTCGGAATAATCGGCACCAATAAGGCGTCTGCCGCATTAAACACACTCTCTGACACCAGAGATATGCTGGGTGGACAATCCAGAATAATGAAATCATAATCATCAGCAAGAGGTTTTAACAGCTTACGTAAATATTGCGATGGATTTTTTTTATCATCCAGTAACAAATCCATATTCCGATATGAGAAATCGGCTGGTATCAAGTCTAGATCCTCAAAATCTGTACCTTTAATTATATCTGACAGTTCATGTTTCTTATTGATAATGCCTTTGACACCACTCTTAACTTTTGATTTGATACGAAAGTAAAAACTTGCTGCTCCCTGTGGATCGAGATCCCATACCAGAGTTCGCCAACCCTGCTGAGCAGCCAGATAAGAGATATTCACAGCTGCAGCCGTTTTACCTACTCCACCTTTAATATTGTAACTAGCCAATACTTTCATGTAGTAATTCCTGTTCTGGCTTCACATCCGGCTTAAACAGCTTTTTGAAGAGTTCCTGATATTTTTTTCTGGAAAAATTTTTATAACAATCCACAAATGCATGTTGTAATTCTATTTTTCTTTGTTCCATACCATCAGCAAGCACGCCCATCGCCATATAGGTGTCGGCATTCTTAACCCCCTTTTCTTCCATCATTTTCGCAAAGTTTTTCAGTGCGAAATTCTGCACATCCATGTCCTGAAACTCACCCAGGTTATCCTGCAGGATTTTTAATTGTTTAATTAATTTGCCAATCTTTTTTCCTGGATAAAAACACTGGAAGAACTCCAGTAAATACCGTAATTTTTTGCAACTTTTCCGCATATCATGAAAGTCCTGGGCTGGCGAATCAGGCGTTAACCTGTCAGCCTGCTTCTCAACCCGTTTATAGCTTCGCCAGATACGTTCATCGGCCTGCCTGTGAATATCTTTTTTCGCATTAGGCGCAGAATTTTTTCCACTTTCATCATTATTTTCAAAAAAATCATTAAGTGCATGTTTTAATTTTTTATAATGCTCTGACGTTACTGCCGCAACCAGCTCCCTGTAGGCATATTTTTGTTGATCCCGCAAAAAATCTTTAAACGGCAATAACGCATCGCGCATTTCGAGCGCAAGTCTGTTTTGCAATTTTTCGAATTTAAGAAGATATACATCAAGATCACGTGCCGGTGTGGTGACGGCTCCCAACCAGGCAAATTCCTTCCTGAAAAATTCGAGCCTGTCTTCAGGAAAAACTCCTTTCATTTGGGACAAAATAGAACGACTACGACGCACAGCTATACGATAGTCATGTAAGAATTCTGTATCGAGTCTAGCCACCATGCCGGGCTCATTCACCTCCATTGCGAATAACAGATGATGTAAAATGCTTTTAACGGCCTGGAGCGATTGAATATTCGGATTGAATTTTATTTTTACTTTTGAGGAATAGTCACCCGCATGACGTCCAATCTCTGTCAGGGCCATATCCAGCAGATTGAGTTTGCAAGGTATAACTGTCGAGGTTTTATTTAAAATATTTCTAACATACCTGAATTCTGCCTGATACCCTTTGACCGTATTAAGCATAATACGTTGAGGAAAAGGTTTCTTGCGGCCATGCTCAGCTGAAACTGAACTGTTTTTATCAATAGACAGGCGCACAACAAGTTTGTCATGCTTATCTCGCAATAGTAATTTCTGCACCTCGCCATCAATTTTGACAACGGGCGATAAGGCCCGCATGGCTACTGTCGAGGCAATCGATTCGCGCATGGTTGGTGAGAGATCTTTCAGGTTTAACGGTTTTGCACTCGCCCTGAATAAAGGCATAATTTCCTTAATTTGGCCACTGGATAATTTTTCCAACGACAGCTTCTGTTTCTGCCCAGACTGATGCAAAACCAGCGCCTCATTTTTGCGGTACAGGCGCCAGTCAAACGTATCATAATAGACCACTCTGAATTTTTCGACTGGCTCCAGGCTACAGGAAAATTTCTTTTCAAGTATCGGTAATAGATCATCAATGACGAAGTCGCCTGACAGGATATAGCACTTCTGTTGTGCTTCAGTCTCTGAAGTTAAAGTAGTCATCAGTTAATTCTGTGCATTTTGTGAAGATTATTCCGTTAAGATTCTATCCGGTTTATCGGGCTTACATTTTTTAATACGAGCGATAGAAAAGCGCAATGCCATAATTCTTACATAAGTAACAAATATTTCCTGTTATTCCGCATGTTCAGAAAGAAACTCTCGAATAAATTTTCGGATTTCTCTCGCGGCACTGGTATCAAGCTCTTCACATAATTTAACAAACTGATCCCGTTCTTCGCTATTAATGCGAATTATCAATTGGCTATTATTTTTCTGTTTTTTTTTCTTTTTTGACATCTGTCAGCTCAGCCGGGCGAATAAACGCTCAAATTCATGTATATACATATGATATACATTCGATATACACGCTGTCAAGTGTCAGCATCCCTTTATATCCATAAAAATCCATCCATTTAGAAAATTTTCAATATATTCTAAACACCCCCACCATATTTTATGTAGTTTAGAATCTACCGATATTGTAACTATTCAGCATAATGCCCAAAAGCTTTCATCAATGCACTATCATCAAACTCAGCAATTAGACGTGGATGGAGACGATGTTTGCTTAACCATTGTTCAATACCAGAACGTAACTGGTTGCCACTGCTTGGCAAGAGTAATGATGCACCATCCAGACAATGCGGGAAGCCACCTTTCAATTTTTTTCCTAATTTCTCTGTAGCAAAGAAACTGACTGTACATTCGCCAAGCTTATGACTGAAGCCTCGTGTACTAACGGTAGGCGGAATAGGGCGATCAGCTAGTACCAGATCGAGGTGATGCACGGCCAACTCAGCTAAGAGTATGTCGAACCCCGCCTCACGGCAGATCATGCGCACAGGCTCTGCCATCTGAAGCGCAGGTTGGAGAATACGATGAGCAATAGACTTGGGTAACACATCGACAACCCCAACCCGGAACAGCTGAGGACGACCTTTAGGCAGCTGATGAACCACCTCTTCCAGCTCACCACCGAGCGAAAAAATTTCGTCAGCATAACTCTGTACCAACCGTCCGGTCTCGCTGAGCTCCAGATTGCGTCCAACCCGCCTGAAAAGGTTTACCCCAAGATTCTCCTCCAGCAATCCTAGTTGACCACTTCGCCCGATGTGGTAATCGAAGATATAGAGACCGATCTGTACGTCGCCATTGACCGCGCAAGCGATCGTGCCGGACGGACAGTCGTGCGTAAAACCAGACGCCAGCAAACCTTACTAAGGCATGCTGAAGCACCAATATCTGAGCAAGAACTGTCAGGTTAATGCATTAACACACTCAACAGAGGAAATTTATCATGAATAATCCTGCTACTATTGCTACACGTTATAGCCAAACCGGCACACTCGCCACCAATAAAGTAATCCGTAATACCTATACTTTATTGTCCGTGACCCTTTATGTCCGGCCTGATTTTGTACGAAACCAGCAACATTATCCACGGTGGTGAAACCAACTACAGTATGGCAACCGTGACTCTCTACGTTTCGATATTTAATCTGTTTACAAGTCTGTTGCACTTGCTCGGCTTTATGAATAGCGATGAATAATCACAGGCATACCCATTAAGCAAACAACTCCGCCATAAGCGGAGTGGTATTGAGTTGTCCAGGCTACCACCGATGGGTTCCATTGTAAGCAGTGGGGGGGGGGGGCACCCCGAAGCAGGCTGCGGGGTATTAAGTGGTAGGATGGGTAGAACCCATGCAAGCAAACGTGCTGATGGGTAGAGTAAAGAACTTTAAATTTCGAAAATAAACTCTATAAAAACAGAATAAATCTGCACTCTAAAGAACCTCAAAATAAAGCGCCCGCATAAAAAAAGCTGCATAAGCAGCTGGTTTTATTAGCTAATTCTGGTAGGCGCGATTGGATTCGAACCAACGACCCCCACCATGTCAAGGTGGTGCTCTAACCAACTGAGCTACGCGCCTGTTGTCAACTTGGGTAAAAAGATACCTTATTCAGGCAACAGATACAAGTGCTGGGGACCTGCTTTTCCCGCTGTGTGTGTGGCGGGTTGCAAGCCACCAAAATTCAGTTTCCATCAGAGCGTCCGTTGCTCTGCATCTTCGCCCTCTTTCTTCACCGGAACCAGACTGCTGCTGGTAATGTTCATGGCCAGCGCCAGGGTGCTGGCAACATAAATAGAAGAATACGTACCCACAAAAATGCCAATTATCAAAGCCAGAGCGAAGGAGTGAATAAGTTGCCCGCCGAAGAGGAACATCGCGACAACCACCAACATGGTGGTAAAAGAGGTCATGATGGTGCGTGACAAAGTCTGATTAAGGGATCGGTTAACCACCTCAATAGGGGGAAGCCTGCGTAACTTACGAAAATTTTCACGAATACGATCAAATACCACGATGGTATCATTGAGAGAATACCCAATCACCGCCAGCACGGCCGCCAGCACCGTCAAATCAAAGTCCCACTGAAACAGGGCAAAACAACCCAGCGTGATAGTCACATCATGCAACAATGCGATAATAGAGCCCAGTGCAAAGCGATATTCAAAACGCGCCATAACATAAAGCAGGATACAACCCAGCGCAATCAGCATCGCCAGCCCACCGTCATCGCGCAGCTCATTGCCCACCTGGGGACCGACAAATTCCTGCCGACGCATCTTGGCATGATCGCCACTAATCCCATTGAGAACCTTTAGAACCTTATCGCCAAGCAAGTTGGCATTCTGGCCTTCCTGGGGTGCAATCCGCACCAGGACATCCTGCGCAGTACCGAAGTGTTGCACCACGGCATCCCTGAAGCCGGCCTTTTCCAAGGCTGCGCGAATAGGCGGTAGATCTACATCCTTCGAATAGCCCACCTCGATCAACGTGCCGCCAGTAAAATCCAGACCGAAACTCAGTCCCTTCGTCGCCAGTGCGCCGATGGAAGCGAGAACCATCAAAACGGAAATAGTTATCGCGATCTTGCGAACGCCCATGAAATCAAAATGAGGTTCTTGTTTAAAAAATTGCATGAATCCTGTCCGCTAAATTTAGATAAAAGTTAGATTGAAAGTTTTTTAATGCGACGGCCACCGACAATCAGGTTGATAATCGCACGGGTGCCCATAATGGCCGTAAACAGGGAGGTCACAATGCCAATGGAAAGCGTAATCGCAAAGCCCTTGATCGGCCCAGTGCCGAATATATACAACACAACCGCCGCGATCAGAGTGGTGATATTCGCATCGGCAATAGTGGATAGCGCCTTGTCATAACCCGCCTGGATGCTCGATTGTGGCGTGTTGCCGATGCGTAACTCCTCGCGGATGCGTTCGAAAATGAGTACGTTGGCGTCCACCGCCATGCCCACCGTCAGTACGATACCGGCAATACCCGGCATGGTCAGGGTGGCCTGCAACAATGACAGCAGAGCGACGATCAGCACCAGGTTCATCACCAGTGCAAGATTGGCAACCATGCCGAAGCCCCGATACCAGACGCCCATAAAGACCACGACCATCAACATGCCGATAATGACCGAGCGCGTGCCCCTGTTGATGTTGTCCTGGCCCAGACTTGGACCGATGGTGCGCTCCTCAACAATACGAATAGGGGCAGCCAGCGCGCCGGCGCGTAGTAACAGCGCCAGGTTTTGAGACTCTTTGGCGCTATCCAGCCCGGTAATCTGAAAGCGGCTGCTGAACACGCCCTGAATGGTAGCCACGTTGATCACTTCTTCGATTTTGCGTGTCGTGGCCACTTTCTTGCCATCCACCATGAGCGTGGTGGGCTTGTGTTCAATGAAGACTACGGCCATGGGCTTTTTCAGATTTTCCCTGGTAGTTCTGGCCATGCTGCGCGCACCAGCACCGTCCAGGTTTATCATCACCATAGGACTGCCCGAAGTCCGGTCAAAACCGGAAGTCGCATTGGTAATGCGATCACCGGTAATGATCACCCGTTTTTTCAACAGAACATATTGGCCATTGCGTTCGCGGTAGAGGCGCGAACCCGGCGGGACATGGCCTGCCTGAGCACTGGCGACGGTATGGTCCACGTCCACCAGACGGAATTCCAACGTGGCCGTGGCGCTGAGGATTTTCTTGGCTCGGGCGCTGTCCTGGATACCGGGCAATTGCACTACAATGTGGGAATCACCCTGCTGCTGAATGACGGGTTCAGCCACGCCCAGTTCATTGACACGGTTACGCAGGGTGATGACGTTTTGTTGCACCGCATGTAGTTCCAGATTATGCAGGGCTTTTTTGGTCATGCGACCGATAATCAGGTACGCACCTTCGGCATCTTCGTCATGTAGCGTCAGATCGCGGGTCTGGCTGCGAATGGCGTTCTTGGCCTGATCCCGCAAGGCGGCGGTGCGGAACTTCAGTTTCAGAGTCTGGCCTTGCTGGTTAATGGCGAGATAACGGATTTTCTTGCCCCGCAGCAAGCCCCGGAAATCATTGCTATAACGCTCATAGGCCTGGCGGATGACGGTTTCGGTATCCACTGCCATGAGAAAGTGCAGCCCCCCGCGCAAGTCCAGTCCCAAATACATGGGCAAGGCATGAATATCGGTCAGCCATGCAGGCGAAGCCGGTGCGAGATTCAAAGCCACCGTATAGTTATCACCCAGTTCTTTTTTCACCAGATCAGACGCTTTGAGCTGTTGCTCGACGTTGGAAAAGCGAATCAGCAGTCCATCGTCCCCCAGGTGTATGTTACGAAAGGGAATATTTTTTGATTTCAAGAGGCTGCGAAGCTGGGCCTCCGTTCTCGTATCGACGGTCGTGGTGCGGGTAGCGGAAATCTGCAGGGCTGGATTCGAACCATAAAGATTCGGCAATGCGTATACTGCACCTATGAGAACGGTGAACAGAATGAGTAGATACTTCCAGGTCGGGTATTGATTCAACATGTCGCCATCATCCAGCGCGCCATCCAGCAGCCTCCTCAGCCACAGGACGTGCGATTATTGTTTTTACTAAAGTGTTAAAAAGAAAACGGGCAGGATTTATTTGGCTGCCGCCTTGATTGTGCCTTTGGGCAAGACCGTCATCACGGCCAGCTTCTGCAGTCTGACCTTGACGTTCTCGCCAAGTTCAACCGTCACATATTCTTCGCCTACATCGGTGATCTTGCCAAGCAGGCCGCCATTGGTCACGATCTCGTCGCCTTTACCAATCGCCTCCACCATGTTGCGATGCTCTTTGGTTTTTTTCTGCTGTGGACGAATCAGCAAAAAATAGAAAATAACGATCATGCCGCCAAAGAAAATTAAAGAAAGCATAGGGTTGCCCTGCGCTGCGGGGGTGCCTTCAGCCAGTGCATCAGTAATAAAGAAACTCATTTATACAGATTCCTTTAATAATTAAAGAAAATGGAAAAATTCCGCCAGCAGGCGAAGCTTGCCGTGCGGTGTGCCCAGGGTGCTTATAATAACCGCCTCCCTGTTTTTTGGGCGCCATTATGACACAGCTGGAGCCGATTGGTCGCGCATGGCGTAAAATTCCTGCACGAAATTTTCCAGCCGATTTTCGGTGATCGCCGCCCGTAAGTCCTGCATCAGCATCTGGTAGTAATGCAGATTATGAATGGTGTTCAAGCGCGCCCCCAGAATCTCGCTGGCCCGATCCAGGTGGCGTAAATACGCGCGGCTGTAATTTTTGCAGGTATAGCAATCACAATTTTCATCTACCGGTCCCGTATCGTGGGTATGGCAGGCATTGCGAATACGCAGCATGCCGCTGGAAGTAAACAAATAACCGTTGCGGGCATTGCGCGTCGGCATCACGCAGTCGAACATATCAATTCCCCGGCGCACACTTTCCACTAAATCTTCAGGCGTGCCCACCCCCATCAGGTAGCGCGCCCTCTCCACTGGCAGCCGAGGTTGCAGATAGGTGAGTATCTTGTGCATTTCGTCCTTGGGTTCGCCGACTGACAAACCGCCGATAGCGTAACCGTCGAAGTCAATTTCGAGCAGACCGGTCAGGGATTCCGCCCGCAGATCGGGGTACATGCCGCCCTGAACAATGCCGAACAAAGCTGAAGGATTATCGCCGTGGGCAAGCTTGCAGCGCGCAGCCCAGCGCAGGGACAACTGCATAGATGCGCACGCCTGTTCTTCTGTGGCCGGATAAGGGGTGCATTCATCGAAGATCATAACGACATCCGAACCCAGGGCATGCTGCACCTGGATGGACTCCTCCGGGCTGAGAAAAATTTTATCACCATTGACCGGGGAACGAAAATGCACTCCCTCTTCGGTGATCTTCGCCGCGACCGCCCCATCACCCCGGCTCCCGGCCCGCTGCTGCGCCTCGGCACCCAGCGACCAAACCTGAAAACCGCCTGAATCGGTGAGAATTGGTCCGTTCCAGTGCATAAAATCATGCAGATCACCATGTTCACGAATAATTTCTGTACCCGGACGCAGCATCAGATGAAAGGTGTTGCCAAGAATAATCTCCGCGCCCAGCTCTCGCAGTTCCTCCGGAGTCATGGCCTTGACCGTGCCATAGGTGCCCACCGGCATAAAAGCCGGGGTTTGCACCGTCCCGCGATCGAAGATGAGTTGCCCGCGCCTGGCAGCGCCATCGGTATTGAATAATTCAAATTTCATGATTCAGAACTGAGGTATCTCCACGAATATTTTCTAACAGTCAAAAGCTTGTCTGTCCGCCAATGAACGCGAATACACGCCAAGTAAAGGCATATGCATTCATGGTTGTATTCCGCGCCCCAAGCACATAAATATAATATTGGCGTTTATTCGCGTTCATTGGCGGATATTTCTTTTATCTGTTTAGAAAGAAACATCGCATCGCCATAGCTGAAAAACCGGTAGCCTTCCTTCACGGCATGCTGGTAGGCGCGCATGATATTCTCATAGCCGGCAAAAGCGCTGACTAACATCAACAAAGTCGATTCCGGCAGGTGAAAATTGGTGATCAGCGCATCCACCACCCTGAAATCAAAACCGGGGGTAATAAAAATATCCGTGTCGCCGGAAAAAGGCATGAGTTCACCCGACAAGGCAGCGGTTTCCAGGCTGCGTACGCTGGTGGTCCCCACTGCGATTACCCGTCCCCCCCGCGCCCGGGTTTCCTGCACCTGCGTACACACAGCCTCACTGACTTCCAGCCATTCAGAGTGCATACGATGATCCTCAATATTCTCCACCCGCACCGGCTGGAAGGTGCCCGCCCCCACATGCAGAGTGACACAGGCGCTGGCAACACCCTGCTTCTTCAGTTTATCCAGCATCAGGTTGCTAAAATGCAACCCTGCCGTGGGAGCCGCCACTGCCCCGTTCCGCCGGGCGTAGACGGTCTGGTAACGCTCCCAGTCAAAGTCCCGCTTATCTTCCCGCTTAATATAGGGCGGCAGCGGCATGTGTCCGAATTCATCCAGAATCGCCTTCACGTTACGTGCGGAATCCGTGTTATCAGTAAAACGCAGTTCAAAGAGATCCGCCATACGCCCCAGCACCTCAGCCTCAACCGTCTGTGACAGCCGTAAACGGCTTCCCGTTTTCGGGGATTTACTGGCGCGCACATGGGCCAGCACTCGCTGGTTATCCAGCAACCGTTCCACCAGCACCTCCACCTGGCCACCGGTGTCCTTACGCCCATAAAGACGCGCAGGGATCACGCGGGTATCATTCATCACCAGCAAGTCGCCCGGGCGCAATAATGCCGGAAGATCGCTAAAATGCCGATCCGTAAAAGCGCCATCGTTGCCTTCCAGGCACAACAGACGACTGGCCGTTCGTTCCGTCGCCGGATACTGGGCGATCAGCGTCTCGGGAAGAGGGTATTGGAAATCACTGAGCTTCACGGCGCGCAGAATAGCAGATTGCCGGACAGATTTTTACTTTCGACTCATCAGCCTGCCAGGATCAGGCAAGCGTATACAGCTTAGATCCTCATTACGTATAAAATCATGCCGGAAGGACTGGGGGTTTGGACATGTCCGCAGCAACATCTGCCCTGCCGGTAGCATGAGTTACATATCTGGAATAAGTTTAATTAAACCGTAACACTATCTCACTAAACTACGGCTTTGCAGTTTACCAAATCATAAGGGATCAATGCGATATAAAATATGAGGGAATAAAAATGTCTGACAATATGAAAATGCGTTTTAAAGCGTTCGTTGCAGTGGCGGCGGTTTCCAGCAGCCTGTTTTCCTTAAACATAGCCCATGCGACTGCGGTTGTTCAATGTGGTTCCGCTGTTTGCGCGACCAACTTCAGTGTCTCTTTCAACGGTAATAAGACGGGTGGTGGGCAGTTGTTATACGATGCCGCAACGGGTGACGTTTCACTCAACATGGATAGTAACAGCATCACCGGTAACGGTATGATTCAGAACGGTATGATGACGTGGGCCATG
>VAOZ01078917.1_pt1 | contig 21485 bp, 26 predicted proteins | sample 3394041 | NCBI WGS metagenome assembly VAOZ01 (sample SAMN08290431, study PRJNA428436) | hydrothermal vent metagenome | isolation source: Deep-sea hydrothermal vent chimney | place: Indian Ocean: Southwest Indian Ridge
GAAAAAAGTAATTAATAATATTCTAAATTTATGCTCAGTCAATCCGAGCTCAAAGTTTTAGCTAAAAAATATAAAATTAATTCTAGTGTTATTCTCAGAGAGTATTTTCAGCTTTTGGCTCTACAAAAAATTTATAGTTTTTCAGCTTCAGAGCAGATAGTCTTTAAAGGGGGGACTTGTTTACATCTAATATATAACACACCTCGTTTTTCTGAAGATCTTGATTTCACGGTTGATATTTCCGAGGAGAAATTTTTAGATTTTATCAAGTTACCTTTTAAGGAACTAAGCAGAGAGAATAATTGTCAAATTAAGGAGAAGAAAACTTTGGCTGGCAAGAGGTTTCTGTTAAGTGCTCACAGTAATTTGGTTCCTGGTCTAATCTTTGTCAAATTTGATTTTTCTTTTCTAGAAAAAAGTTTAGACCCACAGAAAAAAATTATTGATACCGCTTATCCAATTTTATTTAATACTTATCTTGATTGTTATTCTCCGGAAGAAATTTTGGCGGAAAAAATTCGGACGATTTTAACTCGTAATCAAGGGCGGGATTACTATGACTTGTGGTTTCTGCTGAGTCAGGGCTACCTTTTACGGGATGATTTTATTCAAAAGAAATTGGATTATTATAATTTGAAATGGTCAACGGCGAAAGCGGATTTAAAGGAAAAACTCCTGAATTTAAATATTAAAAACTTTGTTCTTGATCTCCGACCCTTCGTGCCACTTAATGAACGAGAGCGATTAGCGGAATTTGGTGTTTATATTAAAGAATTCATTTTGAAGAAACTATAATTATTAATTTCAACTAGAAGTTCTATATGACTATTTCTGAAGCTAGACAACGAATTAAAAAATTAAAAGAAGAAATTGAATTTCATCGTTATCATTATCATGTCTTAGATCAGGAAACTATTTCTCCGGCGGCCTTAGATAGTCTAAAAAATGAATTATTTCAACTAGAAAATGAATTCCCAGAGTTAATTACTCCAGATTCCCCTACCCAAAGAGTCGGTGGTCAAGCTCTCGCTAAGTTTAAGAAGGTCAGCCATTCGGCACCCATGATTTCTCTCTATGATGCTTTTAGCGAGGAAGATATGCTGGCTTGGCAAGAACGTAATTGGAATTATCTCCGAAGTATTAACTGGCCTAGATTGGTAAATGAAGCTCCAGTCGCGGGATATTATTGTGAATTAAAATTAGATGGCTTAGCTATTAGTTTGAAATATGAACGAGGATTACTAATTCAAGGAGCTACACGTGGTAATGGTATTATTGGCGAAGACGTGAGCGCTAATGTTAGAACTATTAGTAGTTTACCTTTGAAATTACGTATTCCTACCAAAAAAGAATTAAAAGGCTTGGGTTTAAGTCCTAGTGATCAGTCTAAGATCTTAAATATAATTTCTTCTGGTATTTTAGAATTGCGAGGAGAGGCCATAATGACTAAATCAGTGTTAAGTAGCATAAATAAAAAATATAAAGTTTTACATAAGGCTCCTTTAGCTAATCCCCGCAATGCTGTGGCTGGATCTATTCGTCAATTAAATCCTCAAATAACTGCGGAACGAAAGCTAGAATTCTATGCCTATGACCTACTATTAGGCTCTGCTTCTAGTAATATACTTCCCCGCGGAGAATTATTAGAGCAACGCTATCAGGCTGATCATTTAGCTAATTTTTTAGGTTTTAAAACTTTACAGCAAAATAGGCGGGTTGCTAATCTAGACGGAGTATTTGCTTTCTATCATCAAGTAGCAGAGTGGCGGTCTAGTCTAGCTTTTGATATTGATGGAGTGGTGGTCAAGTTCAATGATTTAAAAATGTGGCCGGTTTTAGGGATAGTGGGGAAAGCACCACGTTATATGATGGCTTATAAATTTTCTGCTGAGCAAGCCACCACTACAGTTCTGCGAGTCGCTTGGCAAGTAGGACGAACAGGAGCTTTGACCCCTACCGCTATTTTAAAGCCAGTTAAAGTCGGGGGAGCAGTTATTAGTCGTTCCACTTTACATAATTTTGATGAAATTAATCGTTTAGGTTTACGAATGGGAGACACGGTTATAATTGAACGTTCTGGTGATGTTATTCCTAAAGTAGTTAAAGTTTTAAAAAAATTACGTTCTAGTTCTGAGAAAAAAATTAATCCTCCTAAATTTTGTCCAATATGTGGAGGAAAGGTAGTTCGTAGTTTAGGAGAAGTGGCTTATCGTTGTCTTAATAATCGTTGTTATGCGGTTAATTTACGGAAAATTGTTCATTTTATCTCTAAAGAAGCGGTTGATTTTGAAGGTTTGGGACCGAAGTTGGTGGAACAATTTATCACTACTGGTTTAATAAAAGATTCAGCAGATTTATATGCTTTACAGAAAGCTGATCTGTTAAGTCTAGAACGTTATGGGGAGAAGAAAGCAGATAATGTTATTGCCATGATAGATTCTCGGCGTAATATAGACTTAAAACGTTTTATTTATGGTTTAGGAATTAGGCATATTGGTCAAGAGACTGCCGCCATACTATTAGACTATAATATATTAAAAAGCTATTCTTCCCCCAGCTTAAGTCTAGGGGGCGATAGGTTAAAGGGGTTTAGTAATAGTTTGGAAATAGCTGATCTAGTTAAATATTTCTCTGATTTTTCATTTAGCGATTTAGAAAAAATCAATGGCAATGGCCCCATTATTGCTCAAAGTATTTATAGTTATTGGCGGGATAGAGATAATTTAATTCTGCTCAATAAATTTTCTAAAAATGGAGTGAAGCTAGTCTATTCAGTTCCTAAGAGTGTCGGTAGCCAGAGATTATTGGGGCAGAGTTTTGTTCTCACTGGCACTTTAAGTAGTTTGACAAGAAGCGCTGCGAAAGATAAAATTAGAACATTAGGCGGGAAAATTCAAGAAAATGTAAGTTCAGTTACTAATTATTTAGTAGTTGGCACTAATCCGGGCTCTAAATACACACGAGCTCGCCAATTAGGAATTAAAATAATTAAGGAGCAAGAATTTTTAGATATTTTGAAATAAATATATGATTATAGACAAAGCCGAAATTAAACACATTGCGGAATTAGCGCATTTAAAATTAACTAGCCAGGAAGAACTTAAATTTGGTAAACAGTTGGGATCAATTTTAGATTATGTAACTCAACTAAGTGAAGTGGAAGTCAAAGATGTTAAGTCTACCTCTCAGGTTAATGAGCTCATTGATGTTTGGCGGGAAGATAAAGTTCAAGATTGGGATTCCAGTGAAGTGGCTAATGCTTTAAATCAAGGGAAGTTAGAAGGAGGACAAATTAAAGTTAAACGAGTTTTATAGCTATAATTTTTAAATTTTTTAATTAAAGATTGTTTACATAAGTTATATGAATCTTAATGAATTAGATATAAAGACTGCTCGTTTAAAATTAGATAGCGGTGAAATCACTTCCCGTGAACTTACCTTAGCTTGTTTAGCGCAAATTGAAAGATTAGATTCTAAGATACATGCTTGTCTGCTAGTGAGTGAAGAAGTTGCTTTAGCTGCGTCTTCTGAAGCTGATGAAAGATTAAAAGCTCACGAGCGAGGTGATCTTTTAGGAATACCTTATTTATGTAAGGATATTTTAATGACTAAAGGATTAAAAACTACGGCTGCTTCTAAAATTCTAGCTAATTATGTTGCTCCCTATGATGCTCAAGTGGTTAGAAAGTTGAAACGGGCTGGGGCTATTTTACTGGGTAAAACTAATTTAGATGAATTCGCTCATGGAGCTTCTACAGAGAATTCTGCTTATGGTCCCACTCATAATCCTTGGGACCTAAATCGGGTCCCTGGGGGATCTTCAGGGGGAAGTGCTGCGGCGGTTGCTAGCCACATGTGCCTATTTTCTATTGGTTCTGATACTGGCGGTTCCATTCGTCAACCAGCTAGTTTTTGTGGAGTAGTTGGGCTTAAACCTAGTTATGGACGAGTTTCTCGCTTTGGACTATTATCTATGACTTCTTCTACTGATGTAGTGGGGATTCTGGCTAAAACTGTCTATGATACAGCCTTAGTTTTAAAAAATATTGCTGGTAGTGATAGGCTAGATGCCACTACTTCAAAAGCACCAGTTAATGATTATGCCACGGATCTCACTGATATTAAAGATTTAAAAGGTTTACGCGTAGGTTTACCACAAGAATATTTTTTAGCTGAATTAGATCCAGCGGTAGCGGAACGAATTAAAGCTCAAGCTCATAAATTAGAACAAGCGGGAGCAGAAATTAAAACTCTTAGTTTACCTTATACTAAATATGGTATTCCCGTCTATTATATTATTACCCCCTCAGAGATTAGTTCTAATTTAGCTCGTTTTGATGGAATTGGTTGGGGTTCAAGCTCTAAGGAGGCTATAGATTTACGAGAGTTTTATGAAATTAATAGAGGTTTAGGTTTCGGTCCAGAAGTTAAGTTGCGTATTATGCTAGGCACCTATGCTCTAAGTGCTGGATATTATGATGCCTATTACAAACAAGCTCAGGCGGTTAGAACTTTAATTATTCAAGATTTTATAAAAGCTTTTAAACAAGTAGATTTACTATTAACTCCCACCACCCCGCATCCCGCTTTTAAAATTGGAGAAAATGTTAATGATCCTTTAACTATGTATTTAGAGGATGTTTTTGTTACTGGAGCTAGTTTAGCCGGTTTGCCCGCTATTTCAATGCCTGCCGGTTTAGTGCCTACTAAGGAAGGAACAAAAATGCCATTAGGTGCTCAGCTCATTGCTCCCCAGTTACAAGAATCTCTATTACTCCAAGTTGCCAGATTTTTAGAATAATGGTTCATAATTCTAACAGTTGGATGACTAAAAGCATATCTTACTTATGAAAAAGAATAAAGAATTTTTAATTATTGGTTTAATACTACTACTGTTATTAGTTGTTGGGACTTTTATTTTTATACCTAAACTACATAATATTTATAATATATTTTTTATCTCCAGCCATACTAATTCCAGTAATGGGGCATTATCTTCGCTTAAAATTCAAGCGCAGACTTATTTAGCAACTCAAGTGCCTCAGTTTAAAGCTAATGATCAGATTTTAGGTTCTCCTCAAGCTCCTTTAAAGGTTTTTGTTTATGAAGATTATACTAATATCTTCAGTGCAAATTTAGCTGCTACTCTTAATAGGATTAAGAATAATTTTAAGGCTAAAGTGGCAATTGTAGTGCGTCCTTATTATAGAAATTCAGCCTTAGCTTTTTCTGCTGCTTCAGCTGTTGATTGTGCTGGCGGGCAAGGGAAGTGGGCTCAAATGCGTAATTTATTGTTTAGCCAGACTAGGAAGGGGCAGTTGTCTAAAATCAGTTTTAGCAGTGATGCCAGACAACTTGCTTTAAATCTTAAGAGTTTTAATTTTTGCTTGACTAAGAATAGAAAATTAGGGACAATACAGCAGTATGCTAAAGATTCTATACAATCAAGTCTTCAAGGCGTCCCCACTATGTTTATTGGTCGGGAAATGATTTTAGGAGCTAGACCTTATGATAATTATATTGATTCTCGTGGAGACAAGATTGAAGGCTTGAAAGAATTAGTAGCTAAACAATTACAGCTTTTGAATTAGGATTAAGTCAAGATTTATTTATTATATTTAATTTTGATAAAGCCTATAGAATATTGGAGAGGTCGCATAGTGGTCTAGTGCGCACGCCTGGAAAGCGTGTGTACCGCAAGGTACCGAGGGTTCGAATCCCTCTCTCTCCGCATTAGAGAAAAATCGCTTTTATTTACTATTTTAGACAGCATATCATAGGGCTGTTTAAAACTAATATTAGCGATTTTTTTATCACTAACTTCAACGTTCCAAAGTAGGTTATTTAAGATATTTTTCTGTTTCTCAGAATTGGAAGATAAAAACTCTTTTTTCATTTGTTTTGGGGTTAAAAATACATTTTTTATCCGTTCCAAAGTAAAATTATCCTGTGAAGTTTTTTGTTTTTCTAATTCTTTCAGATGCTGGTTTATAGAAACCATCTCGTTCTCTATATCAACCTTTTTAGCCTTATAATCCTCCTCAGAGACGATTTTATCTAAATAGCTATCTAATAATACTGTTTTTTGATTTTGGAGTGCCATTAGTCTATTCTTTAAGTTTAGAATAGATTGATCTAGATAAGATGAAGAAGATTTGCTTTCTTCTAATTTAGCTTTGTAGACTAAGTTAATAAGTTTTTCATCAAAAATTATTTTATCAAAAATATGGATTAACTCTTTTGACATATTTTCTTCTCTGATATAAGACTTATGTTCATCACAGACATGTTTTCCGTTAGTACAGTAATAGTAGATGAGATGTCCCTTCTTTTTAGTAGCTGTTAATTGACATCCACATTTTTGACATTTAAGGATTCCTCTAAAAGCAAAGGGAATAGTTTGTCTCTTAACATGGGATTTTTTCTTTAATACTTCTTGGACATCATTAAAAAGTTTTTTAGAAATAAGTGATTCATATTTACCAAGATATTTTTTTCCATATTTTTCCATAATTCCACAATAGAAAGGCATGGAGAGTATTCTATGTATTTTACTTTTATGATATTTTTTGCTAGCTCTGCCTCTAAAGCCCTCTGAGAATAGAGTATCAGCTATCTGTTCCACACTATATTTTCCAGAGCTGTATAATTTAAAAGCTTTAATAATATATTTAGCCCGATCAGTATCAACTATGATTTTACTGTCTTTATTTAAGTATCCAATTGGAGCCCGATTAGGCCAATAGCCTTTTTCTAATTTAGCTATTAGCCCTCTTTTAACATTCTTAGATAAGTCTAAAATATATTGGTTAGCCATTGAACTTTCAACATTAAACAGGAGAACATTATCACTGGGTAGATATTGTCTATCAGAAGTTTGGATAACTTTAATTCGGTTTTGTTGTAATAGCCATTGAATAGTAGCACTGTCTATAGGGTTTCTTGATAATCTATCTATTTTCCAACAGAGGACTCCGAAGCTTTCTTTTGGATTACTTTTGATATATTTGATCATCTCAGAAAATACAGGACGATTATCAGGCATTTTAGCAGATTTACTTTCTTTATATACTTTATCAATTTTTAATCCCAGACTATTTGATAATTTAGTCATTTCATTTAATTGAGAGTCTAAAGATAATACTTGTCGTTTCTTATCTTCGGTAGATTTTCGGCAGTAGATAATATATTTAGTTGTAGTTTTTGTGTTAACCATATAATTATTTATTAGAATATTTAATGATATTATTTTTTATTTAAAAATCAAAAAGGGCAGTCCTGATTGACCCAGCAATAAACCGACCCTAAGGCTAATTTATCGTTTGGCAGAACTACCCATTTTGAACGACAAAGTGGTATCTTGTTAAAAAAATACCTCAGGGTATGATTTTTGCTAGGTCAATACTTTCAATATACTATTTAAAGAACTAAAAAGCAATATCATCAATGGAATAATCAGTCAGCATGATTGATATCTCTTGATCTAGATCAGGATATTCTGATAAGTCATATTGATAATAATTAAACCAACGAAGAAAATTTTTTGATTCATAGGCAGGTTCTGTAGAATTATTATATTCTGTTTCACCATCCCATTTATATACTAGAGAAGTAGGCGGAAGTTTTGATTCAACAAGAGAAATAACCTCAACAAAAGAATTTTCTTTTGGTTTCAGCAAGTCTTTGCTGGTTGTATATTTTTTCTGTCTAGAAAAATGATTTTCAAAGATAGATTTTTGGATATATTTAGTGAAGTATTCAACGATTTTTTTAAGGTTTTTCTGATCCTTAATTTTTTTAAAGTTTTTGTGTTTACCGCCAACCATTATTCTCCCTTGTCCCCAAATATCTCTCATGCGATTATAGATGTCTTTCATATAGGGAAGATTAAAGAAAATCATATGATAATGGATAGCCCCTCTTTTTTGGAGCTCAAAGACAGCTAGATATTTTAGTTTGTTTTGTTTAAGATTCTTTCCTTCTGTCCCATTAATCTCATAATTTAGCCTAAGTATAAATTTAGTAAACTCATAGTTAGCTTTTTTAAGGTTTTTAATGTTTTCGGCAAAAGTTAAGGTTAGAGTAATTGGTAAAAAAGATTTTCCATTATCCTTAAACCATCGAAAGCTATTAGACATAATAAGTCTTTTAATCATTCTCTTGGATCTTCTTGCTGAAGATTTAAGAATTTCTTCGGGGTTTGCTTTATTATTATTCTTAGAAAATTTCTTAGCCTCTTCTTTCTCTTCTTCTGTTTTAATATGGCGTCTAGTTCTAGCTAAGTTAATATCCCTACCAAATTTATATATTTCGAGTAATGACCCTGATTTTACTAGCTTTTTATTGGAAAAGTATTTGTCTTCTGATTTCATATAAGTATTGTTTTCTAATTAAGTGTTCACTTTAACAAGGATAACTTTTTTCTTTTCGCACCCTAAAGGGTGAGCGAAAAAGAAAAAAAAGTAATAAGTTGTTTAATCAAGAAAGATATCAATTAATTGAGAAAGAGAAGACAAAAAATTTTCTGCCTCTTCTTTGCTTATCTCTCTATTGTAGAGGGTAGAGAAGTGGTTTTGAGCTTCCTTTAGCAATTGTTGGCTGAATGTAATCATGATTAAAGAATATAAAAAAGACCCTGCACTATCTTGCATGCAGAGTCTAGATTCTTGTTTTACTTATTTTTATTGGTATTTCTTGTTAATCTTGCACCATCCTAGTTTAGAAGCAGAATATTTTATAAAATCTTTTAGATTAGTTTCTTCTTCTATTTTTCTATTTAATTTATCGCAAGCATGTCTAAAAGTATTCCAACCATTATTAGTATCGTATTCTTTTTTTAGAAAATTATTAGATATCTCTGAAAAATCTACAGGATTAAAAATATCTTCTTGAGAAAAAATACATTCTAGAATATAGTGATCTATTGATTTAGTTTCTCGACGAGCTATTTTTACTCTTTGTCCCCTGATATATAAAAAACTTTTATCTTTATCAAAATGAATAGGAATTTCTGGTTTCTTATTGCTTAGTAGGCTTTCTGCGTCTATTTGGTCAATAATGAATTTATTAACTAATTCCATTGAAATATCTAGAGTTTGACCATAGGTTCTTTTCAGTGGATCAACTCCTTTAACATATTCATTTATATTAAAAACAGTCATCGGCTGGTCTTTAATTGTTTCTATTATTTCTTGAGCGCCTTTTATGTCACCTGATTGTTGCCGTTCTTTGATTTCATTGATAAAAGAAGAAGCCAAGACGAGTGTTGTGAGATTAACTGCCAACCCCTCCATGACGTTTGGTTCTGTTTTATTTTTTAGATGCTTATACCATGATTTAGTTTCCCTATTAAAGACTGGACTTTCAAGAAAGGACTCAGGTTTATTAAGGTCTAGAGTAATATTTTGAAGGGAGCTAGTTTCTAATTCTTCTATGAAGTTAATCTGTCTTTTTACATATTCAAATAGTGGTTTGATTAGGTTCTTTATATATGGTTCTGATTCAAGGAAGTTTACATAATCAAAAACTATTTCAAGACCTTTTAGGTTTCCTTGCATAGACTTGAATCGATGGTTAAAATCTAATAGTTTTTCTCTTATTGCTTCTGTAGTCATAAAAACACCTTAGCAGTTTGAAAGGTGTTTTTCAAGCTTGACAAATTATAGAATAATTTTTGTTATTTTTATTCAGAAGTGATATTATTTAATAAAGGTTATATGAAATGGGTCATTCCTAAGTCAAAAGCACACACTCCATCAGCTAATCACCCCTGGAGAAAACAAGGAGAATTAGTATACCTTAAAAAACTAACAGAAATGTCCAAGTAGGACATTTCTATTTCACTCAAAGTAGGACATTTCTATTTCACCTTTACAAGACCCCACATATGCTTGACAAAATATACGTCTTGTGATATTATTTATTAATATCTAATAAATACTAAATAGAACATTAAAAATATTAATAATCATATAAAATAATTTGTCATGAAAAAAGTTAGTATTGCAGTTTCCGATTTACAGGCTGTGTTAACAGTCCTAGAAGAAGGTAAGATTTCTATGGAAGATATTTTAGCCCTGATTAACAAAGAGGACAATCAAGTTAAAAAATGTTTTAAAGGAATGATTACCTTAACAGTAGATTATTCCCGCACTTTAAAGCAAATGATTGCTGATGGCGATTATAATTGGGAGAACAAAAATATTACGGAAAGGAATTTTCCAGTTCCAGCAAAAATGAAAGGTAAGAAAGTAGAAGTATCTACAAAACTATTTCATTTTAATCGCAACATTAGCAGTGAAGATGCTAAAAAAGAAATGGATAAGGATGGTTTCCGTCCAGCTACTGTTTTTGAATTATTAGTTCTGGGAGCAACTCATCCTGAACTACAAAAACAGTTTTCAGTAATTGCCCTCGACTCTGGTGGTGGTCGTCGTGTGCCTTATTTGGTTGTCGATGGCGACTGGCGTGGGCTTGGTCTGGATTGGCTTGATTATGACTGGAATGCTAGCTGTCGTTTCTTGGCTGTTCGCAAGTAAGCCCTTGGAATCTTGAGCTCTTGGCTCTTTTGGTTTCTTGGACACTTGGTTCTTGGGCATTAAGTCCAAAAAAACTTCAATCTCGTTTTATGAAAATAGAACGAGATTTTTTTATAAAATTATGTTAAGATAAATTTGGATAGTAGGCGAATCAGTCTGCGGTCAAGGCTTCGGACGGCTGAATTCTAGAATAATATTTTTGCCAGAATAGTTAGTTATATTTATCTAACCAGAGTGTTAAATATTATTTTAAAAAATGAAAATACTTGGCACTTTCAGTTAGTAGATTTTAATATCTCAAATAAAATACAGCCCTAACAAAATTGAAAGGGCGGTGGCATGGATGACTGAAAGTGATTTTATCGGTTCTGTTTGGCGGGACTCTAGTGATGATCGTCATGTGCCTTATTTGAATGTCAATGACGACAAGCGTAAGCTTAATCTGAATTGGCTTGATAATGACTGGAATGCTAGCTATCGTTTCTTGGCTGTTCGCAAGTGTTTTATTTCCCGTCTTTTTAAAGGCGGGTTTTTAAAATAGTTTTTTCCAACCACCCATTATTTTACCGATTTCTGTTAATAAGCTAGATAATTGTAGGTATTTTTTATTATCCAAAGCTTTGCTCTGCCAGAGAATTTGTAAAAAGAATTTAAGAGAATCAAATTTTATTATCGCCTGGTTTATATATTGTATTTTATTCTCCTTGTTGGCATATTTGGCTGTTAAAATTAGTTCTAAAGTGATTGTAAAAAGATTATCAATTTTAGTTCCCAAGCTATAGCGAGTAAGTCTGGGTAATTGAGTTGAAAAATTGTGCCAAAGCAAATAGGCTGTAGTTAGTTTTTGTAAAATAGAGAAATTTTCTCTCTGGGGGGGGTAGTATTAGTCATATTTTTATGAAGAAAAAATTAATTATTAGTTATGAAGATATCATATCGTTAGATAATCTGTTATTAGCTTGGCAGGAGTTTATCGTTGGCAAGAGAAACAGAATAGATGTAATTAAATTTTCACTTAATCTCGCTGATAATATTTTACATCTTAATAGTCAACTTGCCAATCTTAAATATTCACATGGCTCTTATCATAGTTTTTATGTTGTAGACCCTAAGTTGAGACATATTCATAAAGCTTCCGTTTCTGATAGACTTATTCATCATGCTATTTACAGAAAGTTATACCCCTTTTTCTCTAAGAACTTTATTGCTCATTCATATTCTTGTCAAACAGGGAAAGGAACACATAGAGCTTTAAAAGATTTTGAAACTATGGCTAATAAGGTTAGCCAGAATAATACAAAGACTTGTTGGGTTTTGCAGTGCGATATTAGAAAATTTTTTGACAGTATTGACCAGCGAGTTCTATTAGAGATTTTAGATAATTATATTATAGACAAAAGAATTATTTGGCTTTTAAAAAATATTATTAATAGTTTCGCAGTTAGGTCTAATAAAGGTTTGCCGTTAGGAAATTTAACCTCGCAATTACTTGTTAACATTTATATGAATGTTTTTGATCAACATGTTAAGCATGAGTTAAAAATAAAATATTATATTCGTTATGCTGATGATTTTGTATTTTTAACAGATGATAGAGATAAATCAGTATCTATATTGCCTAAAATTGAAACATTTTTATCTGAGAGATTAAAGCTTCAGCTTCATCCCCATAAGGTGCATATAAAAACCTTAGTTAATGGCATTGATTTTTTGGGGTGGATTCATTTTCCGAAGCATAAAGTTTTGCGAGTTAAGACTAAGAAGAGAATGATGAGGAATATTAAGAATAACGCCAAGCCTGAAAGCTTAGCTTCATATTTAGGACTATTAAAGCATGGGAATAGCTATAAAACTGAGCAAGAATTATTAAATAATTATTGGATTAGCTATTATAGTTAAATAATACAATAGCTAACTTTATTAATTTTATTGAAATAAAGACTAACTTTATCTAAAAAAAGTTCCAACATCGTCCCACACTCTCCGCAGAGCGGGACGAAGGATGCTTAAAAGCTCACTTCGTCTTTTGTTTATAGGAGTTTTATTCAGTTCGGACCCTTCTATTCTATCATTAAGTATTGTTAAAAATTATTAAGTTTTATTTATTTCAGTTCGAATAGCGTCCCTCTCTCTCCGCATGGAAAAGAAGAGGCTAATATTAGCCTCTTTTTGTAAGGAATTATAACCTTGGAGTAATATGTGATATACTGAATCTAGTTTAAATAAATTTTCATGAAAAAAGAACTTGTTGTAAAAAATATTAACATCAATTTTTTTTCTAAAAAAGAAGAAGATTTTATTTCGCTGACTGATATTGCAAAATATAAGAATTCTGAATCTCCAGCTGATGTGGTAAAAAATTGGATGAGATCAAAGAATACTATTGAATTTCTTGGTTTTTGGGAAAAAATAAACAATTCTGATTTTAAACTGGTCGAATTCGACCAGTTTTGGAAAGATGCAGGAGCAAATTCTTTTGTGCTTTCTCCGAATAAATAGATCGAACAGACAGGTGCTATTGGCATTATTTCAAAATCAGGTCGCGGGGGTGGAACTTTTGCCTACAAAGATATTGCTTTTGAGTTTGCTTCGTGGATTTCAGCAGAATTTAAACTCTATATTATAAAAGAGTTTCAGAGATTAAAAGAAGAAGAAAGTGAACGTTTAGTTCTTGGTTGGGATTTGAAAAGAACATTAACAAAAATAAATTACAAAATTCATACAGATGCTATAAAAATCCATATCATCCCTAACTTAATAACTAAAAAACAAACAAATTTAATTTATGCTCACGAAGCAGATGTTTTGAATGTAGCTTTGTTTGGAATGACAGCCAAACAATGGAGAGAGAAAAATTTAAACAGGAAAGGAAATATTAGAGATTATTCTAATATTTATCAATTAGTCTGTTTAGCAAATTTAGAAAGTATTAATGCGGAGTTTATTAGACAGGGCTTAAAACAGTCAGAAAGAATTAAAGAATTAAATAAAATTGCTATTATTCAAATGCAATCATTGATTGAAAATAAAACGATTAAAAAATTAAATTAATATTTTCATAAATAAGTTCCAAAACATTCCACCCTTTTCGCATATATAAAATAGCCTATAGATGGGCTGTTTTTAATATTGGCAATCTTTAAAATATGGTGTCTACTTAGTATACACTTAGTATATAATAATAAATATATGAATTCTGTCGTTATAAACATTAAGACAGATACAAAGCTTAAAAAAGAGGCTCAAAAGATAGTTTCTGATTTAGGCTTGTCTCTGAGTGGAGCTATTAATGGATTTTTAAAACAATTAGTAAGAACCAAGACCATTTCCTTTACTTTAAATGAAAATAATCCAAGTGATTATTTAATAAATTCTGTGGCAGAAGCAGAGAAAGAAAGAAATAATAAAAAGCAGAAGAAATTTCAGAGTAATGCCGATGCGATTAATTTTATTAATACTCTATAATCTATGAGAATAGAGTGTTCTAAAAGATTTATCAAGGATCTTAAAAATTCTTCACAGATAATTAAATAATTTTAAAGATAGATTGAATATTCTTGTTGTAAATAGATATCACCCTATATTAAATAACCATTCCTTATCTGGAAAACTGAAGCATTACAGAAATATTAATGTCTCTGGCGATTGGAGAGCAATCTTTAAAGAAATCGAAGAAGAAGATGTTTACTATTTCATCGCTATTGGGTCTCATAGTAAATTGTATTATTAAGACAAAATTGTTTCAACTATATCCCCCCTACGCAGAGCGGGACGGAAAATGCTTAAAAATTCACTTCGTCTATAAAAACTTGATAGAAAGATAATGGTTGATTTGCTATACTGATAATAGTAATATTATTAGTAAGTTTTATGAAAAAACTTCAAAAAAATAAGCAGTTGCTTATTTATCAAACTAAATCGGGAGCGATTAAACTACGGGGCGATTATCAGCAGAAGACAATTTGGGCTACACAGGCTCAAGTTGTTAAACTCTTTAATGTTGATCAATCTGTTGTATCTCGCCATATTAGAAATATTTTTAAAGACGGAGAAGTTGATAAAAAAAGCAATATGCAAAAAATGCATATTGCAAACTCTGATAAACCGATTTATTTATATTCTCTCGATATAATTTTAGCAATTGGCTATCGAACCAATTCTTCTTGCGCTATAGAATTCCGTCGTTGGGCGACAAAAACTTTACGTAATTATATCGTTGACGGTTATGTTATTAACAAAAATCGTGTTACTAAAAATTATCAGCATTTTTTAACAGATGTTAATGAGATTAAACGCCTGCTGCCAGCTGGAAAGAACCTTGATACATCCAGTGTCTTAGAACTTGTCAGCATGTTTGCTGATACTTGGCTGTCTCTAGATGCTTATGATAAAAATACTCTCAGAGACAAGGGTTTGACCCGAAAGAGTGTCGCTTTAACGGCTAAGAAATTGATGGATAGTTTAGAAAAATTAAAAATAATGCTTAGTCGTCAAGGCAAGATCACGGAGCTTTTTGGGAGAGAGCGTGGTCGTGGCAATGTTGCCGGTATTGTTGGTAATATTATGCAGACTTTTGGTGGTCAGCCTTTATATAAAACCGTTGAGGAAAAGGCGGCCCATCTTCTGTATTTTATGGTCAAGAATCACCCCTTCGTTGATGGGAATAAACGTAATGGTGCCTATGCCTTTATTTGGTTTTTGCGTCAAGCTAAAATTTTAGATATGGCGCGTTTAACTCCACCGGCTTTAACTGTTTTAACAATTTTAGTAGCCGAAAGTGATCCTAAAGAGAAAAATAAAATAATTAGGTTAATTTTGACTTTGTTAGTTTAAGTTTTAATTTTAGAATCTATCTTTTTAAAGTTAGTGTAAGTAATAGTTTATTGTAATCCTCGCTTGTTTCTCGGTTTAGTTTATGATAAAGTATTTTAGTTTTTATCAGATTTGAATATCAGTTTTGTATAAAAAATTAGGATCAGAATATTTTGATTATTTAAGTAACGAGAGTATAAAAAATAAGATTGTATATAAAAAAAAGACTCCTTAGGCATAAGGCCGTTAGGATTTTTTTATCTTGATGTTATTATTATATATAATAATGGTTTTTGAGTCATAATTTTGTTTAGATTAATTATTTATTTTAACTAAACAAATTATGACACAAAAGTTAACAGGTAGGACATTTTTAAATGGCGGTACTAGGACATTATCATCTGGCTGTGACAAATTTTTGATAGGGAGTTTATTACTTTGGAACGAAATGGTATAATAAAATATATAGGATATATAGGTTTAATTATATGATGTTAAAAATATTAGGCAGTGGGATTTGTGTCCCGTCAGCAGAAAGAAATTTTCCTACAAATTATATCAAAATAAAAAGTACTGAAATTTTAGTTGATTGTGAGGGGCATTAGCTCAGTTAATTAAAGTCCAATTAGATTACAAGACCATTTATACAATTTGTCTTTCTCATTATCATACCGATCACATTTCTAATTTGGACTCTTCAATGTTATAATATGGAAAATTTTTTAATCAAGGAAAGAATAAAAACACCCGGAAAAGAGGGCAATATTGAAGATGCGGTTGATTTTGTTTTTAAAAAAAGGCCAGATGTCGTGGATGCTATCTATAATTGTTTAGAGTTTAATTTTTTAAGTGAGAATAAAAAAAGAGACTTAGAGAGATTTGTAAAAAAGGATAAGCGCAATATTAGGGCAATAGAAGCTATTAATTCCTGGAAAAATAAAAATGGAGTTAGTTATAATCCAGAGGAAATTTTTTCTAGAAATGAAAAAATTTATAGCGAAATAGGTAGGTATAAAATAAAAGATTTTAAGAATTATTTAGGGAAGTTGTTAAACACTCTAGATTACCTTGAGAAAAACAATTTGCCATTTGAAGTTAGTGCTTATTCGGGAAATCCTTTCAAATTGAAGAGGACAGGAATCAGATTTGAGATAAATCCGGAGCCGGAGGATGTTATGTGGGCGTCCCCTATTGATGTTGCCAGTAGTAGAGTCCAAAACGCATCAAAGGATCTGTCTAGATATCCCATTAGTTTTACTAAAGCTCCAAAAACAAAAGAATTAGAAAAAATAACTTCAAACCTTGCCGATGTTATAGATAATAGGGGTAAAAAAAACAATGAATTAGCCATAATAATTAAAAGAGGTAATTTTAGATTACTATACGATGAAGGTGTTGAACAAGATATGAAGGACTTAATAGATAAAATAAATAGCAAAATTGTTTATAATGAGCCTGTTTTAAATAATAATAGACTGCAACCGACCAACACATCAGAAAATAATATAATAGAATTTTATAATAGAATAGAGAGAGTAGATGCATCTCATATTCGAGATAAATATACAAAAATATATAGTATACCTAATATAGAGAGAGAAAAATTAGCTAAGAAAATATACTCTAAATATTTAAATTTTTTATTTTCCCGGGACAAGATTCTGGCAAAAAATGCTTTACACAATATCAACGAGAATGATTTTAAGAGTTTTATTGAAAGTGAAAGGGATATCACTTAACTTCAGTTCAACAAGTAAGTGCAACACTTCTAATATATTAGTAATCTATATAATTATGAATTTTGAATCTAAGATAGCTAAAGCCAGCTTAAAAGCCAATAGACCAGAAAAGGAGTTTGAAGCCGAGACTTTAAAACTTGAATTTAATAAAGTCCAACAAGAGAAAAAAGGGAATTTATTAACCATCTTTTTGCAAGAACATCCTAAATTAGGAAGGAGAGCTCGAGAATTAGCCTTTGTTTTAATGGGAATCACTAGTGTGCTTGCCAGTGAAAATAGTTCTGCTCAAAATATGCGTAAGGATTCTACTCATCAGAATCTGATAGAATATTCACAAGATACTATGCTTAGTGAATCTTTGGAAAAGACTCTAGAGTTGCAATTGCCTCCTGAAACAATTGAAATATTTTCTAGCTCTTTTAATCAAGTCAACAAGCAAGATAAAATTCTTTTGCTTAATAACAATAGTAAGGGTGGCTTAGCTGATAATGGTGGCAATTTGTTTATAATTACTGAGTATAGATCTTATACTACTAATACAGAAAAGAATATCGCTGAGCACAAGGAAGTGGCTATGAAAGTTGTGGATCTCAAGCAGACGGTTGAAGCTCAAGGAAAGCCTGTGGAAGTTGAGGCTCAAGGGAAGGATAAAGAATCAGCAATTCAATCCGCTTTACGGAGTGCCACTGAGATCATTAATTCTAAAAATATTGATTTCTATAAGCATTCTAAGGATGCTACAGTTATTGGTGAAACTAGTCATAGCCTAGAGTCCACGGGAGATACTTTGCAAGTAAGTTTTGAGGGAAAAACTAAAAGTGAGGCGATTGCTTCGGCCCTAGAGGAGGCTAGTCGGCAAAGTAATACTTTGGTAAAATCAGAGTTGGTAAATAAAATTAGTCAAGTAGAACAAGCTGATAGCACGGGGTGGAGCAAGCAATTAAAGAAATCAATGCTTAGCAATGTAGTCCAAAAATCTTCCACTTATATCTATAGTTATAGAGTTACTTCCGAGACTTATAACTCAGATGATAAATATTATTCTGTTACTCTAGAAGTTATACCTGGCGTTTTAAAGCCAGTTGCAGATAGTTTAGCAAAATAATCAATTTTAATTATGACCAAACAAAAAATAATTTATTCATTAGTTAACTTAGTTAATAATTTTGATTTGGATTTGAGCCAACGAGAGGTTTTATTAAACTATTTTTCTCGTGTTGTCCCAGTTGATCAAGTTTATATCTACGATATTTTAATTAATAATCCCGATTTTATTCAATATTTAATCAATTTCATAAAAGCAGAAGAAATAGCTGTTACTGATACTGACGGAGAGAGTTTAAGCAAAGTATTTGCTCTAGAGTTTCAAAAAATTAAAGATTGTTCCCAGTCATCTAAATAACAATAAAGACTGAAACCATATCTAATCTATTGGATAGGGTTTTTGTAGATTAAGATTTTTATATTCTTAGTTTTTTATCATTTAAACAATTATTTGGTTCATAGTTTTGAGCTGATATGGTATAATATATTTGATGAATAATAATTGAGCTACAGAATATATGAAATTAATAATTATAAACGGAAGTTCTTGTTCAGGAAAAAGTAGTATTATAAAAAATATAATGGAGCAAAAAGATCAGCTATTTTATCTATCTTATGATGCCCTAAAATGGTCTTTTTCCCATTATACTTCTAAACGACATTATAGAGCGGTTGAAAAAGTTATGTTAGCAGTTAGTGAAGCTATATTTCCTATGAAATATGATATTATTACCGATTCCGCTTTATATAAAGTTTCTAGAGAAGAATTAATCGCTAGAGCTCGGCAAGAAGGTTATGAAATAGTAGAAATTAATTTAATTGCCGATTTTAAAATTTTGCTTCAAAGGTTTAATAAGCGAGTAGCCAGTGCTTTAGCAGATCCCCATAGCAGAATTTCTAATACTTCTCAAAAAAGATTCGTTGAACTTTTTGAAATATTTGATCAAGAAAAGAATCCTCAGGCCCTTAGCTTTCATACTGACACCTCCAGTATAGTAGACATTTCTTGTAGTATTATGAAATTTTTATAATAATAGTTTGTTAGTTTTGAATAAAACTAGTTTTAAATTAATTTAATTTTAAAATATATGCAGAAGGTAATAATAGCCTCTAAGAATCCAGTGAAAATTGAGGCGGTGTGTAGAAGTTTTAAAAAAATGTTGCCTGATAAAGAATTTGAATTCATTGGTATTTCCGTTTCATCTGATATTCCTCAACAGCCCTTTAGTAATCAAGAGACTTTTGCAGGAGCCCATAACAGAGTTATGAATGCCAGCCGACAGATACCCAGTGCTGATTTCTATGTAGGGATTGAAGGAGGTATTGAAATTATAAATAGAGAAGGGAAGGAAGAAATGGAAAATTTTGCTTGGGTAATAATTAAATCTGGTAATCAAATTGGCAAATCTCGCACTGGGACCTTTTTCCTACCGCCTAAGATTATTGAACTTATTAAAGCGGGAAAAGAATTAGGGGACGCTGATGATATAGTTTTTAATCGTCATAATTCTAAACAACAAAATGGAGCCTCTGGAATCTTAACTGGTAATGCCATTGATAGAACTACTTATTACACGGAAGCTCTTATCTTAGCTTTAATTCCTTTTAGGAATGTAGATTTATATCGTAACACATATTAAAAATCGTTTTTTTCAGTTTTCTTAATAATTTTTTAGATTTTATTCTTATTAATAGTATGAACAAGTTCAGATACATATTAGACCATTGAGAGGTTCAATAGAATTATGCTATAATATATAGGTGTTTATGTATCAATAAATAATTAATAATTAATTACTAGGATCTATGAAAAAAACAATTTCTTGGCTAGCAATTTTGCTGGTATCTGTAGCTAGTTTCGCTCTTATCATGGTGGCAAGAGCGGCTACTTTAATACCGACGACTAGTCTTCAAGCAACCACTACAATAGCGCCAGTGAGTACTACTTCAGCTACTACCATTGTGCCCGTTAAGATTGCTACTCCAATCGCCGTGAAAGCTGGTTCAACCATAAATTTTCGGGGTCAAGAACTAGAGAGAATAGAATCTCCTGAACAGCTCAAAGAGTTTAGAGTAATGAGACGTATTGGTCATACTCTATATGGTATTCGTTTACATATTAATAGAGAAATCAATCGTGAAGGTCATGCTTTAGGAGAGAACAATTCAGGCAGTGCTTTATCTTCTAAAACAACTAATAATTATTCTCAGGAATTAGAAAAAATAGATTCTCCTGAACAGCTTAAAGAGTTTAAGGTTATGAAACGTATTGGTCATACTCTATATGGTATTCGTTTAAGTGTTTTAAGACAATTAAAACAACAGATGAGAAATAATTCTCAACCCAACTCTAATTCTGCTGGACAAATTTCTGCTACTTCTTCTAATAAATTAGAGAAAATTGCTGCTCCTGGACTTATCCATTTATATGAAAGAATCCGTCGAATTGGTCATTCTCTTTGGGGAATGAGAAAAGGAATAGAGAGTAAAAATATGAATAGACGATCTGGAGAAGAAGAAAATAATTCTTCTAGAGTTAAAAATGAATCAAACCAAGAGCACGCTAATTTTATTCCCGTTACCGCTAATATGGCTGCTTGTGTTGCTTCCGCTATTAGTATTAAAGATCAGGCGGTAATAGCTAGGGTAAGTTCGGCTGCTAGTAGTTTAGAAACGGCTATTACTAGTCGCGGAGTTTGTCAATTAGCTGCTATTCAGTCCACTAGTAATCAACAGGCTGCTTTAGCTAGTTGTGTCAAAGATTTTCAGACTACTAGAGCACAGATTAATAAGATTGCTCAACAAGCCCAAAAAGAAGCTTGGACCACTTTTCGTGGCAGTTTGCAGACTTGTAGACAAAAGGTGAGCACTTCCGCTACTACTAGTATCAGCACTCCTAGTTCAGCTACTCCTAGTACTGGACAATTCATAATCGGAGATGGTGGTACTAATATAACTAGTTCAGTACTTGATAATGGTGGCGATAATTAATATTATTCATTAATTGTATTAATTCTTCTTGTAAAGCCACTTGGAAAAGTGGCTTTATTTTATATTCTCATACTTAGTTTAGCTTGTTTTTCCTATTAGCTTATGATAGAGTAATTTTAGTTTATATAGATTTTAAGAAGGAATATTTTAAAGTTTAATAAAATACAATTTATTTAGGAGAGGTGCCAGAGTGGTCGAATGGAACAGTCTTGAAAACTGTCGTACCTTCACGGGTACCGTGGGTTCGAATCCCACCCTCTCCGCCAATTTTCACTTTTTGTGAAATCGTAAGGAATTGCCTCGGCGCAAAGCGCCTCGGCATGGTATTTTTCCGCTATAATCCAAGCTTTTTTGTAGTCGC
>VAOZ01080067.1_pt1 | contig 21484 bp, 10 predicted proteins | sample 3394041 | NCBI WGS metagenome assembly VAOZ01 (sample SAMN08290431, study PRJNA428436) | hydrothermal vent metagenome | isolation source: Deep-sea hydrothermal vent chimney | place: Indian Ocean: Southwest Indian Ridge
GCCATGATTGTCGGTTATTCGGTCGGTATTATCACAATCCCCAAATATATCTCACAGCAAAAGGCTCTTCAGTATTTTGCCCTGCTGGGTATTCTTTTTACCCTGATTGCGGTTTTCACGCACGGTTATGCCTCTGTGCTGTTCGTTGCCTCCCTCGGCTTTGCCAACTCCATCATGTGGCCTGCTATATGGCCATTAGCCATTGAGGGACTGGGAAAATTCACCAAACGCGCCTCCGCCATTTTGATTATGGCTATTGCCGGAGGGGCTACCATACCCCTTTTGTATGGCTATCTTTCCGGCCTTCCGGCGGTGGGAAACACACACGCTTATTTTATTTTGATAGTTTGTTACTTTGTTATTTTCTGGTTTGCTGTCAGAGGCCATAAAATAGGGAAACATCAGGCATAGATATGCTAGCAAAATATTCCGGATATCTATCGAACCTGACGGCACTTAGCCCGGTCTCTAAACCATTTATTACCAATACACTGTCCCTAATGAGACAACTATTGATATCCATACAAGAATGTTTTTAACCATGGAGCTACCGTGAAATGGTCGTTTATATGGAATAAGCTGTACATTTGAAAATTATATGAACAAGTTGGTCAACCTCCAAATCACGATAAAAAGTATCAGACTATGGAGAAGAAATTAATTTACGGAATTCAGCAGATTGGCGTTGGCGTAGATAATGCTGACCGGGCATTTGAATGGTATGCAACAAGACTTGGCGCTGATGTCTCCGTGTTTGAAGATGAGAATGTTGCTACCGATATGGCGCAATACATGGGGGGGCAGCCTCACAGAAAAAAAGCTATCTTATCCATGAATATGCAGGGTGGTAGCGGATACGAAATATGGCAGTATCTGGACAGAAAACCATCTAAGCCAAAAACCGATTTAAAAATAGGAGATTTGGGTATAAATGTAGCCGTTATAAAATCAAGAAATATAAAGAAGACTTATGACAGGTTGAAAAGACTCGGCGTAAATATACTGACCGATATAAGAAAGGAATCCGATTTAAAGAAAAGTTTTTACATTAAAGACCCTTATAATAACATATTAGGAATCAAAGAGTTTAACTCATGGTATGCCAATAACGGTCAGGATATTGGAGGAGTTTTCGGGTGCCTGATAGGCGTTTCTGATATTGAAGCTTCATTAAAATTATATTCGGATATTCTGGGATATGACCAAATTGTTTACGATAAAAATGGTGTTTTTCCCAATTTGAAAGAGCTGCCAAACGGGAATTGCCGGTTTCGCAGAATCTTGTTGGGACATAAACCTGACAGGTTTGGCGGGTTCAGTAAATTATTAGGAGACAGCGAGATAGAATTAATACAGAACCTTGATTCGTCTCCTCAAAAGATATTTGCCGACAGGTATTGGGGCGACATTGGATTTATCCATTTGTGTTTCGATATAAGAAACATGAAAGCATTGACAGAAGAATGTGCCGAGAAAAAATTTCCTTTTAAAGTACTCAGCGGGAAATCATTTGACATGGGAGAAGCCAACGGACATTGGGGCTATATTGAAGATTCTGATGGCACATTAATTGAGTTTGTCGAGACCCATAAAGTACCTTTGATTAAAATGCTTGGTTTGAACATTAACCTGGAAAAAAGAGACCCCGACAAACCACTTCCCAACTGGATGATTAAAGCCATGAATCTTAAAAGAGTACGGTTTAAGAATAGATAGGGCTTTCAGATTTCAACGAGAAGCCTCCAGCCAAAAAATAATAGCACAAGCAACCTCTGCCTGTACCATTACAGATTTTTCCGGGACAGCCGAAGCTTTTACACCAGCGATAATGCGTGGTCGAGGTCAGCGATGATGTCTTCCACATCTTCAATACCTACGGAGAGGCGTACGAGGCCGTCTGTGATACCGGCTTCAAGGCGTTTTTCTTTCGATAATTTGGAATGGGTCATGGATGCAGGATGCTGAATAAGGGTTTCGATACCACCGAGAGAAACAGCGAGTAAAGCAAGCTGTACATTATCCATGACGGTTTTTCCTGCGGTTAGCCCGCCTTTCACTACAAACGACATCATAGCACCGGGTCCGGCCATTTGTTTTTTGGCCAGTTCGTGTTGCGGATGAGAATTTAATCCGGGATACAAAACCCAGTCGATTTTGGGATGGCTCTCCAGAAATTCTGCAATCTTAACAGAACTGGCCTGTGCCCGCTCAATCCTCACCGAAAGTGTTTTTAGTCCGCGACGGGTAAGCCATGCCTGATGGGGATCCATGTTGAAACCTATATTTTTCATCACGTAAGCAATATCAACAAAAAGCGCTTTGGTCTTCGTAATGACGCAGCCTCCCACAATGTCTGCATGGCCGTTGATAAACTTTGTCATGGAATGCAGAACGATGTCGGCTCCCAAATCCAGTGGTTTTTGAAGATAGGGGCTACAAAAAGTATTGTCCACACAAACCAAAATATTGTGTTTATGCGCAATAGCAACTGCGCCGGCAATATCCGTAATTCCCATGGTAGGATTAGCCGGCGTTTCGAGGAAGAGCAGCTTTGTATTGGGCCGGATAGCCATTTCGATATTTTCGAGACGTGTACAATCCACAAAAGTACTCTCCACACCGAGTTTAGGATAAAATTTTTCCATGACACTCCGCGAAGGTCCGTAAACGGAATTGTGACCAACTATATGGTCTCCTGTGCCGAGAAAGGCAAGATAAACATTGTTCACGGCAGCCATACCGGAGGAATTGACTACGGCGGCATAACCATTTTCCAACTCAGCCAGTGTATTTTCAAGGTCATCGATGGTCGGATTGCCGAGGCGGGTATAGATATATCCTTTCTCCTCACCTGAAAAACAGCGGGCACCGTGGTCGGCATTTTTAAACCGGAAGGTTGACGTTTGGTAAATAGGGGTCACTGCACTACCCAGGGTATCTTCCATGTCTCCTGCGTGTATCAGTTTCGAATTAAATCCTGCTCTTTTTGTGTCCATTTTTATTACTTTATAAATTTTTAATAATGTTAATAGTTTCGTTCAAATCTCTGATAATAATAGCTCATGTCAGGTTATCGTTTATCCGGAGAATGGCTAATTTTTTTGGCCTGACTCTATTTCTGTCGTTTATTTAATATGAATTGATAATGTTCGGAATCTTCCCGCACCATACGGATATTACAATGAGGACAAAGTCTGCTGCCGCATGGGATTCCGATGGTATGTTCCACTTTATAATCGCATTTGGGGCAGATGCAGTAGCCAGCCATCCCCTTGCCGCCACATCCGGCATTACTGCCTTTTTCCTGAAAATTGTTGGAAGCCTGCTGTAACGGGATAACTTGTGGTTCTCCACAAACCGGGCAACTGCCTGCTTTCCAACCGGATTTACGTTTAAGAACCGAGCCGCAATTTGCGCAACGGTACCAGCCGGCTTTAAATTCCACGTGTCCGCCTTCAATGGAAATACGCTTGTTTTCCACAAAAGCTTTGGCTACTTTTTTCCGTGCAGAATCATAAATACGGGTAAAGGTAGGCCGGGAAACATGCATCCGCAATGAGGCTTCCAATTGTGTAAGACCTTCATAATCGGCAAGTTTAATGGCTTCATATTCTTCAAAAAGAAGAATGACACTGTCTTCCGATGCAGAGGAATAATCGCCGCTCTCAGGCACAAAACCAGAAACAGACGGGGGCTCGCTAAGGATTCTTCTTCTTTTAGGTCGTGGTGACATGGATGATTACCTTTGGATGCAAATATATTGAACATTTGTTCAAAGTCAGGTTTAATGATTACAAAATAATATTTAGCCTTAACAACCCTGCTTCCCGACCAATCGAAATTTTTCGTAAACTTGTATGCAACAATCAGCGTTCAACAATTTGTCATGAAAAACTTTGTGGTCATCGGTCTTCTCATGCTTTTCGCCGGCTGGACAAACAGTCTTTCCGGGCAACCGGCAAAAAGTGGAAAAATCGTCTTAAGAATAGGATTTTACAATGCAGAAAACTATTTCGACCCTTTTGCCGATTCCACCATAGACTACACCCAATTTAACCCCGGAGGCGACCATCACTGGTCTGCCCGGCGTTATAAATCAAAACGCCAACATATCTTCAAAGTGATAACAGCTATGGGTGGATGGCACGGAATGGACATCATGGCTTTCGCAGAGATTGAGAACCGGTTTGTGTTGGAAGACCTGTTGAAAAACAGCCCGCCGGGGGACAGAAACTACGGGATTATTCATTTTGAATCGCCTGACCATCGCGGTATCGATGTGGGTCTTATATACAGAAAAACAAGTTTCCATCCCCTGTTTGCCAAAGCCATACATGTGCATGATTCTACTGATAATAAGTTAAGGACGCGTGACATTTTATATGTGAAAGGAACGGTCGGAAACGACACCCTGCACCTTTTTATCAACCACTGGCCATCGCGTTATGGCGGACTTATGGCAACCGTATCGAAGAGATTGCTGGCTGCCAAATTCCTACGTCATGCGGTGGATTCCGTTTGCCAAAAGCAACCTGACGCCCACATCCTTATCCTTGGCGACTTTAATGAAACCATTGCTGACAAAGGCCTGCAGTGGGTCGTCCGGCCACAAAACCAGTGCAACATAACACCTCTTCCGCCCCATTACGATTATGGGCTGGCGACAGGAAGTATTAAAAGTGTTTCGGGCTGGACACTTTTTGACAGGATACTTTGTTCAAAAAATCTCATAAGTAATAATTCTCCTATCTTGGTAATTGATAAAAGCTTTCATATCTTTGATGCACCATTTCTTCTGGAAAATGACAAAAAAAATATGGGATTAAAACCAAACCGTACATACAATGGTTTCACTTATCATGGTGGATTTAGCGACCATCTGCCTGTATATATTGACATTGGGCTACTAACAGCAGGCAAACGATGAAAAGGAAACGGATTTTATCTGCCCTTACTCTTTTGCTTGTCTTGTTGCTGGCAGGAGCGTATGTTACCCGCAACCAGTGGGTTGCTTACGCCCTGCGACGTACGATTGATTCCCAATCTGCCGGGCAAATTGCTTTAAGTTTTGATAAAATACAGGTAGCTGTATTTTCTAAAAAGCTAACCATCTTCAAGTCTGAACTAACTTTTAAAAATGTCTATTTCAACAAAGCACGAGGCACCATACTCAAAAAAGCTGAGTTTCAAAAACTTGTTTTCATCAACATTTCCCTGTGGGATATGATTAAATACAAGCAGCTCATCTGTGATTACCTAACCATTGACCAACCCACATTTACCCTGATGCAGAACGGCTCGGCAGCCAGTTCCAAAGCTTCTTCTTTTGACCCGGGTTCTCTGATCAATGCCCTGCAGAAGCACGAAATCACACATCTTAACTTTCGGTTTCTGATTCATCACTCACAAATAAATTTTGGTAAGATTAAGTTAATCCGGAGAAAAGGAAAAGACACTTACGGCAGTGCAAACTATGATTTGTCCATTGAAAACCTCGGAACCATAAAAACGGCCGGGGATACACTTCACCCGCTAAGTTTTGAAAAGTTCGAACTGTCCGTCAGGGCATTTCATCGTCATTCCATTGCCGAACGGATAGACATTAAACTTGATTCCGCATTTTATTCATCCCGCAGCAACTCCCTCTTTTTAAATGGCCTGCAAGTTGTTTCGACCGACAAAAACAAAGCAACACTACCGGTAACGAAGCTTTACCTGCTATGGACAAAAATTTCCGGGCTAAAGACAACAAGCTGGAAGTCAGCGGGGAAAAGCATCCTTCAGCTTGCTAATGTAAAAGTAGTTGGCGGCAGTTATACCTTTAGGTCAAACCGTAAAAAACAGGAAAAGAAATCAATATCGGAACTACTCAAAAACATATTTTCCACATATACCATTCTTTCGCTGGACACTTTAAGCTTAAACCATGTACACCTTTTTCAGGTGGACGAAAGGCAGGATACGCTCCTGAGAATAAAGCGAATGAACTTTGAAATGCACAAAATATGGACGACTAAAAAAATCCTCACAGATCCGATAGAGGGGCTGCATTATCAAAGTCTGTCCGCTTCATACCGTGAGCTGGCTTTTGGAAGGGAAAAGAGTCTGCTATTTGTAAAGAGTGGTGAGGCCCATTATGCCTCATACGATAAGCAGCTTGTTATTAGCCATTTGGAAGTAAAAGAGCGATGTAAAACCGACAGCTCGCTGTTATTTTCCTTCAGGACAAGAAAACTATCTATCGACAGTTTATCGGATAAAAAGTTTAAGAAAGGAGAACAACAGCTCCTGTCGCTTAACATAGACTCTCCTGAATTATACCGGAATAAGGACAGCGTTTGCCGGCAGAAATCAATAATGCTTCCCTCCGTTCTTAAAGCAATCAAAATTGAGAAAATCAACATCAGAAACGGAAACTTTGGTTATGAAGCAAACAGGAATCTTACCTTAAATGTCTCAGGAATTGATTTTTTCGCCAACGGTTTGCAGAACACTGTGTTGAGCGGACCGCATGCATCATTACAATACGATTCACTGTTTTATCATTCTAAAAAATTCCGGCTCAGTATAGCGAATAGCGGTGTCCTGCTGGAAACAAAAGCTTTGCTATGGAATAATCGTTTTTTTAAAATTTCAGGACTCCATTTTCTTCAATCGGGTACGATGAAGCAGGATACCCTCAACATTCGTTCTGTTATCTTTACAAAGCCAAAACTCAACCCGCTAATCTTCGACCAAAATCTCATTGCCGGAGGTGCCCGTCTTTACGGCGCAAGCTTTAGTCAAAACTACGAGGACAGCCTGAGCGGGCCAGACTCCCTTTCGGCAAAACACTGGAACAGCTATCTAAAGCTACCGTTTAAAACAAACATAGCCTACGTTCGTATCCTGAAAAGCCGGTTTCATCTCTCTTCCCGGCGTCCCGGTAGAGATTTTAGCATCAGCAGCCGGCTCGACATGAAACTCTATGGATTTAAAATGGGGTATGATACTTCCTATCTTATTTCACAACCAAAACACTGGGAAACCGTACTGCGAAATACAAAAATCAGTCAAAATAATCTGACTATCCGATTAGAAAAGACAAACCTGAACAGCGATTCGGGTACGCTGCAAATTAAGAATCTCTCACTCCGGCAGGCACAAGACAGCAGCCTGCAATTCAGGATAAACATTCCCGGCATCCACCTGCTATCGCTGGATTACACGACTGTGCTTCGCAGCGACAGCCTTATTTTCGGAAAAGCTATTGTACAACGGGGTCGGGCTCACTTGCAATTTATAAATTTCAAAAATGACAGTCTCCACACACTTATCAGCAAATGGACTTTTGTTTATGACAGTATAATGTTGAATCACACATCTTTACAAATAAATATCCAAAAAGGCAATAACTTAAAAACTGTGAGCGTTGACAATCTGAACCTGCTTTATCATCCCAACCTGCGACATAGGAATGTGTTGTCAGACCCCCCTGTGAACTTAATTAAATACTGGGATTTCAGTATCAAAGAGATAACCTATTCGGATACTCTGAAGAAATTTCAAATGGTAGCAGACAGAATTGCCGTTCAATCTGCCGGAAACAAAATGAGCATAAAGAAAATAACCGGAACCAACTTTTCTGCATTGCTGCTTCAGCCCGGGTTAAGGAATATTTACAGCTATTTTCTACTTAAAGACTTATCTTTGGACGGTATTCACTTAAGTAACGGTCAAAGCAAAGAACTTTACATTAAAAGCTGGTCTATTCCCGAAATATGGGTGAATATCATTAACAACGATTCCATTAAAAAGAAGCGGTCATTGTCCTTCCTTAGCAGTAACTTTTTTAGCCACTATACCCACATTTTGACCAGCCTGCATGTGGACAGCAGTACCTTCAAAAACGTGAATCTGAGCTATCAATATGACGAGATGAGCAAGCTGATAAATATTAAAAATACAAATATTAAGATTAATGATATCCAGATGGGGAGTAGCCGGAGCGGGAAGTCATCGGATGCACTGTTTGGCACCATGCTCATCGACCTCAACGACCGTGCCGTTATCAGCGGTGACAGCATGTATGCTTTTCGTACTAAAGACATCCGTATAAACCTGATTGACCGAAAGGTAAGTTTTGATTCAATAACACTTACGCCACGTTATAACCGGAGTGATTTCTTTGCAAAGTCCGGGTACCAGACAGACCGTATCACACTTTACGGCAAAAGTGCCATTTTGAATAATTTTAATCCGGATGACTTGCTGAACAACCATTTTATTCACTTTGGAGATCTACAGTTAAACAACCTAAGTCTTCGTTTCGAACGCGATATGCATTATCCGCGTAGAAAAGTCGTGAAGCCCATGCCCATCGACATGCTGGCACGCATTCCGTACCGGTTCAGGATCGACAGTGTGCAGCTTCGCAACAGCATGATTTCCTATTTTGAATACGAGGTCATTTCGAAAAATCCGGGTGTCTTTTTCATTGATAATTTTAATGTCATTGGTGAAAACCTGACCAATGAGCTGACAACTAAAGATTCTAACATGGTATTAAAATTTCACGGATCGGGGAAACTGATGAAGCAGGCCAACCTGACCTTTACACTGGTCATGCCCTATTTTGCCCCGCACCGGCAGTGGTGGTTTTCTGCCGATGCCGGTCAAATCGATCTCACCCAATTTAACTTGTTGACGGAGAATGTTTTGGGATTAACGGTTCTCTCCGGAAGAGGCAGTCTCGATGTTCCTTTGATTACGGGAAATGACACTACTGCCAAAGGAAGTGTCAAATTTTTATACAAAAAACTCAAGATCAGGCTTTACAACAGGAAAAAATCACAGAAAAGCAAAAAATTCTATAGCCCGTTTGCAAATTTCATGATGAACAGCATCATAATTAAGAGTAACAATCCGCCGTTTTTAGGTCATCCGAAAAAAGGAATTGTTTATTTTGACCGTGTCCCTGAAAAGTCCTTTATTTACTATCTCTGGAAAAGTAACCTGAGTGGAATTCTCTCCACGCTCGGTTTCAACAACAAACAGCAGCGTGAGGGCAAACGAGAGGAAAAGAAACAGACAAAAAGTGAAAATAAAGACAAATCGAAAGCGGAAAAAAAGAGATGATTACCCGGTAATGCGGGGTCACGTGTAGCGAATTGGGTTTCAGAATAATATTGAGCTCACTTACCGGGATATTGCCGGCAGGTTTACAGTTGCGAGAGTAAGGCAATAATTTCGTTCAGGGTCAGTATCTTATGTGGTTTGGTCTTTTCGATGGCTGCTTTTGGCATGGCAGGACTTTCGGCATCATCCGGATTTTGCACAACGGTATAGCCTCCTTTTTTTTTCACAGCAAGCAAACCATCGGCGCCATCGGCATTGGCACCTGTAAGGATAATTCCCAAGAGATGAGAGCCGTACACATCGGCAGCCGTTTCAAACAACACGTCAATGGATGGCCGCGAATAATTTACTTTTTCTTCCATGGAGAGCGACAGGGTATAGTCTGCTTCCACAAGCAGGTGGTAATCCGGTGGAGCAAAGTAAACCGTTCCCGGCAAAACGGGCTCTTTTTCATCCGCTTCCTTTATGGCTATCTGAGAAAGGTCATTAAGCATACGCACCATGTAATTATCCGAATGCGGACTCATGTGCTGCACGACCAGCATCGGACGGGAAAAAGTAGATGGCAGAGCCGGCAACAGCTTTTTGAGGGCGTACAAACCGCCTGCCGATGCGCCCACAACCACAGCTTCTATTTTCCCTGTTTCAGTCATACTTTTTCTTAAAAATTTTTTGTCTGACATCTATAGCTTTATATTTCTTTTCTTCGCCCGAAAACATAAGCGATTCTTTTGTACCTAATGCGAGAAAGCCACCGGTAATCAGGCTTTCATGTAACATTTTCAATACCGCATTCTGTAAGTTACGGTTAAAGTAAATCAGCACATTCCGGCAAACAACCATATTGACTTCGGCAAAAACACCATCAGTCACGAGGTTATGCTCGGCAAAGAGAATATTCTTCTTTAGGTTTTTATCAAAAATGACAAGCTCGTCATTGGCATGATAATAGTCGGAAAACGACTCTTTCCCTCCTGCCTTTTGGTAGTTGGCCGTATATTCTTTAATGTTGCGGATAGGAAAAATTCCTTTCCGTGCCTGCTGAATCACATCCGGGTTAAAGTCAGTTGCATAAATCTGTGTCCGTTCAAGGAGGCCTTCTTCCTTCAGCATAATAGCAAAAGAATACACCTCTTCGCCCGTAGCGCATCCGGCATGCCAAATCTTCAGATAAGGATAAGTTTTCAGGGCAGGGATAACCTTTTCGCGTACACTTTTATAAAAGCCGGGGTTACGGAACATCTCTGTCACGTTGATGGAGAGACTGCGTACCAGACGTTCAAAAGTACTTCTGTCATGGAGAACATTATCCTGAAGTTCGGAGATGCTTTTCACTCCTTCCTGTACCATTCGATGCTTCACGCGCCGCTTAACATGCGCACGGCTGTAATCTCTGAAATCGTAACCGTATTGCAAAAAGAGAGCCTGTAATAGCAACTCAAGTTCGATATTTTCAATAGTTGAGAAATCCCTCTCCTCCATGGCCGGCAGTTGTTTTTATTTATAAAGCCAAACGCGAAGCATGGAAATAAGCTTTTCCTTCTCCACCGGTTTTGAAAGGTATTCGTTAGCACCGGCAGCAATACATTTCTCCCGGTCTCCTTTCATGGCCTTGGCTGTTAAGGCTATGATGGGCAATTTCTCAAACCGCTTTTCCTTCCGGATAATCTTCATGGCATCATATCCGTTCATTTCCGGCATCATTATATCCATCAACACCAAATCGACAACACGTGCATTTGCTTTTAATTTCTCAATAGCTTCTTTGCCATTTTTCCCGACTATGACGTTCATATCGTAATTTTCGAGCAGGCTGGAGAGCGCAAAAACGTTTCGCATATCATCATCAACAAGCAGTATAGTCTTGTTCTTCAATATATTATCACCATGTAACTTCTTTGACATTTTTTTCTTGACACCTGTAAAATCGGCTTCAACCTGATGCAGAAACAGGGTTGTTTCGTCCAACAGCCGCTCAAATGAGTGCGCTCCTTTGAGGATAATACTGCCACCATATTTTTTCAAAGTTTCGTCTTCTTTGCGGCTAAGCTCACGCGCAGTATAAATAACAACCGGCACCTTGGAAGCATTTTCATCATTATGGATTTTCTCCAGCACATCGAAGCCACTCAAATCTTTAAGACCGAGGTCAAGAACCATACAGTCGAATCTCTCATTTTTAAGTAGCTCCACCGCTTTTTCTCCCGATTCGGTCGAGATAATCTCCAGGTTGTCATCTTTTAGTAATTTCTCGATACTTTTCCGCGTAATCTCCTCATCTTCGACAATTAAAAGTTTCTTAAGCGGCTTGTCCGTGATTTGCTTAATCTTTTCAAAGACAGCATCTACCTGCTCTTTGGTAACCGGTTTGGAGATAAAGCCGATAGCTCCTTTTTTCAGTAATTCGATATCGAAATCGCCGGCAGAGATAATATGTATGGGGATGGCTCTGGTTTTGAGGTTGGCTTTCAGATGATCAATCACCTCCTGCCCATCAATGCCGGGTAATCCCAGGTCAAGAATAATGGCATCCGGTGTGTAGTAATCGGCATGATAAAGGCCGGTTTCGCCATCGAGAGCAATAATGGCTTTGTATTCATGCTCGTGTGCCAGGTCTTTAAGCACGCGGGCAAAATTGATATCATCTTCGATAATCAGTATTTTCTTATCATTCTCCAGCAAGTTTCCCCGGTCGTCATCCACCGCTGGAACATCCGCCGGGGCATTGGGAATCTCCGATTTAGCTTCGACCTCTTGTATTTCGGGAACCGCCTTACTTCCTTTGTCTTCCGGCAAAAGAGCTTCGGTATTTTCATATTTCCATGGCAGATATAATGTAAAAGCCGTGCCTTTGTTTTCCTCGCTCACAAGTCCGACAGCTCCTCCGATCAGTGTGGCAAAACTCCGTGAGATGCTCAGTCCCAGACCTGTCCCTCCGTATTTACGGCTGGTGGTTCCATCAGCTTGCTTAAAAGCCTCAAAGATAACCTTTTGTTTCTCTTTTGGAATACCAATGCCTGTATCGGCAACTGTCAACGCAAGGGCATCATTGGCATCGAGTCCCAAAGATTTAAGCATCTTTTTATCCTGGCACCGTTCCATTTTAAAGGTAATACTTCCTTTTTCGGTAAACTTTATAGCATTGGATACCAGATTCTTAATAACCTGCTCTACCCTTTGCACATCGGTTTCAACGAATTCGGGAAGTCCTTCCGCCTTTTCCACTTTCAGCTTCAGTCCTTTTTCCTCAACCACAGGTTTAAAGCTTGTTTCCACAAATGCTCCGAGGTCTTTCAGATAAAGCCGACCCACATTCACCTCAACTTTACCGGATTCCACTTTGGAAAGATCCAGGATATCATTGATAAGGTTAAGCAGGTCAATGCCCGAAGAGTTGACAGTCCGGGCAAATTCTCTCTCTTTTTCACTCAGGTTGTTATTTTTATTTTCACCCAGCAACTGCGACAACACAATAATACTGTTGAGCGGGGTTCGCAGCTCGTGTGACATGTTAGCGAGAAACTCCGATTTATAACGGCTTGCCATTTCGAGGTCTTTGGCTTTCTTCTCTATCTCTTTGCGGGCTTCTTCCAGCTCCCTGTTTTTACGCTTTATGGCATCACGTTGAATTTCGAGTGCTTTGGTACGTTCTTCCAGCTCCTCGTTAGTAACTTTTAGCTCTTCCTGTTGGGTTTGGAGATTTTCTTCGGAACGTTTCAGTGCTTCGGTCTGCTCCTGTAGCTCTTCGTTAGCCTGGCGAAGTTCTTCCTGTTGCACTTCAAGAATTTTGGCTTGCTCCTGAGTCTGTTCAAGCAATTTGCGTACTTTCAGATGAGAATTCAGGGTGATGACGGCAAGGGCAAGATCCTGAACGGCCAAATCCATAAAGTTAAGCTGAAGCTGACTAAAATTATTCACCGATCCCATTTCCAGGACACCAATAACCTGATTTTCGAAGGAGAATGGCACAACGGCAAGCATCCGTGGCGTATTGCTCCCCAGCCCCATATCGATCAGCGGAATATCGCCATTTTCCCTGTCTGTAATCAAAAGACGCTTCCTGTCTGTAAACGCTTGTCCTACAATTCCTTCTCCCGGCTTGTATTGCTCACTTGGTTGGGTGTCGCCACCCGAAACAGCATAAGTCCCGGAAAGTTTCAATAGCTCCTTTTCTTCATCATAGAGATAAATCAGACCCACCTGAGCTTCGAGATAGGTGGAGAAGAACTTAATAATACCCTCACTCAGCTCTTCGATATTATTTTTCCCTTTCAGAACGCCATCAAGCGCATTAAGGCCTGATTTAAGCCAGTCTTCGTTACGGAATTTCTCAGCATTGGTGCGGAGGGTCTCCGTCATTTTAAACAACGCATTACCCAGCGTATCTTTTTTACCACGTGGAGATACCAGCATGTTATAATCGCCACCCGCAATCTGATCTGCCTGTTCTACCACTTCGCGGAAGTTAGCGACCATGGTGTTAATGGATTGAGCCAACACATCATCTTTACTCCGCTCTTCCACCTGTTTACTAAAATCGCCTTTGGCAACAAGCTGCGCGACATTAGAATAGGTTTTCAAGGAAGCGACCAGCTGGTTGAAAGTATCTTTCATTTCACCAATCTCATTCTGAGGAGCTTTAATTTCTTTCTGTACGAGTTTGCCGGTAGAAATTTCTTTGCCCCAGGACGAAAGAAGCTTGATAGGGTTAACAAACCAACGGGTGACCAAAATAGAGATAAACACCACGATTAAAATGGTTATCAGGAAACTTATCTTTGCAATATCGGACAACCGGCGGGCAAACGCAAAAGCTTCCTGATGTGAGATTTCTTCAATCAAAGCCCAGTGGACACCATATTTCTCCAATTCATTCAGGTTCCGGTAAATTCCCAACACATAATATCCTTTCCCGGTGGCATCGTAAGTAGTGACCCTTTCTTCGTCCAGTTCGTTGGTTTTCAGATAAGCTTTGTCGTCCCTATGTTGCAGGAAATCTTTCCATTCCAGCGTTTTTTTGTTGATAATTTTCTTTCTTAATATTTCGGATTCATCGCCAAAGCGCATGGAAGAACGCAGGTAAAGGTCGGAGCCAATGAGAAAAGCCTGTCCTGTTTTTCCGTAACCGGCTTCCTGTTGTATCATGCCGTTGATGGTCTGCATGGTTATCTGCAAAGCAAATACGCCAATGACTTTCCCCTGGCTGTCGGTTACAGCCTGCACGAAAAATCCCGAAATAATCCCCATGCTCGGTGCATAGCGTTCCAGGTCGGAAAAGAGCATTCTATGTTCGGAAAGACATTTCTTCACCGTCCTCGAAAGACGTGTATCACGCTTTTTTCCCTGAAAAATGTTGGTTCCCAGATCGCTCTCTTCTTTGGTGCTGAAAAGGACATTTCCCTTCGAGTCGATAAAGAGGAAATCATAAAAGTTCTGTAATTTCAGAGAAGGCTTTATCTCCGGATAAAGTGGTTTTGTCAACTCTTTCCAATGTTTACTTTTGACAAACTCTCCTACATCAAGTTTGCTTTTTTGAAAATCGGAAGCGAGTTTTTCAAATTGTTGTTTTTTCTGCAGGGAGCTAATGTTGATTTCCAGAAAATCGCTGGCTTCATTAAAAAAAGTATAGATATATTTCAAACGCAGTTGGGATGATGCGTTAAGTGATTTTTCGGCTACGATGGTAAGTCCCTGATAAGCCGTTAAAAAGTTGATAAAGCTAACGGCTGCCAGCGGAACAAAAGAGATGGCAAGGAACCAGATAAACAATGATTTACCCACACCTATATTGTGCCATGTACGAAGGGAATACTTCAGCCGTTCCCACTTGCTCGCTTCGTTATAGTCGATATAATCTTTTTTGTCCGCCATTTTACCAAGGTTTAAAGTTTACCTCTTTGAGTATTTCTCAACCATTTTGTAAAGTTTCTCAGGGTTGACCGGTTTAGAGAGATAGTCGTCCATTCCGGCTGCAATACATTGTTCTCTGTCACCTTTCATGGCATGAGCCGTCATGGCGATAATGGGAATATGTGTTTTTTGCCCGGCTTCGTCCAACCTTATTTTTATTGTTGCATCTATGCCATCCATAACCGGCATTTGCACATCCATAAGTACGAGAGAAAACCGATGGGGATGCTTTTCCAAAGTCTCAACAGCTTGTTTTCCATTTTCCACAACTTCGACATTCCACCCCTTACGTTCGAGGAATTGGGTAATCACTTTGCGATTAATCAGCTGGTCTTCAGCTACGAGTATTTCAGTACCATCGCCAAACGGCAGACTTATCTGGGTATCGGAAGCTATTGTTTTAATTTCATCTTCTGTCTTCTTAACCGCTTCGGCCATCCGCAACTGCAACGTTGCTCCCTGGAAATAATTTCTTAAATCGCGTTGTAAAACAGGCTTATGCAGAAATCCATATTTTTCTAATTTTTTCAGCCGGTTTATTTCAATATTTTCTTTTTGTTTATACAGGAATACAAGCCGTGTACCGGCATCTCCGGCAATCTTTTCAATTTGGCTTATGGCCTCACGAATATCTTTCTCATAGCTGTTAAAATCCAAAAAAACAACATCAAAAGGCTTTTCAGCTAACCGCTTGGCAGCCTCTCCGGGAGTGGATGCATAAGCTTTTCCTATCTTCCAGAAATCAAATATTGTTTCGAATGGCTGTTTGAGTTCTTCGAGTGAAGAGACCAGAAGAACACGGTTATATTTTAACGGAGGAATAGCTTTCAGGTCTGCCGGGTTATAAGAGTGGTCACCGGTAATCAGGTTAATGGTGAAAAAGAACCTGCTGCCTTTGCCTACTTTGCTTTCCAGCTCAATTTTACCGCCCATTATTTCCACGAGCATCCGGGCAATGTTGAGCCCCAGTCCTGTACCGCCATGTTTGCGGGTGGTGGAAGCATCTGCCTGCGTATATTTCTCAAACAGCAACTCCTGCATCTCTTTTGGAATCCCCACGCCGGTATCTTCCACGCAAAAGCGCAACCGGATTTGTTCTTCAACCAAATCGATAAGCTCTATCCGCAGTCTGACAATCCCCTGTTCGGTGAACTTCACAGCATTGTTCAGCAGGTTGGTAAGTATCTGCCGGATACGTAGTTGGTCACCAATTAAAACATCAGGAATATCCGGAGACATTTCAACTATGAGATTAACATCTTTATTTTGCGCAAAGACATTAATAATTTTAAAAACCGTATCTAACATTTCACGAAGGCTAAATTCGGTTTCTTCCAAATCCAGCTTTCCGGCTTCAATTTTCGAAATATCAAGGATGTCATTGATAATTTCCAGCAGATTTTGTCCGGAGCTCTTTATATCGAGAAAGCGTTCTGCCTGCAAAGTACTCAAACCCTTGTCGAGAAGTCCCAGTTCGGCAATACCTATAATGCCGTTGAGCGGTGTACGGATTTCGTGACTCATGGAGGCCAGGAAAGTACTTTTGGCTTTGGTAGCTTCCTCAGCGGTTATCTTGGCATCATGGAGCTGCTCAACAGTTTCCTGAAGTTTGGCTGTCGTCTTTTCCAGACTTTCTTTGTATTTAAACAATTCGATAAAAGCAGAAATTTTACTCTTCAGAATTTCGAGGTCAAGCGGTTTGTACAGGTAATCAACTGCTCCTGTTTCGTAACCCTTAAAGATATGTTTCCTTTGTTTGCTAATAGCAGTAACAAAAATAATCGGGATATATCTCGTACGCTCGCTGCTGCGCATAATCTCAGCAGTCTCAAAACCATCCATCCCAGGCATCTGCACATCCATAAGCACCAGAGCCACATCATGTTCCAACAAAAGCCCTAAAGCTTCATTTCCCGACCTTGCCTTGATAATGTTCAACTGCGGACTTTCCAGTATCCCTTCGAGTGTCAACAAATTTTCAGGACGGTCATCAACGATGAGGATATTGTATTTATTTTCCATTGTAATTAACATTTAGATATTTCAAAAGTGGTCACTCATACCTGCATAAGCAAAAATAAGTAAATTTCAAATATCCGGTAAACGATTGTCTCTAATAATATAAACAGCTAAAATAACCTTTCTCAACGATTACAGAGTCCCTTAAAATCACAGTACACACAGATTTTGTCGTCAGTAGTTTGTGAAAACAGCACTTTCTCATCAAAAATCTGAGCAATAAGTTTTTTCAACAGGCTTTCCACTGCGTCCAAAACACCCTCAAAAGAAGTCTCCTCAGGATATTGGACCGGCATAAACCTGTTGTGTACCGTTTTCAGGCTGATAATGCCCGGAACAACATCCGTTCCGTTCTTCCGTTCTCTGCTGTAAAGCCATGCGTATGCCAGTACCTGTAGTACTTTTGAAAATCTTGTATCTTCGGTTACCGCATCCCACGTTTTCAGTTTCAAATCTTTGGCCTCAACACTTCCCGTTTTATAGTCGATAATTCTGATTTTTCCGTTACCGGGAGTTTTATCTATCCTGTCTATGGTGCCGCTTAATTTTACAGGAAAGCCGTTCACATCAAGTACCGATTGCATCTTTTTTTCCATATCGAGGAGTTCGCGCGGATCCTTCTCAAGCATCCTTATCTCGTTGGTAACAAACCGCTCCACATACTTCCGTGCGACCTTATAAACCAACAGGTCTCTGCCATATCTTAAATCGTTTCTGCCATAACTTTTTTGAAATTCCCGGAGAAGGCAGCTTTCAAGATTTTCCTGCAAGCCCTTATTAAGCTTCCCGGCATCGATACGCATTCCTTTGAATGGGGTATAAAGTTGTTCCAGAACACCGTGTACCACTTTGCCAAAAGTATAGGACTGCACCGAAACCTCCGGTTGTTCGGGGACGTCAATTTTTGCTACATATCGATAATAAAACTGCAATGGACAATTCACATAAGCATTTAATGCAGTGGGTGATACACCTCTCCCGGCCAACTTCTGCAGCTGCTGCATAACCGGCTTTTCTTTCCGGATAGTAAACTCCTGAACGTTGCCGGTTTCGTTAAGCGGCACGTGGACCATCTTCCGGGTGATGCGAATATCCGGATTGCGCTTGGCCAATTCATTTTCAATTTGCAAAACAAACCTGCTGACCTCGCCTCCACCCATCACATCCGGCTCCGAATTGTAAACCATAACCGCATGTCGTGTATGTTGCAACATCCGGAAGAAATGATAAGAAGCCACCGCCGTTTTGGTATTTTGCAGGGGAAGCCGGTAAGCATTTCGCAGGTCGTAAGGGATGAACGATTCCTGATACCCGGTTTTGGGTAAAGTACCTTCGTTAGCACCGAGAATAATAACACGTTCAAAATCAAGATTTCTTGTTTCCAGCATCCCCATAACCTGAATTCCGGTGAGCGGTTCGCCTTTCAGGCTCACCTCTTTTCGTCCCATAAGCTGCAATAATATCTTTTGAATACTCTGGAAACCAAGGTATTCTTTCTGTTCGAGGAAGATGCCTTCCGTTAGTTTGACCACCTGCATCATTAGCGAAAGTTGAAACTGAAGCAGCCTGTTCTTCTTTTCAGACATGGCCGGAAGCTCCCGAAGCTGCACGAGGAGAGTTTTCAGTTTTTCCATAAACTGTCCGGGTCTTTCCCAACCGGAAAACAGCAGCCCAAACAAAGGTTTAAGTTGGTCATCCGTTGTGGCTTCCATTATCTCCTCCGCCGTAACATAAAAGCGGTTCAGGGAAAAGAAATCCCGGAGCCGGTGGCTTGTCATCATCTCCAGCAGGGGATTTTGCAACAGCCCTTCCAATGCGGGCAGAGAAATCCGGGATGAAGGATCTTCCTTTCGCAAAGTAAGCAGCTGCACCCAGCGGTAAATCAAATCGTTGAACGGGCTCTGCATCAGCGAATAGCCCATGGTCACGTTGTAACGGAATGCCTGTCCGCCGGCCCTGCCCGAAGGAACAGCCCCCAGCAGCGGAACCAATAGCCGCTCATCAGCCAGTATCACTGCAATACTTTTGGCATCTACTTTCTCCTCCACAAGCCATTCATACAAAAGCTGTCCGGCATATTTCACCTGTCCCGTTTGCCGGGGAACAGCCGTAATTTCAATCTCTTTTTTCCCGGTCAGCAAAGCATCGCCAACCCATTGCGGCACATCAAGTTTCAAAGATTTGGTAGCGGCATACAGAAAAGCACCCGCTTCATGGCTCGCTTTTTGTTTTGGATTAAAATAATAGCGATCGGCATCAATAAAATAATGCAGCCGGAAATGTTCTTTTAAAGCGGCAACCACCTGTTTCTCCGCTTCGGTGAGGGCATTAAAACCCACAAAAACAAAGTTGTTCCAGCCGGCAGTTTCAAAATCTCCGGTACTCATTTTCTCGGCAGCTATGCGGTAGGCCATGGCTTTGTAAGCAGTTTTTTTGGAGAGAAGGCGCATCTGAAGTTGCTCATAGTAGCCGAAAAGGGAATGGAAAAAAGCGAGATAGGCCGTTTGCATTTCTGTGAGCGGCCGTTCTCCGAGATTCCATTGTTCCAGCGCTTTCACTTCCGAAAGTTCGTTGAAAAGACCGTGAGCATCAGCAAGATAATAATCTATATCACTGAAATCGTTAAGCATCAGCGGTGCCCACGACAGAAAATCGTCCAGAGTGCGGGCCTTCTCTTTTTCCATATCACGATGAATCCTGAAAAGCTCAAAATAAGCCATTAGAGGGTCGATGACCGTCATCCCGGACAAATGCACCATAAAATCATCGATGGTGAGCATATCGGGAAGCCAGAAATCTTTTCCGCTCTTTTCGGCAAGCGCCTGTTTCAGGAACACCTGCGACCGCCGGTTGGGCAAGACCACCAGTGTATGCAAATTATCACCGTTTCCGGACTGGATTAAAAAATCTGCAATTTTGGACAGGAAAGGGCTTGCTTCAGACATAGGCATCAGCATTCATGCTGTTTTTAGAAAGTTATTTCAGCGCTGCAAAACTACTGATACAAAAAGCGTTTGATACTCAGCTTCGGTGTTTTTTCAAACGGATCGGGGTGTAGTACAATACGGGAGACAGCCATAAAAGCCGGCAGCTGTCCGTTCATTTCCTTCCTGTAATTCTCCAGCTTTGCCTCCAGTTCTTTACCGGTAAGCTCCATACTTTTCATCACTTCCTCATCGGGATAAACCAGGGCAACCAGTTTCCCATCGCGCTGTATGACAATAGATTCTGCTATATAAGCACGGTTGTTTAGCATCGATTCAATTTCTTCGGGATAGATATTTTGCCCTGAGGCACCCAGCACCATACTTTTGCTGCGACCTTTGATAAAGATAAACCCTTCGTTATCGATTAGCCCCAGGTCACCGGAGTGAAGCCAGCCCTCTGCATCCAACACCAACCGGGTAGCTTCCTCATTTCTGTAATAGCCGGCCATAACGTTTTCGCCGCGCATAAGAATTTCGCCCACCGTGTTCTCCGGGTCATCCGAATCGATTTTCACTTCCAAAGTGTCCACGACAACGCCACAGGAACCAATTTTAGCTTTATTAGCAGCCGCGTAAGAGATGAGCGGCCCGCATTCCGTCATGCCGTAACCAACCGTGATGGGAAAGCCTATCCGCCGGAAAAAACTCTCAATTTCGTGGCTCAGGGCAGCGCCTCCCACCACAACTTCCACAAAGTTACCGCCGAAACCTTCTTTCACCCCGGCCAGCACTTTTTTGTAAATTAACCTGTTCAGCAACGGTGTTTTAAGCATCCAGTTGATGGGCGATTTATTAATCACCGGAAGGATTTTCTTCTTATAAATTTTCTCAATCACCAGCGGAACCGAAAGTATCAGCCTCGGTTTAATTTCCTGAAAAGCACGGGTGATAATCGCCGGGCTGGGCGTTTTTGTCAAAAATGTTATGTGACAGCCGAGCGAAAAGGGGAATAAAAATTCAAATGCCAGGCCATAAGCATGTGCCAGCGGCAGGAAGGAGACAATCTTATCACCCGACGCCAGGGGCATGTGGTTACGTGCAAATCGCACATTGGCTGCGAGGCTGTTATGCAGCAACATAACCCCTTTTGAAAAACCGGTAGTCCCTGAAGTATAGCTGATCTCTCCCAGTACTTCGTTTCCCGTATGCGGCAAACTGAAATTTTCAGCATTCAAGCCGTCCGGATATTTCTCTTTCATTGAGCCGTTGAGGGAATGGATTACCTCTTCAAGATGATCTATTCCGGAGTACAAGGGCATAAGCTCTTCCACCCCCATCACATATTTAAGCTCCAGCATTTGATCAATGTCCAGCGTTGTCCAGATAGACGAAGCGGAAAAGAATGCCTTAGACTCGGAATGGTTGACAATGAAATGTACATCTTTCGGCAGGAAATCCGGCAAAATAGGTACAATCACCGCGCCATAGGTAATCACCGAGAGATAAGCCAC
>VAOZ01025141.1_pt1 | contig 21434 bp, 15 predicted proteins | sample 3394041 | NCBI WGS metagenome assembly VAOZ01 (sample SAMN08290431, study PRJNA428436) | hydrothermal vent metagenome | isolation source: Deep-sea hydrothermal vent chimney | place: Indian Ocean: Southwest Indian Ridge
AGGTTTATACTTAATAATTGAGTCACAGTTTCTTAAATCTTATTCCCGCTTGAGGTTACTAACGGAAGAACGAGTGATAAACTAAAAAAACAGGCTTCTACCGGTTGCCATACATATCTTCATAATAGTTTTGGTAATTTCCGGAGGTAACATTGTCGAGCCATTGCTGGTTGTTGAGGTACCAGTCCACCGTTTTCTCAATTCCCTCTTCAAACTGTAGGCTGGGCCTCCAACCCAGTTCGTGTTGAAGTTTGGAGGAGTCGATGGCATAGCGTAAGTCATGGCCTGCCCGGTCGGTAACATAAGTAATCAGTTTTTCGGAACTTCCAGGCTCACGGCCCAGCTTTTTGTCCACCACTTTACAGAGTACTTTTATCAGGTCGATGTTGCGCCATTCGTTATGACCTCCAACGTTGAAAGTTTTACCTGTCGGACCGTTGTGAAAAATAACATCAATGGCAGCGGCATGATCTTCCACGTACAGCCAGTCGCGGACATTCACGCCTTTTCCGTAAACAGGCAGGGGTTCATTGTGCCTGATATTATTGATAAACAATGGGATAAGCTTTTCAGGAAACTGATTCGGGCCATAGTTGTTGGAGCAATTGGAAATAATGACAGGCAAACCGTAGGTATCGTGGTAAGCTCTCACAAAATGATCCGAACTGGCTTTAGAAGCAGAGTATGGACTGTGTGGATCGTAGCGGGTTTCTTCGGTAAAATACCCCTCGTCACCCAATGCACCATAAACTTCATCAGTAGAAACGTGATAAAATAGTTTTCCTTCGGGTTGATCTTTCCAGATGGCTTTGGCTGCATTCAACAGGTTAACCGTCCCCACCACATTGGTGATGACAAACTCGTTGGGATGAGTGATGGAGCGGTCCACATGCGACTCGGCAGCAAGATGAACGACGCCATCGAACTGCTCTTCGCGAAACAAGTTTTGAATAAAATCGTCTTCGGTGATATCGCCCAGTAAAAAATGATAGTTAGGCTTTTTGGCCACGTCTTTCAGGTTCTCAAGGTTCCCGGCATAAGTCAGCTTGTCGAGGTTATAAATTTCATAATCAGGATATTTGTTGACAAACAGCCGCACTACATGTGAGCCGATGAATCCTGCGCCTCCTGTAATCAGTATCTTCTTCATCTGTTTTTGAATTTGTTATCAATTGTAATACTACGCTTTAGTTTTTGTCATGATTTTCGGCACGGTAATTCTGCTCCCATTTCCAGGCAGAGGCCACCATTTCGTCCAATCCTTTTTCAGCTTTCCAACCCAGCTCTTTGTTGGAAAATAAGGGGTCAGCCCAAACTTCTATAATGTCGCCTGCACGCCGTCCTACAATTTTATAATTCAGTTTCTGACCGGAGACTTTTTCAAAAGCCTTTATCACTTCTAAAACCGAATAACCTTTCCCGGTACCAAGGTTGAAAACCTCAAAGGCTTTTTTCATCTTGTTTTGTATCATGCGATTCACCGCCACCACATGTGCTTTGGCAAGATCCACTACATGGATGTAATCTCGAACAGGGGTACCATCGGGGGTTGGATAGTCATCTCCAAAGACTTTTAATTGCTCGCGGATGCCGATGGCCGTTTGGGTAATAAAAGGAACCAGGTTGTTGGGAACGCCCAAAGGCAACTCCCCGATCAAAGCCGTTTCGTGCGCCCCGATAGGGTTGAAATAACGTAAGGCAATCCCCTGTATATCGGATGCATTAATTGTGTCTTGAATAATTTCCTCTGAAATTTGTTTTGTATTGCCATAGGGTGATTCTGCTTTTTTGATGGGTGCTTTTTCCGAAACGGGAAGTGTGTCGGGCTGTCCGTAAACCGTACACGATGAGGAGAAAACAAAATTCTGAACATTGTTATCTTTCATACTTTCCAGAATGTTCATGAGTGACACAAGGTTATTGCGATAGTACATCAACGGCTTTTCGACTGATTCTCCGACAGCCTTGAAAGCAGCAAAATGAATCACGCCCATGATGTCGTTATTCCTTTTAAAGAAATTAGCGGTTTTTGAACGATCGCCGAGGTCAAACACTTCCAAAACCGGTCGGATACCGGTGATTTTTTCAATTTTATCTATAATCTCAGCGCTTGAGTTGGAAAGGTTGTCCACAATAAGCACTTCAAAGCCCTTGTTTTGTAGTTCAACAACCGTATGGGAGCCGATATATCCGGTTCCGCCCGTAACAAGAATTTTCATAATTAAGCTTTTAAAAATTTGGAGTAAAAGTACAATGAATTTGGTATTGTGGATAGATAAATGATTTGTTGTGGTTTTCTTTCAGAAAACAAGTTACAGTTTTCTGACTTTAGCGGCTTCCAACACATATTTCTCATGGCTTTCAGGACATTCAGCCATGTTATTTTCATCAAACACGAGACGATGGCCATACTCACTCATCCAGCCAATCTGGCGAGCCGGATTTCCCACGACGAGTGCGTAAGACGGCACCTCTTTGGTCACCACTGCACCGGCACCGATAAAAGCAAACCGGCCAATGTTATGCCCGCAGACAATGGTGGCATTCGCGCCGATGGAGGCGCCACGCCGCACAATGGTTTCAGTGTATTGTCCACGCCGGTTTACATTGCTCCGCGGATTAATCACATTGGTGAAAACCATAGAAGGGCCGAGGAAAACATCATCCTCACAGATAACGCCCGTGTAAATGGAAACATTGTTTTGCACTTTTACGTTTTTGCCAAGCACCACATCCGGCGAAACCACCACGTTCTGGCCGAGATTACAGTTTTCTCCCAACTTGCATCCGGACATAAGGTGTGAAAAGTGCCAGATTTTAGACCCTTTCCCAATTTCGCAACCCTCGTCAATGACAGCTGTTTCGTGAGCAAAATATTCTTTATTCATGATTATTTATTTTTGTTCATAAATTCTAAAACCGCACCAACAATAACTTCCTGAATTTCCGGTGTCAGCTCCGTATGGATGGGCAACGACATAACCGACCGGCATAGCGCTTCCGTTACCGGAAAATCGCCTTTGCCGTATCGTCCATCGCGGTAAGCTTCTTGTAAATGCAATGGTACCGGATAGTAAACAGCTGAGGCGATATCACGTTTAGCAAGATAATTCATCAATGCTTTCCTGTCAACATCCTGTAACACCAGTGTATATTGGTGGAAAACATGGGAAGTAAAACGTGCCGTTACCGGTGTTTTAATGTTTTTGCAGCTGGCGAAAGCCTCGTCATAAAATGCAGCTGCTTTTTGGCGGGCAGCAGTGTATTCGTCAAGATATCGGAGTTTGATGTCCAAAACAGCAGCCTGTAATGAATCAAGACGGGAGTTAATACCAACATAATCATGATGATACCTGACTCTCATACCATGATTTGCCAGCATACGCAGTCTTTCGGCAAGAGAATCATCGTTGGTGAATACAGCACCCCCATCGCCGAAAGCGCCGAGATTTTTCGATGGGAAAAAAGAGGTACAGCCAATGAGCCCAATGGTTCCGGCTTTTTCTGTTTTGCTGTTTTCCTGATTTGTAAAATCAGCGCCCAAAGCCTGTGCGGTATCTTCTATCACACTCAGGTTGTGCTCACGTGCAATTTCCATAATTTGTTGCATATCGGCAGTTTGTCCGAATAAATGTACCGGAATAATGGCTTTTGTGCGCGGAGTAATGGCTTTTTTCACAGCTCCGGGGTCGATATTGTATGTGTCGGGGAGTACATCTACCAACACAGGTGTCAGCTTTAGCAAAGCAATGACCTCGGCGGTAGCAATAAAAGTAAAAGAGGTGGTAATGACCTCGTCGCCCGGTTGCAAATCAAGCACCATGAGGGCCAGCTGCAGGGCATCCGTACCATTACCACATGTTATCACATGTTTCACCTGCAAATATTCTTCAAGATGCCTTTGGAAGTTTTTAACCACCGGGCCATTGATAAAAGCTGTACTTTCCATCACTTCACGGATAGCTGCATCTACACTGTGCTTAATCTTCTGATGCTGACCGTAGAGGTCAACCATAGGATACTTCATGTTATTGCGCTCTATGTTTGTTTACTACCAATAGGTAATTTCTGTAAAATGGATTATTTGTCAACTACAAAAATAGGGAAAAGGAGGAAATGAAAAATCTTGACTAATGACCAATGACCAAATCACAAATAATGGGCTATACCTGGTCTATCCCACCGGCAACGAAAAGGAGAAGGTGGCTCCCTTTCCGGGCTGGCTTTTGATATGTAGCTGTCCGTTGTTGTGTTGGATAAATTCTTTCACCACAATCAGTCCGAGACCGGTACCTTTTTCTTTCTGTGTACCCAGCCTCGACTCTATCTTCTCTTTTTCTTTCAGGATTTTTTGAATATCATCTTCACTGATGCCCATACCGAGGTCCGTAACACTCACTTCCACTTCATTATTCCTTTTAACGACTACCACATGTATCTCACTGTCGGGATTTGAAAACTTAATAGCATTGGAAAGCAGATTCCGTATCACAATATCCATCAGATTCTTATCAAAGATTGCAAGAACTTTCTTATCGCCAAGATAAATCAACTTTATTTTTTTCTGTTCTGCTTGTTGTTTAAGCAATTCAAAAGACCTGTCAACGATCAGGGAAAGGTCATTTTGTTTTAAACTGGGTTTAATACTACGCCGCATAATTCTTGCCCACGAAAGCAGGTTTACAATCATGGTATAGGTGGCATCGAGCGAAGGTTTCATGGTCTGAAGCAATCGCAGTATTTCTTCTCTTGAGAAGTCTTCCACATCGTCAATCACCATATCAAGAATGGATTTCTGCGTACCGATAGGCCCCAGCAAATCATGTCCTATAATGGAAAGAATTTTATCCTTGGATTCATTGGCTTCCTTCAGCTCACGCTCAGATTGTTGCATTTGTTTCTCAGCTTTCACACGTCCGGAAATATCACGCAACACACCTTCAAAGCCAATTACCACTCCCTGAGGATTTTTTACGTCGTGAACGTTAAGAGAACAAAAGATTTTTTTTCTGTTTTTCGTACGAAGGGTCAGGCTAAAATCTTTTACATACCTCAGTCTGTACAAAATTTTTCGGGCATTTCCCCAAGTCATATCCAGTTCAACAAAATCGTAAAGCAGCCTGCCCACAACTTCCTGATGGTCAAAGCCGGTAATCTGGATTACCGAAGGACTGATTTCCGTAATTATTCCATCCATATCAATTCTGAAATATATGTCGGGAAAGGCATTGAAAATATCATAATATTTCTTCTCACTTTCAGAAATAGCCTGCTGGGTTTTGCGCAACTCGGTAATATCCCAAAAATTAAGAACATAAGCTTTTAGATCGGGATTGTTGAGGTGATTATTCAAGACACCCTGCATATATCGATACTCTCCGGTACTTTTTTTCAACCGGAAATAGAACTCAATTCTTTTTTCTTCTCCCTGAAAAAAATGCAGCAATTTTTTTCTTAAAGTTCCCACCTCATCAGGATGAATAGTATCTAAAGGATTTCCTCTTCTATTGTCATTCAGGTAATGTCCGAAAGTCTTTTGATAGGATGGGCTCAGGTATAAAACCCAAAAATTTTTATCCAGCATCAAAACAAAACTTTCGGAATATTCAAGAAGGCTGTCCACAAAAGATAGTCTGTTTTTAAGCGTTCGATTTTTAACTATCCGCAATCTAATGATAATTACAGCAATTCCGATAGCCAAAAGCAAAGCAAACAAAGAAATCAGAAAATAAGCCAGGAAAGACTTCTGCCTTTCTCTGGCATACTTCAACGACTGGTCTTTCGCTCTAAAAGCATAGTCCATTTGAACTTTGGCCAGTCGGGATTCATTTTGATCGGAGAAAATACTATCACGCAGATTTATATACCTGAGCATAAAACCGTATGCTTTTGTATAATCTCCTTTCATAGCATACAGGTGCTGTAATTGTTTTAAAGACACCAACATTTCGTTCACATCCCCGCCTTTTTGTACCTGTTCCCAGCTTTCCGTGGCGTACCTGAGGGACTGGGGAATGTCTTGTTTCTTTTCATAGATTTCAGCAAGGCTTGAAAGGCTGATACTGATTGTTCGTTTGCTATGAATTTTCCGGGCCAGCCTGAGTGCCTGCTGATAATAATCAAAAGCTTTGGAATAATTTTTTAGGTTCTCATAAGCATCCCCGATATTATTTAAACTCGTAGCGACGGAAAACAAATCATTTTTTGACTTGCTATAAGCCAACGATTTCAGAGTATAGTTAAGTGCTTTCTTGTATTCTTTACGGGCAGAATATATATTTGCCAGGTTGTTATATGACGCGGACATGAGAACAGTATCCTGAATGTTCTTTGCGGCAATGAGAGTTTTCCGAAAATACTTCTCTGCTTTTTCAAGGTTCTTTTGCTCCTCATAAAGCACTCCGATGTTCATTTCAACACTTGCAATTTTTTCTTCATCTTTTAACAATTCAAAAAAATCAAGTGCCTGCAGGTAATACTTTAGCGCTTTGGCTCTGTTACCCATCCCATCCATAGCTATTCCTAAAATATTATTAAAGGTTCCCTGAAGCAATGTATTGTTTAATTTCCGGGAATCCTCTATCCCTTCCAGTGTATAATCCTGGACTTTCGTATTATTTCCGAGATAATAATTACAAATAGCGAGATTCTTTAATAATAACAAATATTGGTTATTTTTCTTTCGGTTTATTAATATCCTCCTCGCCATACGGAAAAGAGAATCGGCCGCAACGAGTTGATTATCTTTCATTAGTAGATTTCCCCGTTTAATAAAAGTATCCGCAAGTAATGTTTCTGATTTCAGCAAACGAGCCAGCCTTTCCGCCCTGTCCAACCGATATATTGCACTATCATGCGAATATATTTCTGTTAAATTCAGAAGTTTATAAGGTTGGGCCGCCTCGGTGAAATATCCACTATAAGTACTACCGAAAGTTGGTGAGGAGAAAATCCACAGGAATAAAATGGATAGAAGCAATTTCTTTTCCAACAGGAAAAAGCGTAACTCTCTAATAATAAATCCAACAAAGAAACAAGCTTCCACTTTCGTAACAGTAAAATTTAGTACTTTCACTCTCAAGTTTGTGCCGGGAGTTACAACACCTCACAGCCAGTTTGCAAAGTTAGACAAAATCCTGATAAAACCATTTTTTTCTGGGAATTTTAACATTTGAGGAAGTAATTCTTAAAAATGGTCGGTTTGTGCAGCGCCTGTATCCAGCCCTTTATGTTTTTTGTTGTATTTTCCACAGTCAAATTCTATATCAATATTTTTCAGTGGTTTGGAGAAATCATCCGAAAGACTGATACCGAGCGAGGGGTCAGCATATATTTTTTTCATGAAGATAGCCCAAATGGGGAGTGCCATATTTGCACCCTGACCCAATTTGATAGTTCTGAAATGGACACTTCGGTCTTCGGCGCCCACCCAAATACCGGTAGTCAGTTTGGGAACAATACCCATAAACCAGCCATCCGACTGATTTTGTGTAGTACCGGTTTTACCGGCCACAGCATTGTTAAATCCATACCTGTAACGCAAACGGATACCTGTACCGCTTTCCACAACACCTTCCAGTAGTTTAATCATTTTGTAGGCAGTGATTTCGCTAATAGCCTCCGTTTTTTTTGGTGCAGCACGATAGAGCAGATTACCATTTTTATCTTCAATTTTAGTAATGAAAACAGGTTTAATGTACACCCCTTTATCAGGGAAAGTATTCATAGCACCAACCATTTCGTAGAGTGATAGATCGGGAGTACCCAAAGCAATGGCCGGGACAGGTGGGATGTAGGAGGTAATGCCCATTTTGTGGGCCATTTGAATGACTGCCTGTGGTGAAAAGCGGCTGATAAGCCATGCAGAAATCCAGTTGTTCGAGTTGGCCAATGCCCATTTTAGTGTAACCTCCTGTCCTATACGGCGAGAATCGGCATTGTGTGGCGTCCAGAATTTACCATTTGGAAGCAGGACACTATAAGAAATATTCGGCACTTTAAAACACGGGCTGTATTCGCCCTCCTGCATGGCCAGTGTGTAAAGAAATGGTTTAAATGTGGAACCCACCTGCCGCTTAGCCTGCGTAACATGGTCGTATTTAAAAAAGCGATAATCAATTCCTCCGACATAGGCACGAACATACCCTGTTTGAGGTTCCATCGACATTAGTCCTGCATTCAAAAAATATTTGTAATATCGTATAGAATCCATGGGTGTCATAGTTGTATCAATAATGCCATTCCACGAGAAAACGCGCATAGGGACAGGTTTTTCAAAAGACATTTTTATGGAATCCAACGGGATACCAGCTTTTTTCATTTTGCGGTAACGCTCGGAACGACGCATGGCCTGGTTCATAATTTTTTTGATCTGATTTTGAATTTCCTTAGTGCTGGCTCCGGGAAAAACAAAAGGCGCATGGGGCTGGCCCTTCCAGTGAGCATAAAACGCAGGCTGCAGATAGTTTGCAAGATACTCATGCACAGCATCTTCGGCATCACGCTGTATTCTTGTATCAATAGTAGTATAAATACGCAGGCCATCTTTGTAAAGGTTGTAAGGCTGACCGTTGGATTTGAAATGAGTTGCACACCATTTGTTCATAACCTGCCGCAGGTACTCTCTGAAATAGCGTGCTTCGCCAGTGTTGTGATTTAACAATCCGTAATGCTCAACACCGAGAGGCAGTTTCTCAACCGAATCGCGAACTGCTTTTGTAATATAACCATATTTAGACATTTGCGACAACACAAGGTTACGCCTTTTCATGGCAGCTTTGGGGTGCAAAACCGGACTGTAGTGTGTAGGCATATTTACTACGCCAGCCAGCAGAGCCGATTCCTGAAGATTGAGCGAGTCGGGGGTTTTGTCAAAAAATGTTTTTGCTGCTGATTTGATACCATAAGCATTGTGGCCGAAAAATACGGTATTCAGATACATCGCAATGATCTCCTCTTTTGAGTAATATCTTTCGAGTTTTACGGCGGTGACCCACTCCTGAAACTTGCGTACCACAAGTTGTAGTTCATTCAGTTTGCCCCGCGGAAAAAGGTTCTTCGCCAGCTGCTGGGTGATGGTGCTCCCACCACCTTTATGTTTCCCGGTAAGTACGCCATAGAGCACCCGCAGCAAAGCCCGCGGATCAATTCCGGAATGCTCCTCAAAGCGAACGTCTTCGGTGGCAATTAGTGCATTAATCAGATAAGGAGAGACCTGGCGATAGGTTACATTTGACCGATTCTCTATAAAATAGGTGCCGAGGATATGCCCATCAGAAGAAATCACTTCTGAAGCGAGATTACTCTTTGGATTTTCTAATTGCTGAAAGGTGGGCATCTTTCCAAAAAAACCAGTGACTATACCATAAAAAAATAGTATAATCAGCCCGAGACCTATCAAATAAAGCAACCAGAATTTGGTTATATAATTAAACCACTTCCGTTTTTTCTTTGCTGTATTTTCGGTCATTTTCTGCTCCATGAGTGTTATTTTTTTCAAAAATATCAGTTATCTTTTTTCAATGTCAATCCCCACACTTCTAATGGCTTTCAGTGTATCAACACGCATAGCCTGCCAAATCAGAAATTCATAGTCTCCCGACATGGGAAATCGTAATTTCGACTTCAATAAGACATGGTCTTCTTTTATTTCACCCCATCCTTTGCCCAACCATTTCCCCTGAACATTTGCCAGCATAATTTCAAGCGTATCCCGTGTATAAGTTCCATTCGGAAAACGGGTTTGCATAAACAGGTAGAGGTTACTATAACGGTATTTTCCGGTATGTCTTATGTTGATATAAAAATTAAATGACGAAAGGGTATCTGCCACCGGTACCACGAATTTTGCAGCCTTATCTTTAGGCCAGTAGTTGTGGAAGTTGACTGCCTGCGTAAACAAAGTGGAACTGTTGCATCCTGCCAGAAAAAACATGGCTGCAAAAAGTGAAGGAAGCAATATTTTAAAACGAAACGAAAACATACTATTAATAATAGTGAAAATTTTATGTTTTATTATTAAAACAAGATCAAGACTTAAATCAAGGCGACTAAATGTACGAAGCAAAGTCATCCGCACTGAAGGCCGCCGACTCAGTGGATTTTTGTTCCGTTTGCAAGGCAAAAGTTTCCAAGTCTGCAGGGAGTCTGTTTTTCTGATTCATTTCGATAACTTTTTTAACTTTATCTACTGGCAGAGCCATCATGCTGTTGGGGTCATCAGCATAAGCGAACCACATGAGTTTTTGAAAGATATCGCTTTTCTGATAGTAAGCCGTACCTTTTTTTGTTCGTAGGACCGTTCTATTATCAGGAAATTCTGACAGCGCATCCACGTAGCTATCTAATTCAAAATTCAGGCAACATTTGAGTTTTCCACACTGTCCGGCCAGTTTTTGAGGATTCAGTGACAGCTGTTGTGTTCGGGCCGAATTGGTAGAGACACTTTTAAAAGTACACATGTGGGACGCACAACAAAGTTCGCGACCGCAGGAGCCGATTCCTCCCAGTTTGGCAGCCTCCTGGCGCACCCCAATCTGGCGCATCTCCACCCGAACTTTAAATTCATCGGCCAGTCGGCGAATCAGCTGACGAAAATCGACTCTCTCACTGGCGGTAAAATAAAAAATAGCTTTGGTTTTATCTCCCATGTATTCCACATCATTTACCTTCATGTCAAGGCCAAGCTCTCCTGCAATCCGGCGGGTACCAAACAAAGTCGCTTTTTCCTGTGAAACAGCATCTATCCATTTTTCAATGTCGCTCAGTCGGGACTGGCGATACACTTTTCTAATTTCTGTCGCAGAGGAGTCAAAATTTTTCCGTTTCATCTGTTGTTGCACCAATGCTCCGGTTAAAGCAACAATGCCAATATCATGGCCAGGGCTGGTTTCCACCGTTACAATTTCATTTTCTTTAAGCCGAAGCTCCGGAGGGCACAAAAAGAAGCCTTTCCGTCCGTTTTTGAAACGCACCTCAACAAATTGCTCCTGTTCTTCCTGACCTGGATCTCCATATCCGGAAAGCCAGTCAAAGGAGCTTGACTTACAGCACCTTGTCTGGTTAACAGTGTGATTCTCCGATTGGGCGTTAACAGCACAGCAACCTCTGTTACCAATTATATCTTTATTTTCGTCTTTATTATCCAAACTATTCTCCATTTCCCACAACTTCAATTTACGAAGGTACAAAAGTAGGAAAATTATATTTGAAGCTATTTCCCCACTTTAAAAGTTTTCGACTGCTTCACAAAAAATTATCATATTTACATCGCCTTCTTTCCGGCCTGCATCAGTTCTGTGAGTTTGAAACTCAAATCGGCAAAAAGAATACCGGGATGGGCATTACGCTCAACATGATACACTGCTTCATTAAGCAGCTCATACATCTGTTTTTGATTAGCTGAATTAACATATGGAGCAAACTTCCGTAAATAATCCTTTTCGCTGGCATGTGCTACAATAGGCATCTCCTGTTTCCAATTAATAATCAAGCTGTTATGTATCACCTGCAGACCGTAGTTCAGAAATCCTTTTTGTTTCTCACGGCCCATACGCGACAGCTCCTGAATTATCACGGACAAAGCTACAAAATCATTACCCCTGAAACAAAGGCGCATCCAGTTACGAAATTTCACAAAGTTATGTTCGTTCTCATCGGCCTGATCCATAAGGTCTATGGCAACATTCCAGTTACCCTGTGCTAAGGAAGCCAGCTCCCGGGCTTTTTCGGCAGTTAGTTTTTCAGAAAATCGTTTTAACAAAGCATCCTCAACCTCAGCGATTTTCAATTTAGGAACTTTCACCAGCTGCGCCCTTGAGCGGACAGTGGGGATTATCAATTCATACCGGTCGGCAACGAGAATAAATAGTGTGTTGTCAGGTGGTTCTTCAAAACTTTTCAGGAGTTTGTTGGAAGCAGCAGCGTTTAGCCGTTCCGCCTGAAAGATAATGACAACTTTATACGCCGCCTCATAAGGTTTTAAACTAATCAACCTCACAATTTCGTTGGCATCACGGGCATAAATCGTCCCCTGTTTGTTTCCTGCCCCAAGGGTTTCGTACCACGAACTTTGTGTAGCATAACCCCTGTTCTTCCGAATAAAATTCAGCCATTCTTCCTGAAAAAGTTCTGACTGAGGATTTTTTTTTACTTTGTCGTTGGTAGTTGTGGGAAAAATAAAATGCAAATCGGGATGAGCAAACCTTTGATACTTGATACAGGAAGGGCAGTTCCCGCAGCTATCGTTATCCTTTTTATGTGTACAGGACAGATATTGGGCTAAGGCAATGGCAAGTGGCAAAGCACCAGAACCTTCCGGCCCTAAAAACAGCTGGGTATGAGCTACCCGGTTTTTCCTTGCGCTCAACCTAAGTCGCTCCTTTACAGCCTGTTGACCAATGACATCACTAAATCTCATCCTCCAATATTTTTTGTTCAAAAGTACGGAAAAGAAAGCAAAGTCGAAAATACTGCCCTTATTTCCAAGCAGGAAGATAATCTGTGTAAAACAAAAACGGGTATGCATCAATGATAAATACCCGTTTGAAAGATTCAGAAAACCAGCTTATCCTAATTTTGCACCGATAAACTGACGGTTCATACGGGCAATATTGCTAACGGAAATTTCCTTCGGACATTCGGCTTCGCAAGCGTAAGTGTTGGTACAGTTACCAAAGCCAAGCTCATCCATTTTGGCTACCATATCCCTCACGCGATCTTTGGCTTCCACTTTACCTTGCGGTAAAAGAGCAAACTGTGAGACCTTAGCCGAGACGAAAAGCATAGCAGAGGCATTTTTACAAGCAGCTACACAGGCACCACAACCAATGCAGGCAGCAGCATCCATAGCGAGTTCTGCATTTTCTCGTTTAATGGGGACCGCATTTGCATCGGGGACACCACCTGTAGTGGTTGAAATATAACCACCGGCCCGGATAATTTCATCAAATGCAGAGCGATCTACAATCAGGTCTTTGATGACGGGGAAAGGTCTTGCACGCCAGGGTTCAATAACGATGGTTTCGCCATCCTTGAATTTGCGCATATGCAACTGGCAGGTAGTGGTAGCCGCTTCGGGCCCGTGGGGATGACCGTTGATGAACAAGCTACACATTCCACAAATTCCTTCACGGCAGTCGTGGTCAAAGGCAATTGGATCGTCACCTTTTTCAACGAGTTCATCGTTCAAAATGTCGATCATCTCCAAAAAAGAGGTGTCAGACGATATGTTATGAACCCCGTAATCTACAAATTGACCCTTTTCGTTCCGGGAAGCCTGACGCCATATTTTTAATTTTAGATACATTGTTCTTGTTTTAAATATTTAAAATAATCCATTATCACTCCCTCAGGCAGTTTTATAGTTACGTGTTTTTACTTCAACAAATTCATATTTTAGTTCTTCCTTGTTGAGCCTGGGCTCTTTGTCGTCACCCGAATACTCCCAGGCAGCCACATACATAAACTCCTTGTCGTTACGCATGGCTTCACCATCCTGGGTCTGATATTCTTCACGAAAATGTCCTCCTGCCGACTCTTCACGGTGCAGGGCATCGCGAGCCATTAATTCACCCAATTCGAGGAAGTCAGCCACACGAAGGGCTTTTTCCAGTTCAATATTAATTCCCTGAGGGTTACCCGGAACACGGACATTGCCCCAGAATTCTTTACGCAGTTCCTGAATCATTTTGATACCTTCTTCCAAACCTTCTCTGTTACGCCCCATACCAACATGATCCCACATAATATGTCCCAGCTTTTTATGGAAAGAATCAACAGGTTCTTTCCCATTAACACTCATCAATTTATCAATTCTTGCACGGACATCTTCTTCGGCTTTCTCAAATTCAGGAGTATCCGTTGAAATAGTACCTACGGCAATCTGATCGGCAAGATAATTTTGCATGGTGTAAGGCAATACAAAATAGCCATCGGACAACCCCTGCATAATAGCGGAAGCACCGAGACGGTTAGCACCGTGATCGGAGAAGTTGGCCTCACCACCCACAAAAAGGCCGGGAATATTACTTTGCAACTCGTAATTTACCCAAAGGCCACCCATGGTATAGTGAACGGCAGGATAAATCATCATAGGCGATTCGTAAGGATCGTCATCCACAATACGCTGGTACATATCAAAGAGGTTACCGTAACGGGCCTTAATAACGTCTTTGCCGAGGCGAGCCATGGCATCCTTCAAATCAAGGAATACAGCCAGCCCTGTCGGCCCGACACCATAACCGGCATCGCAACGCTCCTTGGCAGCACGGGATGCCACATCACGAGGAGCCAGGTTACCAAAAGCAGGATATCTTCGTTCGAGATAATAATCACGATCTTCTTCAGCAATATCTTTCGGACGAATTTCTTTTTTTCTTATTTTTTCGACATCTTCTTTTTTCCTGGGAACCCAAATACGACCATCGTTACGCAAACTTTCACTCATCAGTGTCAGTTTCGACTGATAGTCACCATGAACGGGAATACATGTAGGGTGAATCTGCACGTAACAGGGATTAGCAAAATAAGCGCCCCGCTTATAAGCCCGCCAGGCAGCGCTTCCGTTAGAAGTCATGGCATTGGTAGAAAGAAAATAAACATTTCCATAACCACCTGTAGCCAACAAAACAGCGTGAGCACCATAGCGTTCAAGTTCTCCGGTAAAGAGGTTTCTGACGACAATTCCACGTGCACGACCATCTTTCATAACCACAAGGTCAAGCATTTCACGACGGATGAACAATTCAACGGAACCTCTTTTAATTTCTTTACTTAAAGCGCCGTAGGCACCGAGCAACAACTGCTGTCCGGTTTGTCCGCGTGCGTAAAAGGTTCTGGAAACCAAAGCTCCTCCAAAAGAGCGGTTGGCAAGATAACCCGAATATTCACGGGCAAATGGAACACCCTGTGCCACACATTGATCAATAATGTTATTACTTACCTCGGCGAGACGATAGGTGTTGGATTCACGAGCTCTGTAATCACCACCCTTAACAGTGTCGTAAAACAAACGATAAATAGTATCGCCATCGTTAGGATAATTCTTGGCAGCATTTATACCACCCTGAGCAGCAATACTATGCGCACGTCGTGGGCTATCTTGAATACAAAAAACTTTTACGTTAAAACCTATCTCTCCCAAACTGGCAGCTGCTGCTCCACCGGCAAGGCCGGTGCCAACAACAATGACATCAATTTTACGCTTGTTGGCAGGGTTGACCAGTTTTTGATGTTCTTTATACCGTGTCCACTTTTCTGCTATCGGACCTTCAGGAATTTTTGAATTTATCTTAGTCATAACGCTATACTATTTTAAAATAAATAAACAATGGAATGATGACAAAGCCAAGAGTTATCACTATGGCATAAACGCGGCTGAGCCCTTTGATAAAACCCCAGTAGGTTTTATGGTTGAGTCCGAGCGACTGGAATGCCGACTGAAAAGCATGATCCAGATGAAAGCCCAAAAGCAGGAACATAACCACATAAAATGTAACATAGCCTCCCTGCTGAAACAGACTACGAACCAGTTGTGCCATATTTGCCTCTCCGTTAGAGGTTAATGATACACCATTCCCAATCCAGCCCAATTTTACAAAAAAGAAATTACCAAGATGAATTATCAAAAAGATCAAAATGAGAAGCCCGGTATAAATCATGTACCTGGAAAAAGGCGACTGTTCCATAAAAGACCTTCTTTTATAGCCTTTCGGACGCGACAACCAGTTTTGAATTTGCAGGACTATCCCATAAAAAATATGAACGACAAATCCGGCAAACAGCACCCACTGGAAAGCCTGGATAAAAAAATTGGTTTCCATAAAATGGGCCCCCTCATTAAACAAACTATTGCTGATGAGCAAAAACGAATTCAGGGTAAGATGAACCACCAAAAACGTTACTAAAAACAGCCCCATCAACGACATGATGATTTTCTTCGTAAGCGAAGAGTAGTAAGGTTTATTACTCATAATAACTAATTTAACATAATATTTAATCTAATTATTTAATTTTGTCTTAATTTTTAGATACGCAAATTTTAGATGCACAAATTTATCAAAGTATTAAGACAATACGATGAGAAATAAAGAAATTCGTTCCTGTCGCTGATAATTTATAACAAGTTTAAATATTTATAAGATGAGATACCATCCCATAAGTAACACGTTCTTTAGTTGTAACAGAACAAACTTCACGAAACAAATGAGTAAAAATTCATTTGCTGTCTTTTATTCTAACGACCAGTGTCCCCGCAACGGCGACCAATATCATCCCTTCCGGCAGAGTTCCGATTTCTTTTACCTGACCGGGATAGAGCAGGAAAAAAGTATTCTGTTGCTTGCCCCGGGGTGCCCCAACAAAAAGCTGAGGGAAGCATTGTTTCTTCTCAAAACAAATGAGACACTGGAAATTTGGGAAGGCCACAAATACACAAAAGAGGAGGCCGGGGACACATCGGGAACAAAAGATGTATTCTGGCTGGAAGATTTTGAGGCTTCTCTAAAAGAAGTCATGTCTTATTATAATGATGTGTATTTGAATTCCAACGAATACATCAATTTTTTTCCGGATATGGAAACCCGCGAAACAAGGATGGGAAATGCTTTACAGTTTCAATATCCATTGCATAAATATCATAGAGCGGCGCCGTTGCTTTCACGACAACGCCTCATCAAAAATCGACAGGAGATCGACCTGATTAAAGAAGCCTGCGCCATTACAAATAAAGCGTTTCGCAGGATATTAGCGTTTACGGGGGCCGGTGTGTGGGAATTTGAAGTCGAAGCGGAAATAATTCACGATTTCCTCCGCAACCGAGCCGGGGGCCATGGTTATGCTCCTATTATTGCCTCCGGCAAAAGCGCTTGCGTTTTGCACTATACCGAGAATGACAAAGTTTGCCGCGCCGGCGATTTATTACTTATGGATTTTGGTGCCGAATACGCTAACTACACAGCAGACCTTAGCCGGACTATCCCTGTCAACGGAAAGTTTACACCGAGGCAAAAGGAGCTTTACAATGCTGTTTTAAGGGTTATGAAAGAGGTGAAAAAACTGTATGTTCCGGGCAAAACTATCCACGACATCAACGATAAAGCTAATGAGCTGATGGAAAAAGAAATGATACGGCTGGGATTGTTCAGCGAGGAAGAAGTAATGAAACAAGACAAGAATAATCCGCTGTTTAAAAAATATTTCATGCACGGGACTTCACATTTTATGGGGCTGGATGTCCATGATGTAGGTTCTAAACATGAATTGCTGAAGCCGGGAATGATTTTAACCTGTGAGCCTGGCATCTATATACCTGAAGAAAAAATCGGTATTCGTATTGAGAATGACATCTTAATCACCGATGGAGAACCTGTCGATCTGATGGCTGATTTTCCCATAGAAGCAGAAGAAATCGAAATATTGATGAATCAATAAACGGAAAATTCTTAATTAAACATAAAAAGGGGACCATTGGCCCCCTTTTTATGTTTAGTATTTTTTTACCAATCTATTTGTTACCTGTCAGAGCTTTGAAATCAGCTTCCTGGAAAAGTTTCAGAAATTCGCGGTCTTTGGCAGCTTTGCCTGCAAAAGAAGCATCCTGTTTGATGGCCTTGGCAAGATAATTATAAACCGTAGCATTATCACCCTTACGTGCGCCAACAACAGCCAGCAGATAATCCGTAGCAGCATTCTCTTTGGCAGATTTCAAGGTTTTGCCAGCAGCATCAAGATTTCCGTTCAGTAATTGAGCAAGGCCCAGGTTGTAAGCACAATTGGTACCACTCAACAATTGGACAGCTTTGGCATAATCACCTTTTATTATATTAACCACACCGAGATTATAGGTTTCGTCGGCGCCAAGTTTTTGTGCCATCGTAAAGCAATGTTCAGCCTTTTTAAAATTACCCATCCTGGATTGGAGGATACCCATATTATTGTGCACCATAGCAGCATTTTTATTCATCTTCACGGCTTTCATCAACAACTTCTTAGCTTCTTTATAGTTACCTAACTCAACGTCAACAGCACCGGCATTGGCAACAGCCCTCCAGCATTTAGGAAATGCTTTCATAGCGTTGGCATAAATTTGTTTTTTGGTGTTCAGGTTATCGGTGAGAGTAGCGGCATACAGAATTTCATTAATTTTCAGTTCACCGTAATTGGGGCTGGTAGAGAGTGCTGCAATTTCGCTTGCAGACCTTTTGGGCTCAAAAGTATTCACATAAAGTTCGGCACGACGCAAAGGAGGAAGAATGTCACGTTCCATCTCAGGATAAATCTGAATCATGTTTCTGATTTCTTCTTCTTTTTTGCTTTCGTTGACTGAATTAACCACATTCAGGATGGCAGACTTATCGGATATTGAAGAATTCTTAACAGCTTTCATAAATCCGTTCCAGTCAGGACCATTGGCACTCAGGTTAAAAGTCAAATCCTTAACACTTTTAAAAGCAAAATTGTTATCTTTCTTACGTAATTCTCTTTTAATTTTAGCCTTTATATATTTTTCCATTGTCTGAGCACGATGCTCCGAAAGTCCCTGGTTGAAGGTCTCTTCTCCTTCGGGAGAAGCCCATCCCTGAATATCAATACTTTTAACAGCCCATCCTTTAGAAAGGTCAGAAAGGTTACCTTTTAAAGCATTAAGGGTCTTTTCATTCTTGTTCAGAGCCAGATGCCAGTCCAGTTTAGCGATATTCACCTTAAAGAACAACTTCGATTTATTTGTAACAACCGTTACTTTTTGATAATGATCCGGAGCGAAAAGGAAATCTTCGTTATGCATAACCGCTTTGGCAGTAACAATGGTACCATCGGCAATTTTTCTATCGGCAATAGTCTTTGCTTTCTTATCACCGGCAATAGCATCTTTCACCGAGGCATATTCTTTTCCGGAGTATGAATAAACTACAGACTGTGTTATCACCTGGGCAACATCCATACCCTTTACATAAGGTATTTTGTAAGCATGGCTGAAGGAACCCCCATTTTGATAGCTAACCAATTCGCCTTCGCCAACCACTTTCTCTCCTTTCAATTTAATAGGGGCCAATATTTTTTCACCACCTTCATATTTCACCACCGGCTGAATCATCATAACAGCATTTTTGCTAAAATATTTGGGAGGGAAAGTTCCGCTAACAGTAATGTCAACACTGTCTCCGACTTTTACCAACGGGTCAGGCTTAGCATTCTGGGTAGTTTTCTCCAAAGCGTTCTTAGCCATAGAGTTTACGCCACCCGGACTAAGTTTATAACGAATACCGAGCATAGCACGTACAGTAGCATCGTTGCCTCCGGTGCCATACTTCGATACAACACCATCCAGAAGGTCGGTATCAAGCCAGGTATAAGTATAATCACCATAGATATCCCAATTATCATTTAGGGCATAATTCACATTGACACCAACAGGAATCGTTAAGGCCACTTTGCGGTTTGAAATACCGCCACCGTTGCTAGAGTTATTACCACCGCTATAGCCATGTTTTGCAACAACAGAACCGGTTGTCCTATCAAGGAGTTTGGATTTCCATTGAGATTGGCCAAAACCGGCATGTGCGCCAAAGCTTACCTTACGAACTTTATATCCGGAAATTAAATTAGAAAGGTTAAGCCCCACGTTCAAGTCGGCACCATAAAAATCGGAAGTAAACCAGTAATCATGGGCGGGATTAATCATATATTTGCTTTTCGTACTTCCTGCTGCCAAAAAACCCTTGGCATATCCGCGGTTCAGACCGCCATAAACATTTATCCATGGAAGAAACTGCCAACCTACGGCAAGATATCCGGTTCCGACAAATGTATTATTTGTAAAGTCGGGTACAAAAACTGTAGAGGCAACTTCGACATGCGACCAGGAAGCTCCATATTCCACCTGTCCAAACAGGTAAGGAGAAAAACTTACTTTTGGCTTTTTCGCTGTCTTCTCGGTTTTTTGTTTATCGTTTTTACTCGAAGAAGCATTCTGAGCATAAAAAGCCAGCGGGAGAACCATCAAAATGCTCAGTACGAGCACTCGGGTTAACGAATAATATTTTTTCATTTTGTGAGGGTTATGATTATAAAATTCAAACTTCCATTATATTATATTTTTATTCTACTATAAAGACAGTACTACCTATCCGTACAACATGCAAATATACAACTTTTTTTAAATTGCATGGTAAATCAAAGTTTTTAACGATGATTTTACACAAAAGTTCTTATTTGTTTGATTTATAAATTTTAGTCCATAAATCCCACAAAACCACGCCAATACTAACTGCAACATTTAGCGAATGCTTGGTTCCAAACTGGGGAATCTCTATGACCTTATCAGCTTTTTTTACAATATCATCTTCAACGCCCCTCACTTCATTGCCGAAAACCAAAGCATATTTCTTTTTCGTATCGAGTTGAACATCCTGTAACTCAATACTTTCGTCAGCCTGCTCAATAGCGATAATTTGATAATTATCTGCACGTAATGTATCTACCGCCTGGGCTGAGGTAGCGAAATATTTCCAATCCACCGAGGCTGTAGCGCCAAGAGCGGTTTTCTGAATTTCGCGATGGGGAGGCTGTGCCGTGATGCCACACAAATATATTGCTTCTACCCTGAAAGCATCAGCAGTACGGAAAGCTGAGCCCACATTGTTGAGGCTTCTGACATTATCAAGTACTATTTTAAAAGGAATCTTGGGAGCTTTTTTAAAAGCCTGCACCTCCAGCCGACCCAACTCTTCGTTTAACAGTTTTCTCATTGTGCCTGTAAATTAATGGCAAAGGTAAAAAAGGTTTTCGGTAAATCAAATGTCTCTGAAACTCCTATATCAAACCGGAAAAACAGGAGATTCACTTTTCCGGATTCATTATGAAGAAAAAACAAAATTCTGTTTATCTTTGCCCCTCTTTAATTATACAAGAACGCATGAATAAAAATTCCATTCTCGGTTTTGTTTTGATGGCCATCATATTAGTAGGCTATTCCATCTGGATGTCGCCCTCAAAAGAGAAATTGGCTGCACAAAAAAGGAAACAGGATTCTATAGCCCTGGTTATGCAGCGCTACAACGACTCTGCCAGCCGTGCAAGAGCGTTAGCGCTGAAAAATCGAAATATCCAAAAAGCTAAAGAGCTAAAAACCAGGGAAATGACCCGGAAACAGCAGGCTGTGGCAACCAAAGGAAAGGCCTCCAATTTAGCCCGGGAATACGGCGCTTTTTCCTCCGCTACCCGTGGAAAAGAAAAATATTATATCATTGAAACCGATTTGGTAAAATACAGCATTAGTAAAAAAGGCGGCTTTATCAACTCGGTGGAATTGAAAAAATACAAAACCTGGGATCAACGCCCTCTTTACTTATTTGATTCGACTACAAGCCGCTTTGGCATTTCTTTCTTCTCCAACAACAAAGTCATCAACACAAAGCAACTCTATTTTTCGATTA
>VAOZ01120545.1_pt1 | contig 21338 bp, 27 predicted proteins | sample 3394041 | NCBI WGS metagenome assembly VAOZ01 (sample SAMN08290431, study PRJNA428436) | hydrothermal vent metagenome | isolation source: Deep-sea hydrothermal vent chimney | place: Indian Ocean: Southwest Indian Ridge
GACTGAAGGCCGTGGCTCCATGACTATGGAGTTTGACCACTACGATGTTGTTCCTGGAAATGTTGCCGAGGACATCGTTGCAAATAAGAAATAAGTTTTTAGAAAGTTGTGTGTGGAAGCCCACCCTCCCTGCGCGCCTTCGGCGCGCAGGGAGGGTGGCTTCGTTGTTTAATCCAAAATCCACACCCCGGCGTATTTTTATATTCTTATGCGTCGCACTGAGTTATACTGTGTAATAGCCGTTAGAATTTTATGGATAATTTACCAAAACCTTTCATCCCCGCTTCCACAGCATCGCCACGCTTACTAAGTGGCAACGTTGCACTTGATTTTTTGTGGTGGTACATAATATTGTCTCCTCGTAACATTATTGCAATTACCAACAACTTCTTGGTTGCAAATTTTAATTTCTTTTCAATTTCGCGCCACATGCATACACTGTTTGCGTACTGGCATCGCGATTTTGAGGTGTACGGGCGAGGTGTAGACATAGAACGATATTTCAGCACAATTATTATAAATACCTTATCGCGAATCGTTGGTTTCCTCGTTCGTTCCATCACTATCATCACAGGGCTTTTTATTGAAGTGTTCATAGCGATGCTTGGTATTTTGTGGTTGTTTCTGTGGTTTGCCATACCATTTTTATTGATATTCGCTTTTTCTCATGAGCCGATATTTTCCATTTCGTTCCCTCACCTGTTTTCACAACTTTCTGGCACCTTAACATCTTTACGCCATGGTATATTTTAATCCGAAAGGAACGCGAGTCTATCGCGCTGTTGCAATCGGGCGGATTATATCTCCCAAAATACTGCACCCGACAGTTATTGTCGGAGTAACCACCACTCTTGTTTTTGTTGGACTATGGGTTACGGGTATCGGTTATGCGAACTGGTGGCATCTTATGATTATTTCAGTGGCAACAACATACGCACTTTGGGTGTACACAATTTTCTTTGAAACATATCTTGGTATGGTGCCACCACACACATCGTCCGACCAAAACCTCGCCGATTTTCTTGATTATCAAGCAATGAAGATAGCTACCGCCCATGCAGATGGAAACATCTCACAGTTGCTCCTGCCAATGTTGGAGGTGCGCGGTTTCTCCTTCGTTCTTATGCGTATGGGAATTTCATCACAAGATTTTAAGCGTGCACTTTTGGAATATCTGCATACACACATAAACACCACAATAAACGGAGGGTTAGTATTTTTTCTACATAGTTGCCTCACTCAAAAGCGGACACAGGAACCATCGTCGCACAATGTGCTCTCGTGGCAGGATTTATTTTTCGGTCTGTGCACACACTCGGACTTTCTCAAGAAAATAATATTTGATGTGCATATTGAGTGTAAAGATGCGCGCATGCTTCTCGCATGGCAAGAGCAGGATGATGTCAAGCGTATGCAACATCGCCGATTTTGGAAACGAAGCAATCTTATGCACACGCGTGGCATCGGGCACGATTGGACATCTGGATATACCGCTCGTCTGGAACAATATGCCACTAAGGTAACGGAACTACCTTCCTACGCAGGATTTTCTCCACGGCTCTACGGGCACACAGCGGAAACTGAACAAGTTGAGCGTATTCTTGCCCGAGATGGAAAAAGCAATGCCATTCTCGTTGGCGAAAAGGGTATCGGAAAGACTATCATCGTTTCAGCACTTGCAAAACGGCTTGCGCTGGGTCAATCTCTCGGAGCGATAGCATACAAGCACATACTTAAACTTGACGTAGGTGCGTTGCTTGCTGGTAGTAACAATACATATGATATAGAGGAACGTTTTCGTTTGTTGTTCGCTGATGCTCTACGCGCCGGCAACATTATATTATTTGTGGAAGATATTCATATGCTTTTTGATTCTTCGGGCGCCGTTGGAACAATTAATGCAGGTGAGCTTTTGCTTCCGTTTCTTACTTCTGCGCGATTACAAATAATTGGACTCACCACACCTGAGCACTATCACAAAACCATCGCAAAAGACCAAAGTTTGTTGCAGGCTTTTGAAAAAGTTGAAGTACGTGAGCCGGCAAAAGAAAATGTGTATGCCATATTGCGTGATGTGGTGCCACACATTGAGGCGCATGAGCAAGTGTGGATACTTTTTCAAGCCATACACACCGCCATTGAGCTTTCCGACAGATATATAAAGACCGCTCCATTTCCCGAGAAAGCAATTGCGTTGCTTCAAGAGTCTGCTGTGTACGCGCTTACTAAAAGACATCGTCTGGTTACCGCTTCTGATGTGGAAGCAGTCACAGAACGCAAGACTGGAGTGCCACTTGGAACCTCCGCGCATGGCGCCGAGAGCTCCAAACTCCTTTCTTTGGAGAAAGATTTGCATACTCGCGTTGTTGGTCAGGACGATGCTATCTCTGCCATTGCAAATGCTATGCGCCGTGCGCGCTCTGGTATTTCGTCGGAAAAGAAACCAATAGGAGGATTTCTTTTCCTTGGACCTACCGGAGTTGGGAAAACCGAGACTGCCAAGGCACTCGCCGTCACCTATTTCGGGTCTGAAGAACATATGATTCGTTTTGACATGTCCGAATACCAAAATAGCGATTCCTTATCAAGGATGATAGGACATGATGACGAAGGCGGACTGCTCGCCACGCAAATAATAGACCACCCGTTTTCGCTTGTGTTGTTGGACGAAATAGAAAAAGCGCACCCGAAAATACTTGACGTATTTTTGCAAGTTTTGGATGACGGTCGTTTGACTGACGCTCTTGGCAGAACTGCCGATTTTACCAATGCGATTATTATTGCCACTTCAAACGCGGGGGCTGAAATGATTCGTGAATCGGAAGTTGGCAAAGACGGTATGCTCACCAAAGAAAAAATACTTGATCGACTGCAGAAACAAGGAGTATTCCGTCCGGAGTTTTTGAATCGTTTTGATGCCATTGTTATATTCAAACCACTCACACCATCTCAGGAAGAACACATAGCAACACTTATGTTTGCAGATTTAAACCGCAGACTCAAAGAAAAGGGAATTACTGTTTCGGTTGACGAAGTTGCGCTGAAAAAGGTGGTGAGCATGGGCTTTAGTAAAGAGTTTGGCGCACGTTCGTTGCGCAGAGTAATGCAAGACACAGTAGAGAATAGTATCGCGAAGAAACTTCTTTCCGGGGAAATTACGCGAGGAAGTACTTTTGTGCTTACCGCGCAAGATTTGAACTAGCGCCATTTTACCATTCCCGTTTTACAAAAAATAGCCCACAACTTGTATCATAAGGACGGTCGCTCTGTGTTAATATAATTATGTCTCATGTGCATAAGTTCAGATACATATGGCAGTCCTCATAATGAATATATATGCGACAATTTAACAAATTAAGAGGTACCAAGGGCTGGTTGAGTATGTATGAATCTGCGATACGATATCGCAGTATGAAAAACAAACAAGAAGTGGCAAGAAGAATAAAGATATTTGGCTTTTGGGAGATATACGGTACAAAAGCGACAAAGGGTGCTTTTGGTTGGTACGGGAGAGCGTACACTCTATAGATGGAAAGCAGCTCTACACAAAGAGCACGGAAAGCTAAATGCCCTTGATCCAAAGAGCACAGCTCCAAAGAACAGAAGGAAGAGAGTTGTCCATGAAGGGATTGAGTCGTTCATCATACATGAACGTACATAGCACCCACACTTAGGCAAAGCAAAACTATCTGTTATATTACGCTCGCAAGGATACAATGTATCTCAATCATACACAGGCAGAGTTATTGCAAACCTAAAAGAGCGCAACTTTCTCCCTCAGTACAAAAAACTCTCTTTCTATGCCAAGGGCGGTGTGTACACAGAGAAAGACAGCAACTGCACCGTACAAAGCTTAGGCGTACCACAAAGAGTGGTATGGAGATAGATACCATCGTTCGCTTTATAGATGGTACAAAGCGATACATACATACTGCCATAGATGTACAAAGAAGGTTTGCCTTTGCTGGATCGTACACATCTCACTCTTCCAAGAGCGCCACAGATTTCCTATCTAAGGTTATCACCGTCTGTCCATTTCCTGTTACACAGATACAAACAGACAATGGGAGTGAGTTCGCTAAACACTTTGAGACAGCCTGTACTCTCTTTGGTCTTACTCACTTTCATACGTATCCAAGAACTCCAAAGATGAATGCTCACCACTACGGTATATAGTATCTTCATTAACAACCGATGACTGCCATATGTGGTGGACGCGTACATGTTCTTGACCTTTTTGCACGGTACCTGTAGTCTGTATATAACGCAATAGTATGTCGCGGGTACAGTATGTATCTTACGCAGATATGCACGGCGCGTTAACATGAGGGAAATATATCCTTTTATTAATTTAAGTAACAATTACAAACGCTTATGGCAGCAGAATTTGATCGCAGTAAACCGCATATGAACGTTGGAACCATCGGTCACGTTGACCATGGTAAAACAACTCTTACAGCGGCAATCCTAAACGTGCTGAAACTAAACGAGGGCGCGGGCTACTCGGCACGAAGTGAAAAAGTTGAAAATATTGATAACGCCCCCGAAGAAAAAGCGCGTGGTATAACCATCGCACTTCACCACAGCGAATACGAAACACCAAATCGTCACTACGCGCACGTGGATGCCCCGGGACACGCCGACTACATCAAGAACATGATTACTGGTGCGGCGCAGATGGATGGCGCAATACTGGTGGTCGCCGCAACAGACGGTGTGATGCCTCAAACACGTGAACACATTCTTCTTGCAAAACAGGTTGGAGTTCCAAAACTTATTGTATTTCTTAACAAGGTTGATATGGTTGACGAACCCGACCTCATTGATCTTGTTGAAGAGGAAGTACGAGAAATTCTTACAAAGCAAGGGTTTGATGGAGAAAATACTCCCGTTGTCAGAGGATCCGCTTTGAAAGCTCTTGAATCATCCTCTGCGGATGATGAATGGGCGCAAGGTGTGAAAAAATTGGTTGACACCATGGATGAATATTTCCCCATGCCAAAACGTGATCTAGATAAGCCGTTTCTCATGCCTATTGAAGATATCTTTTCAATTGAAGGTCGCGGTACGGTAGTAACAGGACGCATTGAGCGCGGTTCCGTTAAAGTTGGTGAGGAAGTTGAAATTGTTGGTATGAAAGACACAACAAAGACAACTGTTACCGGTATTGAAATGTTTAACAAGCAACTCCAAGAGGGTATGGCAGGTGATAACGCTGGAATTCTTCTTCGCGGAACAAAAAAGGAAGATGTCCACCGCGGACAAGTTTTGGCAAAGCCTGGAACATTAAATCCGCACGTTGAGTTTGAGGCGGAAGTATACGTACTTAACAAAGACGAAGGAGGAAGGAGTACGCCGTTTGTCTCAAAATATAAGCCACAATTTTACATCCGCACAACGGATGTAACAGGTGAAGTGACGTTGCCGGAAGGAAAAGAAATGGTTATGCCGGGGGATACCGTTACATTCAATGTGAAGCTTATCGTTCCTGTCGCTATTGAGGAGCAACAGCGATTCGCAATTCGCGAAGGTGGCAAGACCGTCGGTGCTGGAGTGGTTACCAAAGTTATCGCGTAATCTTACGAGCTCAAAGATATATCTGCAAAAAAGCAATGACAACAGCAACAAAAAAAACAACAGCTGAAGGCACTGCGCCTCGTGAACTACGTTTGCGTATTCGCATTCGCGCGTACGAGCATAAAGTACTTGACCTTTCTGTGAAGCAAATTATGGATACGGCACAGCGGTTTGATGCGCAGACTGTCGGTCCAGTACCACTGCCGACCGAAACAAAGCGTTGGACGGTAAATCGTTCCACCTTTGTGCACAAAGATGCACGCGAACAGTTTGAAATGCGCGTGCATAAGAGATTGATTGACATAGTAAATCCTTCTCAGAAAGTTATTGAGGCTCTAACCAATCTAAATCTTCCATCCGGAGTTACCATTGACGTAAAGATGAACGCATAATAGAAGATTGCATTTCTTCGGTAGCCCATCAAAAAACCACCCTGCAGGGTGGTTTTTTGATGGGCGGGGCGGATTATTTTCATATGTGTGTATAGTATAGATGGGTTATACAAAATAAGTTGGCAAAATAATAGATGACAAAAATAGACCTAGTGCGATGGCTCGGGCTGGCGAGAAGTGCAGTATTTTTTTAATTATAATCGCCCCTTCGCGATTATTTTTTTGGTAAGAATGTCTGCAATATTTGCATTTTCCGTATAATGCGGTATTCTCTTAATACAAGTCGCCTGCGACTTTTTATTTATCACGTATGAAATTTATATTAGCGCGAAAAGTGAACATGACGCAAATCTTCACCGAGGACGGGAGAATGCGTGCCGGTACCATTTTGAAAATGAGACCAACGGAAATCACGCAGGTTAAATCCTCTGGAAAAGACGGATACACCGCCGTGCAAGTTGGATTTGATATTCAGAAACCGCAACGCCTCTCCAAGCCGGTTCTTGGACATTTAAAAAATAAAGCGTTTAAGGTGCTCAAAGAGTTTCGCGTATCGGATGTATCAACATACACCGTAGGTGATGAGATAACAGCTGACATTTTTTCTGTTGGAGACAAAGTACGTGTGGTTGGTACCACAAAAGGAAAAGGTTTCGCGGGTGTGGTAAAACGACACGGTTTTCACGGCGGTCCACGTACACATGGACAAAAGCACTCAGAGCGCGAGCCGGGCTCAATAGGCGGTTCAGGAGGGCGCGCAGGAGGGCGTGTCGCCAAAGGTATCCGCATGGGTGGCAGAATGGGTAGCGACCGCGTTGTTACAAAAGGGCTCACCATACTTTCAATTGATTCAAAGCTCGGCGAGATAATAGTTTCCGGCGCGGTTTCTGGCTCGCGCGATTCTCTGGTTGAAATAACTTCCGCATAATTTTTACCTGATTTATTTATGGCTACAACAGCATCACAACCTAAGACAAAGACGCGCGCCTCGCATGTAAAAGTATCTGATACTTCAAAACAGAAAGAGGTTGTATTGTCGGTACCTGTGTATACCACTGGCGGAAAGACCGCACAAACCATTGCTCTTCCGGAGGAATTTTTTGGTATGCCATGGAATAATGATCTTGTGCAACAGGTTGTCGTTGCTGTTCAAGCAAACGCGCGAACTCCTATTGCGCACACTAAAACCCGTGGAGAAGTGAGTGGTGGTGGTAAAAAGCCATGGAAGCAGAAAGGAACAGGGCGCGCGCGACATGGGTCAATTCGTTCTCCAATATGGAAAGGAGGTGGTGTTACTCATGGTCCGCGTTCAGAGCGTTCTTTTGCTCAGAAAATAAATCATAAAATGCGCTTTGCTGCGTTGACGTGTGTCTTGTCGCGCAAGCTCAAAAGAGGTGAAATAATCTTTGTGGATTCAATCTCATTTGAAGAGCCAAAGACAAAAAAAGCAAAGGAAATGTTACAGAATATTGCAACAGTTTCTAACATTCCAGAAGTTGCCAATCGTCGTGTTAACGCGGCACTCATCGCATTGTCCAAAAAAGACAGCGCGACTGAAAAGAGTTTCAACAATTTTGGTAACATCCGTACAGAAGAGGCACGCAACCTAAATCCTGTGGACATACTTTCTTATCGTTATTTGATTATTGAGAATCCGGAGTATATGATTCAAACACTCACCGCGCGAAGCGCATCTGCAAAGAAGCGCTCAGCAGTATAAAATACTATGTCAATTTTTAACAAACACACTAACAAAAAGAATGTTGCCAATAAAAGTACGGCAAGTAAATCGTCAACCCCAACGAAGAAAAAGACAGAGGTTACTCGTGCAAAACGCTCGCGCGCTGCTGTGGTGCTCACTGCTCCGTGGATGTCTGAAAAGGCTCTCATCGGTACAGATTCAGGAATTTATGTTTTCGCCATCCCTCGCGTGGCTACAAAACAAGACGTTGCGCGTGCTGTTGAGGTTGTGTATAAAGTTACACCTCGCCACATACGTATTGTTAACTTGCCGGGCAAGCGTGTGTCGCGTCGCACTCGCAGTGGGTCAGCAATTCGTCCACGTCGCAGAAAGGCGTATGTTTATTTGGCAAAGGGAGAGACCATTCAAATCGTATAGCAACGTTATATTATGAAAACCTACAAACCAGTAACAAAAAGTCGTCGCAATATGTCAACGTTGCCGTATAAGAAAAATCTTTCCGGCGATAAGCCGTTGAAAAGTCTTTTAACGAGCAAAAAACGTCAAGCAGGTAGAAACGGCGACGGGCGCATCACGACTCGTCATCAAGGAGGCGGACACAAACGTCGGTTGCGTCTTATTGATTTTACGTATAACAAACGTGATATTCAGGCAAAGATTGAGACGATTGAATACGATCCTTACCGTTCCTCAAACATTGCCCGCGTACTGTATGCAGATGGCGAACGTCATTACGTGATAGTTCCCAAAGGAATGAGTGTTGACGATACGTTTATAGTTTCTGAAAATGCTCCGATAAAATTGGGAAATCGTTTGTCAATTGGAAAGATTGTTGTGGGTACTTTTATATATAATATTGAGCTGAGAGTTGGTGCTGGAGCGCGTCTTGTTCGCTCAGCGGGAAGTTGTGCGAAACTTATTGCGCATGATGCCGGCTACGCGCAAATAAAACTCCCTTCTGGCGAGATTCGTAAAGTATTGGAGCAGTGTTACGCATCTGTTGGCGTGGTTGGTAACGAAGAGCACAGCCTGGTGAAAATTGGTAAGGCAGGTCGCTCACGTTGGATGGGGAAACGCCCAACGGTGCGTGGCAGTGCAATGAATCCGGTTGACCATCCGTACGGCGGCGGTGAGGGTCGCCAGGGTCGCGGAACGCGCCGTGCCAAAACAAAATGGGGCAAGCCGTCTGGGAAAGGACAAAAGACGCGTCATCCGAAAAAGTACTCAAATATGTTTGTTGTTGCGCGTCGCAAAGTCGGTAAGCGCAGATAAATTAGATAAATAAAAAACCCCTATATTGAAATCGGACTAATCCGATTTCAATATAGGGGTTTTTGAATGAGTCTTCTGAAAAGTGAAATGAGGGGTTTCGTAAACCCCTCATTTCATTATCATAGATATTTCTATATTCCGCAATATTCCGCAAAAAACCTGTGAAGGTTTAACCTTCACAGGTTTTTTGCTACACTTGGGAAAGTACTTGAACGGCATGATACATATAGAGAAATTGAATTATTATTTATTCATAGTGTCACACTTGAAGGTTAACTAAACAAATTGTTGACTATTGGGAAGATTTCCTGTATCTTTATAACTATCCCGCTTGGCGGGCATTAATTTCTTATGTCACGATCACTAAAAAAGGGTCCATACGTGGACGTAAAACTTATGAAGAAAATAAGCGGTAAAAAACCGGCTGATGTTTCTGTGATTAAAACATGGGCGCGCGCAAGTCAAATAGCCCCTGATATGCTTGGGTTTACATTTGGCGTACACAATGGCAAACAGCATATTGAAGTGTTTGTTACCGAAGATATGGTCGGTCATCGCCTTGGAGAATTTTCTCCTACTAAGAAATTTATACGACATGGAGGAAAGATGCAGAAAGAGCTTGAGCAAAAACGTCAGCAAGCTGAAATTACCGCGGCAAAAGCTGCAAAAGAATCAACGACCGCTAAGACCGGAAAGAAATAATTATGAAAGCATTTCTCGCCGACTATAATCAATCTCCACGTAAAGTTCGTTTAGTAACGGATTTAGTGAAAGGAAAACGAGTAGCCACTGCACTAAAGCAATTGGATTTTTTGCCGAAGCGCGCTGCAAAGCCCATAGCAAAACTGGTGCGCTCCGCCGTTGCAAATGCCGTACAGCAAGGAGGGAAAGAAGAAAACCTCCGTATTAAAAATATCACCGTAGACGGGGCAAGTATGCTTCGTCGATATCGCGCGCGAGCATTTGGAAGAGGTGCGACTATACGACATAGAAGAAGCCACGTGAACGTGTTGCTCTCACAGACCAATGAGAAAATAACAGAGTCTGTTGAAGCTACTGCGGTGGACGCCACCTCAATAGAAACCGTTTCAAAATAAATTATTTTTTATGACACACATTACTCATCCCTACGCACACCGACTCGGCATTATCCGCGACTGGAAAAGTCGCTGGTTTGCCACCGACAAAAAACAATTTCGTGAAAATATAAAAATTGATAACGCCATACGAGTCTTTCTTATAAAAGAGTTGCGTGGCGCTTACGTAGCATTAGTTGAGATTGAACGTACGGCAACCGAACTGCGTGTTTTTGTACACACTTCTCGTCCCGGACTTGTTATTGGTCGCTCAGGTGAAAAAGCGACAAAACTGCGCGCGAAAATTGCTAAATTGGTTGCAAGTATTGCTCCGCACCATAACCGCATAATTAAATTTGACATCACTGAAATACGACAACCAGAGACACAAGCGGCGATTGTTGCCTATATGGTTGTGGAAAGCTTAGAAAAGCGTATGCCATTTCGTCGTGTGCTTAAACAAACTGTTGAAAAAGTTATGGCGGTTCGCGATGTATCCGGTGTGCGTATTGCTATTTCCGGTCGCTTGGGTGGTGCAGATATGTCACGCAGGGAATCAATAAAGAAAGGTCGTATTCCTTTGCAGACATTTCGTGCCGATATAGATTTTTCTTATGAGCGAGCCAATCTTCCTTATGGTGTTATTGGTGTGAAGGTGTGGATATATCGTGGTAGTACGTATGTCGCGCAAGCCGGTATCAATGGCGTGACGCGCTCGCAGATATAATTTTATCGCCAATAATTATTTATGTTATTTCCAAAAAAAGTAAAACACAGAAAATGGCAAACTGGACGCAAAAGTCAGGAGCGTCTTGCACGCCCTGACACGCGTGGAATAACACTAGTGTTTGGTAGTTATGGATTGAAAGCTACCACACCGGCCCGCCTCACCAGCAACCAAATTGAAGCGGCAAGAAAGATACTCTCGCGCGCAACGGGAAAAGGTGGTAAAGTATGGATTCGTGTCTTCCCTGATAGACCAATTACCCAAAAACCTGCGGAAGTTGGTATGGGACATGGAAAAGGAGACCCAAAACATTTTGTGTTTGAAGTTCGTCCGGGGCGCGTATTGTTTGAGATAGATGGCATCTCTGATGAGGTTGCGCGAGATGCCTTTCGCCGCGCCGGTTCAAAACTTCCGATGAAAACAACCGTTGTTGCACGGTAATAAAGCGTATGTCAAAAAAGAACACCTATACAAATATATCAAACGTAGAACTCGTAAAACTTCTTTCTGAAAAGAGGGAAGAACTTCGCGTTGTGAGATTTGCCGCCGCCGGCTCGCGTCCCAAAGATACGAGCTCTAAAGCAAAGCTTCGGAAAGAAATCGCTCGTATATTGACTGAATTTTCCACAAGGTCTCATGCACGTCGTGATACCACGAACATTGTGGCATAATATAAACTTGACTATGACTACTATTTCAACAAAAAAAGATATTACAAAGAAGCCACAAACCTTTAAAGGGGTGGTGGTAAAGATTTCCGGGAAAGATACGATTGCTGTTTCCGTATCGCGCTATGTCAAGCATCCAAAATATAAAAAATACCAAACACGAGTGAGTAAATATCTCGTGCATGCTCCGGATAACACCGTAGAGGTTGGGGATACAGTGACCATCGTCGCTTCACGCCCAATTTCAAAAATGAAGCGTTTCGCGCTTCTTACAACAACCATATGATCCAACCTCAATCAATCGTTACTATAGCTGACAATTCAGGCGGAAAGATTGCGCGCGTGTTCAAGGTGCTTGGTGGTCATCGCCGTCGATATGCGCGCGTGGGCGATGTAGTAGTAGTCGCAATCCAAACCGCTGAGCCACGCAAGCCGGTTAAAAAGAAAGATGTGGTGCGTGCTGTTATTGTGCGAACCGCGCACCCGACACGTCGGAAAGACGGCTCATACGTTTCTTTTGATAGTAATGCCGCTGTGTTGGTTGAAAAGCGTGGAAATGAAATGGTTTTGAAAGGAAACCGTGTGTTTGGACCAGTGCCCCGCGAACTGATTGACAAAGGATGGCAAGTAATCGCTTCGGCGGCACCGGAAGTAATTTAACATAAACGAACACATAGTATGAAATTAAAAAAGAATGATACCGTGCAAGTGATTGCCGGAAAAGACAAAGGGAAAGTAGGCACCATTTTGCGTGTGTTTCCGCGTGAAGACCGCGTTGTGGTTGATGGTGTGGCGATAGTGAAACGTCACATGCGCGGTACGGAAGGAAAAGTGGGTCGTGTTGTAGAGCGCCCGGCGAAGATTCATATTTCAAATGTGATGATTGTTGATCCAGATACAAAAAAGCCAACGCGTATTCGTATTCAAAATAAAGAAGGGGTACGCACTCGCTTGTCTGTGAAAACAGGAGTGGTTCTCAAGTAAATTACTATAAACGAACAGAAATTGACGTATGATACTTTCAAAAGAAAAACAAAAAACAGCATATGAGGCACTATCTAAGACATTTGGCTATTCAACGCCAATGCAAGCGCCACGCATCACAAAAATAACCATATCAATTGGTACCGGTAAAAAGAAAGATGCCAAACAAGTTGCTTTTATCGCCGAACGTTTGGCAAACATCACTGGTCAGAAGCCGGCGCCTCGCCCGGCGAAACAATCTATTGCTTCGTTTAAGGTTCGAGAGGGCGAGCCGGTCGGACTTGTTGTTACATTGCATGGTCGTCGTATGTATGACTTTCTTGATAAAGTTATACATATTGCTTTGCCACGCACTCGTGACTTCCGTGGTATCCCAGTGAGTGCCATTGATGCTATGGGAAATATCACATTGGGTATTCGTGAACACACTATATTCCCAGAGGCTGCACACGAAGACCTAAAAGATATTTTTGGTATGGCGATTACCATTACGACCACGGCGAAAACTAATCAACAAGCTGAAGCATTCTTTAGACACCTTGGACTTCCGCTTCGCATTGACGCGAGCAAGAAATCCTGATAGTATAATGTACATGACGCGTGTGCGTCTTTTTTCTTATTTTTATGGCAAAAAAATCACAATCAGCAAGAAACGAAAAGCGAATAACACTCGTGATTAAATACGCCACGCGACGCGCGGCACTCAAAGATGCCGGAGATTGGGAGGGTTTGCAAAAGCTCCCTAAAAATTCTTCACCGGTACGGGTAAAGAACCGTTGCGCGGTGTCTGGTCGGTCTCGTGGTTATTTGCGCATGTTTGGTGTTTCGCGGATTGTATTTCGGGAGCTCGCTCGCGAAGGACATATCCCGGGAGTAAAAAAATCATCATGGTAACCGATCGCGTTGGAGATTTTATCATTCGTCTGAAGAATGCGGCCGCAATACGTCGTGAGGACGTGTCGGCTCCATACTGCAAGCACATTGCCGCCATTGCAAATAAACTTCGCGAGCTCGGTTTCTTGACGAAGGTTGAGCAATCTGGCGATAAGCGAACATTGCATGTTGCTATTGCTTACGGGGAAGATGGTAACGCGCGCCTTACCAACGTACGACGTCTTTCAAAGCCTGGATGTAGAGTATACATATCACACCGTAGTGCACATATAGTAACCGGTGGTACAGGTGCGCGCATTATTTCCACTTCACGTGGTATTGTTTCGGATATTCAGGCCCGTAAGAATCGTCTTGGTGGCGAGGCTTTGTTTGAGATTTGGTAAAATATATATGTCACGATTTACTAAAAAACCAATTCCAGTTCTTCAGGGCGTTACCGTATCGGCGGGTATACAATCACTTTCTGTTAAGGGTCCGCTTGGCACGCTTGAGCGGGCTGTGCATTCAAGCGTTATCATTGAGGTCGGCTCGGGAGGTGTATCCATCTCCGCCAAAAACAACAGCAAGCTCGCGAACGCACTGACGGGAACATTTGCTGCTCATTTAAAAAATATGATGGAAGGAGTTGTTACACCGTTTAAGAAGGTACTCATTCTTGATGGTATTGGCTATAAGACTGAGCTGAAAGGAAAAGAAATGATATTTTCAGTTGGGTTTTCGCACACGGTTCCCGTTGTTGTTCCTGACGGTGTTACTGTAGAAGTGGTTAAAAACAATATCCGCATTGAAGGGATAGACAAAGAACAGGTTGGGCAATTTGCCGCCACCATACGAGCAATAAAACCACCAGAGCCGTATCTCGGAAAAGGATTTCACTATGAAGGCGAAGTGATACGTCGAAAACAGGGAAAGAAATCAGTATAGTAATCATATATAATTTTATGCACACAAATGTAACAAACAGAATTCTCAGAGCTCGCCGACACGCGCGCATTCGTTCGCTTGTTTCTGGTACGGCAGAACGACCTCGCCTTTCCGTTCATTTTTCATTGCGGTTTATCTCGGCACAAGTGATAGATGACACGACTGGTCATACGCTTGCTTGCGCACACGGTAGAGAGTTTGGCGGTTCAAAACGCGAGCAGGCAATTCGCGTTGGTAAAGAGATTGCCGTACGCGCAAAGAAAGATGGCGTAACTACTATCGTGTTTGACCGTGGCGGTTATACATATGCCACACGTATGAAATCGCTTGCCGATGCAGCGCGAGAAGGCGGATTGAATTTTTAATAATAGATATTATTTAAGCTTTATGACCACCACAACTGAAACAACTATGGAAAAGAAGAATGGCGCAAACGAATCGGCACAAAATGTTGTTGATACGAGTGCTACGGTTACTGCCGGTACCATCACCGGCGTCGCAGACGCCGGTGATGGTACCGGTGAAGCCCCACAACGCCAACCTCGACGCCAGCGCCCGCGCCGCACAAGAGGCCAACGCGATGACCGAGCGCGGTCGGAGTTTGACCAAATGACTATTGACGTACGTCGCGTGGCGCGCGTTGTTGCCGGTGGCAGGCGTTTCAGCTTCAGTGTGGTGGTAGTCATTGGCGACCGCAAGGGTCGTGTTGGTGTTGGTATTGGAAAGGGCACCGACACCGCCCTTGCCATTGAGAAGGCGACACGCGACGCACGTCGACACCTCATACAAATCCCTCGTACAAAATCCGGCTCAATCGCTCACGAGGTATCAACAAAATACACTTCTTCATACATCACCATCGCGCCATCGCCTGGGCGCGGTATTGTCGCCGGCAGTGCTATGCGTATTGTCATTGAGCTCTCAGGAGTAACTGATGTGGTGGGTAAAATACTCTCCCGTTCAAAAAATAAACTCACCATCACGCGAGCGACCGTACAAGCACTTGCATCAGTAAAGAAGGAGCGATTTTCCACCAAAGTGTCTTTTGGTACTTCCGTATCGGAAGAAGGTAGTCAACAGTCACCGTCAATGGTATCGTAAACAGACATTTCTTAAAAAATAACATTATGCAACTTCATAACATCGGAACAACTTCACGAACACAGTCAACACAAAGAGTTGGTCGTGGTGGTAAGCGTGGAAAAACTAGCGGACATGGTACCAAGGGTCAAAAGTCACGTGCTGGACATAAAATCCGCCCAGAGATACGCGACCGCATAAAGAAACTCCCAAAATTGCGCGGACATGGTGTGAACAGAAGCCGAACAATACGCACCAACCGTATAGCACCGGTAGCAGTATCACTTTCCATTATTGAGCAGTGTTTTGAGGCGGGAGAAACCGTTTCCCCGAAGACACTCCTTGGAAAAGGGATTATCCGTTCACGTCGAGCAAAAATTAAAATCCTTTCAACCGGCACCATAACAAAAAAAGTAACAATAACTGGGTGTGCGACATCAGCTACGGCGAAAAAAGCGATTGAAGCCGCCGGAGGAACAATTTCCAATGCTTAATTTATTTTTTACAAAACTGAAACTTGTTTTTGCCGATAGGGAACTTCGCAACAGAATTCTCATTGTTATTGCTGCACTTGCTCTCTTTCGTCTTCTCGCCGCGGTTCCTGTTCCTGGCGTAAACTATGTTCGTTTGCAAGAATTTTTTGCAAACAACCAATTCCTCGGACTTTTGAATATCTTCTCCGGCGGTGGTTTGGCAAACCTTTCAATCGTTATGCTAGGAGTCGCGCCGTACATCAACGCGTCCATTATTATGCAGGTCGCTACAATGATATTTCCGCAAGTGAAAGCGGCATATTTTGAAGAAGGTGAGGCGGGGCGCGAACGATTTATTCAATGGTCGCGCATTCTCACCATTCCACTTGCGTTCGCCCAAGCAATTGGGTTTCTTTTTATTTTGCAAAATCAAGGCATCTTGCCACACCTTGGATTGCTCGCATTTTCCGCCAATGTCGCACTTGTTGCGGGCGGTTCTATAATATTGACGTGGATTGGTGAGCTTGTAACCGAATTCGGCATCGGCAACGGAGTGTCGCTTATCATTTTTGCCGGCATTGTCGCGAGTGTTCCATCGGCTATATCCCACGGACTTTTCACCGCCACAGCCGCGGACATACCTTCCTATCTCGGATTTACATTGCTTGCACTTGCGATGATATATGCGGTGGTGGTCGTCTCTGATGCGGAACGACCAATTCCGATTGCCTACGCGCGCGCGGTGCGCAGTGAGGCGAATTCACAATCAGCGGCGACCTACCTTCCTATTCGTATGCTCCAAGCAGGTGTCATTCCTATCATCTTTGCTCTTTCACTTCTTCTTTTGCCACAGGTGGCGCTTTCTATGATTGGTGCAGTTGGCGTTCCTGGCGCTGCGACGCTTTCGCTCTGGTATGCGTCGTTTATAGCAAACCCATGGGAATATGGCGCGCTGTATTTCCTTTTGGTAATACTCTTTACGTATTTTTATACAGCAATTACGTTTGACCCTGACCGCATCGCAGATGACCTGCAAAAAAGCGGAGCATTTGTTCCTGGCGTAAGACCCGGACGCGAAACAAGAAAGTATATTAAAAGCGTTGTAAATCGCGTAACACTCCCTGGTGCTGTTTTCCTCGGACTTATGGCGATTGCTCCGTCTATTGTGCAAGGCATAACTGGCATTGCATCATTTTTGGTCGGTGGCACCGCGCTTCTTATTGTGGTTCAGGTGGTGCTTGATCTGGTACTTAAAATTGACGCGCAAATTTCATTGCGAGAATATTGATGTTGTTAAAAAAATGCAAACCTCTGCGCGCAAGCATTGTGCGCAGAGGTGTTTCTTTATGGTGTCATTTAGATGATTGTGTGCGTAGAGCAACATAGACAACATTTTTAATATATACTTGAAGTATGAACGAACGCCTTATTAAAACTAAAAGCGCTGAAACAATAGACGCCTCTGGATTTGAAAAACCCTCAGAATCAATAGAGAAGCAAATAGATACAGCTATACGGAAAGAGCTTAATACATACACAGCCGAGCAGTTAAAAGAAATTCTGTTCGCCATACCGGACGACACCTTTGATACACTAAAATATCTCTCAAAATCTTTTTTGGAATTAAGAATTGGTCGCGAGTTAAGTGGTGGTTTTTTAGAGGCTGATATAAAAATTGCAGAGGCATCGGTGGAAATACTCTGGAACAGACCAGGGGCTGACTTTCAGGAACGTTTTTCCATCATACAGAAGCTAGAGCAGGCGGTTTCTGCAGATATAGATGAAACAGAGACATGGGTATCCGGATATCTGAATGGCTTAGGATACATAGCCAGTTATGACCATAACTTCTTTCTGCAAACTCTCGCCGGTACATTCATAAAAGAAAGCGATATGAATGTTTCCATTGAACAGCGCAAAGCAATGCTTGTTTCCGTATGGGATGAGCGATATGAGCTTGGTGATGGAAATGCGTGTATATTGACTGGAGACCACTGCCACAACATCCCAACTTCCGCACGATCGATCAACGATCTTTCAGAAAAAACAATTCGCGCTATCACAAACGGGCTCTTAAAAGAACACGTGGAATCTAGAGGATTCTACGGCGCTCGAGAGGAATATGTTATGGAAAAACTACAAGACAATTCTCTTAACGAAAGAGTGATGGACCCGAAAATATCTTCTATACTCTCAACAAAAGATTTTAATATCAACAAAATAAACTTACTTTATGAGTACACAGTTGAGAGAATTGCGTCCTCAATCAGCCCAACGCTTGGAGCGTTTTATGATGGTCGTACTGGAATGATTACCGGTGTATTTGAAAAGACAGACGTACCGGATGTTTTAGAACCGACTATTGAAACAATACAATCAATGTCTGCGCTTCTTCTGGATATTAATCAGGCAAAGATTGATAAAGATACAGAGGAAGTTTCTGAATATCTGGAAAGCAATTCCTTTTTAAAGAAACACCCGAAATTTAAAGAGGAGCTACAGGCACAGTTAACATCAAAAGATAATCAAACAGAATTGGATATGTCTCTTGCGCAACGCATAATGGAATCTCTCAAAGAAGAGCTATCCGCAAGTGCCGTGCCGACAAAATCATTATCGGAAGTGATAGCGTCTAGAGAATTGTTTGTTGGTGATAAAGAAGTATTTTTCTCAAATTTATATACAGCATTTTCAACAGCTCGGATGCGAGTGTTTTTTGAGGCATATTTTGATTTCTCTTTTGCAGACATACCGCTTCACGCGCAAACACAATTTTTGCGCTACGTATGGGACAAGTCCAAACAGGACGTTGATAATGCGCGTGATTTCATTCGCAAAGGAGAAACATCGAAAACAAAAACTGATAGGTTTATTTCTTTTCTTTCTCTTGAGCATGAATTGCAACTTGGTGATAAAATTGTTTCCTTTGGAAACAGTATGCCAAACGAGATTGCAGATGCTCTGTTTGAGAAATATGCAAATATCATTGAAACCGCAGAAGCAACGCAACAATTTCTGCGAAAAGAGTTCAATCAAGATGAGGGAAACGGTGAATCAATTAAGCTGGTTGCTTATGCAATATCGCACCGCGCAACAGACCTTCTCACACAATATGTTATGCAAACTCAAGATGATTATTCACGCATACCACAAGAGCTGGAGCGTATAGAGACAGATGCCCTTGCGTTTTCTTCAGCATTTAAGATTTTAAAAAATCGTGGCGAGCTGCGACTTGAGGATATTAAAGGCGTCTCACTTGAAACAGAATCCGGAAATGACTTCGCAAATCATAAAAACGACGTTGAAAAAGTTCGCCAACTAATAAATACCGCTTACCACTCTGAATCAAACACGTTTCGCGCAACGATTGTTAATTCGTTTGAACGGGCGCTCACAAACCCAGACACACGATTTTATGCACTTCGTCGCTACGATACTCTCATAGCTTCGCTTCGCTTTGATAAAATACGAAACACTAATGGTAATGTGACGAGCAAATACTTCGGATCATTTGTGTCAGATCCGACGTATGGGAACGGGCGACTGGGTGAGGCGGTTTTTGAGAAAGCGATTGAAGCTGAGGCACGTGATAACCTTCCTATAGAAGCTCGCTGTAATCCACTCACACCAATAACACAAAAATATATAGAAGCCGGATTCACTGCGTACGCACTAAATGATTTTAGTGGAGTTCCGAGCCTTGAAATCATTTTTGACGCGACACAAAATAAAAACAGTAAGACAAAACATTGGTCTATAGATCGTGTTATACGTGAGACACTCACACAAAACAACGATACCGTGCAAACATTTTCAGCAACGCTACCGAAAGACATTCCGTTTAGTTTGGTAAATAATGGCTATATGCTCACTCGCTATCTCAAACAAGATAATCGTTACTATGCCGTATTTGAGCGGTTTCCGGAACCGGCATCATCTTCTGAGTCAGGCGAAAACGGTGTAGCGTGACTCCATACAACTTCAAAAATCGCTCTGTTTGCCGATGTAATATACGGATCATGAATAATAATTGACACCGGTTCAACACGGTCCATCACGATATAGCTCGTCTTTCCATCATACATTTGTATGACTGTTTTTGATGGTGCAGTCGTATATTGAACAAGTCGCGAATCTGTCACGCTTGTGTCATATTTTCCAAGCATACGCCGTGTCAATGGTGTGTCAGCAAGAATGCCACGCTTTTCAATCCCACGACGTTTTCGTCTTGCAAGATATTCAGTATTCAAGTCGCGATACACATCATCAATCGCCTTAATATCCACATAAGTATAAATGAGTTCTTTTGTAGTCAGAGTATCATTGAGTACTTTTGCAATTCCTTCCATACCTTCAAAAAACTCAATACCGGGTTTCCCGCCGGAGATATTGTATTCAGATGTCATTTGTCCCAACACACCTTCAAGCGCCCTAAGGGAATCTTTTGCATCTTGCTCTCTTTTTTCAATCAACTCTTTTAAACGAAGTGGATGTGCCGCTGTAAAGATAGCAACTTTACTCGCCTCCTCATTTTTAGAAACAAGACCAATAACTGCCAGTTCGGAAAGTATTTTATACACGAGTGTGCGTGATACGTGCGCCCGTCGCGCAGAGTCACTTGCGGTAGATGGTCCCCTTTTTATAAGCATTTCATAAACTCTAGACTGTTCACTTGAGAGACCGGCGCGCATTAAATGTTGTTCAAAAGATGGTAAATTTTGCATACGTTTTATTTTGTCACAATATCGTGACAGAAACAACCATATTTTGTGGATAACTTTTAATTCTACGGGTTAATCTGTAACACTATATGTTGTGTTCTGTGCCACACACTTGACATTGTGTATACACTGGTGCATACTGTCGGCAGTGGTTAGAAGTTCTTTAATAGAGATATGTATCAGACTGTTCCCCATTCTCTAGTCCCGCAAGGGAAGGTACCATGACCTCCGTGAGAGCGGCTAAGCATGGAAAGAAGAGAGTGTGGGGAGAAAAATAGTTTTATGTATGTCTCGTTTGCAATAGAGTTATGGCTTTGTGGTATGGCACGATATGCAAACTTGTTCCCATCCGTGAAGCTGTGCGAAAAGCAACATGACTCGTCCGTTCTTATAAGGAGATCGGCTGAAAACAAGAAAATTAAACCATTTCTTATTTTCAGAAACCTCCCTAGAAGAGGAAGTCCTTTGACACCCGAATAGACAGCAAGGAATAATGCGGAACAATCGTTGTGTTAAAGCAACAACCGCAATGTTATTCCTCGTTGCCGGACTGATTGTAATAAAAAACAATCGGTACGGTACGAGGAACCGCATATGTTTGCGATTCCAAAGTTCCCGTTAAATTAAACGGGAATGAGACCACGTTCCGCGGTCGACCGCGGAAGGCGGTCCGGCGCCAGTGTGGTGCCAATTTCGTCGCCGTAGGCAATTCTGTCTATGGCAAAAGAAGAGGAAGAAACATGAACGAGAAAGTTACCACCCGCTCACCCATTGAGGGTGAGTCTTGGGACGAATCATTGTCTCTTTACAACGTTCGGTGTCAAATGGCACCGAACGTTGAGGATTTA
>VAOZ01238349.1_pt1 | contig 21058 bp, 17 predicted proteins | sample 3394041 | NCBI WGS metagenome assembly VAOZ01 (sample SAMN08290431, study PRJNA428436) | hydrothermal vent metagenome | isolation source: Deep-sea hydrothermal vent chimney | place: Indian Ocean: Southwest Indian Ridge
GCCACCAACCGTTCCTGCGCCACATGTTGGCTATCGATGACCGAAATGTACAATGTTTCCAGCGCGAGCATGCCCACCGCCAAAATGACCAGGGTCACCATAACTTCAATCAGTGTGAAACCCCTCATAAAATTATGGCGCAAAATATGCCCGTCCTATGTAATTTACTTTGATCTTTTTGCTATACTTGCCATACGAAGTCCCTGCGGAATCCGTAAGCGTTATCATACTGTTTGTCCCCGTCCCGGAGCTGCCAAACGTAACAGTATTGCTTTTGATATTGGTGTTTACCCTCAAATTGGCCGAGTACTGACCCAGAGAAAACGTCATGTTCTTACATTGCGCGCAGACCGCCTTATCGGAGGTATAATCGAAGATATAAGTGGTCGGGGTATTAAATTTAACTTTCACGCTGCGATTTTCAGCCATTGCCATGTTCCTGGCCTGCTTCAAATATCCCATAATCGCCACCGAGGCATCGTTAACAGCCGCATGCGCTCGCCACTGACCAAAGGCAGGCACCGCGATACCGATGAGCACCCCCATAATTACCAAAACAACCATCATCTCAATCAGCGTAAAACCTTTCTGCGAACCCGCATCCGGCGCTTGCCGGATGGTCGGGAAAGCCCGTAGGCTGTGGGCAATGCGTAAAATCTCCATCGTCCTCAAATTATGCCTCGCCCTCGTCATGATTTCCGTGATCGGCATCACGGGTGTTTACCTTTATTTCTCCATCGGCCTGCCCAAACTCACCAGGCTTTCCGACTATCAGCCGCCGCTGGTGTCCCGCGTGTATAATACACAAGGCGAACTGATAGCGGAATATGCCGACGAACACCGTATTCTTACACCCTTCAATGAAATACCGCAACGTCTCAGGAATGCTTTCCTGGCCGCAGAAGATGAACATTTCTATCATCATCCGGGTATCAATCCAGCCAGAATCATCTCCGCCGCCATCGCTAATATCCGTGCCGGGCATACCGTGCAGGGCGGTTCAACCATCACGCAGCAGGTAGCAAAGAATTTCCTGCTTACCTCGGCGCGCACCTATTCCCGGAAAATCCGCGAGGTTATCCTGGCTCACCGTATCGAAGAAAACTTCAGCAAGAATGAAATTCTTTACCTGTATCTCAATCAGATCTACCTGGGCCGCGGTGCTTATGGCGTGGCCAGCGCAGCCTGGCGCTATTTCCACAAGCGCCTGGATGAGCTATCGCTGGCCGAGTGCGCCATGCTGGCCGGACTACCCAAAGCCCCCAGTTACTATGCCCCGAACCTGCATCCCAAACGGGCACTGGAAAGGCGCGACACCGTGCTGTATATGATGCGGAAGAGTGGTTTCTTTTCAGCCTCCGAGGTGCAACAGGCGCTTCATGAGCCCTTAGAAGTCGCCCCCTTGCCCAAAGCAAAACTTACCAATGCCTATGCCAATCGGGTCTATCAGGTGCTCGCCGGTCGTTTTGGCGCGAGAACGTTGCGGCGACAGGGCTTCACGATCATCGTACCGTATGATGAACAGAATGAAACCGCTGCCATTCATGCCGTCCGCAATGGCGTACTGAACATTGAACACCGCCAGTTTTACCGCTTCCCGGTGCATCACGCAGAAGAAACATGGCCGAACATTCTCGCGGCATGGGCTGCGAAACGTACAAAGAGTGCGGACGCACCCCTGCCGGAAGATCAGATCATTCCAGCGCTGGTTGAGAAAATCCTGCCGAAAGGCGGGCTGGCCGTAAACGACGGCATCCATCGTTGGCAACTGCCAAAACCCAAATGGCAATGGGAGGATGATCCCGAATCAAAACCCGATACGTTGATGAACGATACCAGTGATGCCAAGGTTCCGGACGTGAAAGAACGGCCACGCACATGGATTCCCGGCGATGAAATATGGTTGCGGGGCAATGGCAAGGGTGGCGTGCGCCTGACACAAAAACCGTCCATAGAGGCCGCGCTCTACGCTATTAATCTGAAACGCGGTACGGTATTGGCTCAGGTGGGCGGTTTTAATTACAAAATAGGTGATTTTGATCGCGTTGCCAAAGCCAGACGACAACCCGGATCCGCCTTCAAACCCTTCCTCTATGCCACCGCGATGGGTGCCGGATTCACCCCGGCCAGCATCATCATGGATGCCCCCGTGGTCTTCGAAAATCTGAAGCAGGGTGAATTCTGGCGACCGAAAGATTACGGAAACCGCTTTGCCGGTCCTGTCACGCTGCGCAATGCATTGGAGCACTCACGCAACCTGGCCTCCATCAAATTATTGCAGGATGTTGGTGTGAACCGTTTTGTGCGCGCGCTTGGCAATTACCAGTTCCATCAGAATTTTCCTCATCAACTCGCGTTGGCGCTGGGCGTTACGGGCGTCACGCTCAAGGAACTGACGGAATCGTATGCCGTGATTGCGTCCGGCGGCAAACGCTGGAAGCCGGTGATCGTGCAGCAGGTGCAGGATCGCAATGGACAGAGTTTGTACCGTTCCGTTGCCGGATTCCGTTGCCAGGTATGCCACGTCGATCCGGTACTGGCGGTGAACGGTGCCATACAACCTGCCGAACAGACCCTGGATCCGATTAGTGCGTTTCTGGTCACCAATATGATGCATGGGGTTATCCAGTACGGCACGGGACGACGAGCACTGGCTCTGGGACGCGTGGCCGCCGGAAAGACCGGAACCACCAATAAACAGGTGGATGCGTGGTTTATGGGGTTTACCCCGCAAATCCTGACGGGCGTGTGGGTTGGACGCGATACGCCCGGCAGCATGGGAAGGCATGAAACGGGAGCAAGAGCAGCTTTACCCATCTGGCTTTCGGCCATGCGGGCTTTCCACCGCGGCAAACCAAAAGAGCACTTTACACCACCGGAGGGCGTTGAATGGGTGGTCATTGACCGTAAAACCGGTAAATTACCGGGATCGGATATTAAAAAGCCATTTCTTGAAGCGTTTCGCACCGGCACCGCACCAACTGAAACGGATGTGGGCAACAGGAAGAGGCCATCCTCGCCAGCCGTTGAAAAAAAGGATTTTTTCGACCTTAATCTATAATCGATCCTTCAACGAAATGCTCCGTGGTAAGAGGTTCCGGCCCTGCCCTTTACGCACAAATCCTTGCAACGGCATGCCGTATTCCTATTCCAGTGCTCCGCCACAACCGGAACCCTGCCCGGCGGTGCAACCATAGCAGTGATCCATGACGGCGACGGGATTGCCTTCCACCTCCTGACCCATGAGTTCTGAAAGGTGCGTTCGAGGTCTGCCACCACGCAGCAAGGGCAACCCCAGCATCTGATTGAAATCACAATCATAGACAAAACCCCGCCAATCTATGCTGATCAGGTTACGGCACATGACGCCATTCAGGTTCTCCTCCCGGTAGGCATTCCTGAGCAATTGTATGTAATCAGCAAATTGCCCCTTTGAAACCAGCGTGCTGCCAAAACGCTTGATCGGCATATTCGTAATGGTAAACAGGTGATTGAACACAACGCCATAGCGGCGTTCCAACTCCAGCTTGTAGGTTGCCTTCAGAGCCTTCTGATCGGGTGGCAGGTTCGGTCCAGGCGGGTTGTAAACAAGATTCAGGATCAGGGCTGATCCTTCCTTGCCATAGCCTAATGCATTTAAGCGTTTCAGGGCATTTATGCTCGTCCCGAACACGCCTTTCCCGCGTTGCGCATTCACATTGTTTTCCATATAACAGGGTAGGGAAGCAAGCACCTCCACCTTGTTGTCGGCCAGAAACACAGCCATAGTCTCATAGCCAGGCGATTCAAGAATGGTCAGATTGCAACGGTCCATGACCGTGATATCCAGGGCTCGTGATTCCGCAACCACTGTACGGAAATACGGGTTCATTTCCGGCGCGCCACCGGTTAAGTCCAGCGTTTCGACATTGGATGAAGCCAGAAATCCCAGAACCGTCTGAACCGTCGCCTCATCCATGACTTCCTTACGCCTCGGCCCGGCGTTTACATGGCAATGCAGACAGCTCTGATTACACAAATAGCCTAAATTCACTTGTAGTATTTCCAGTTTTCCCCGTCGGATAGCAGGAAAATCACTCTGTCTCAGTAATGGTAACGTTGCATGCACGCTGTATTTACTCCAGTTTCAGTCATCAATCGACTCTAGCCGATTTTTGTCCTAGTCGTAAATAACGGCGAGTGCTTACGCATATACGAATGAGCTGCTCATGAGTTTTGCAAGAGGCTCGAATGATTCAGGCAAAAAATGTGTTGCTATTGCCGGTCTCACTCCATACAGTGCCGCCACTTCAAGCGGCTGTTCCCTGATCGTTAGCTGCTCCTCCGCGAATAGCGGAATGTAATACCTGGATTCTGCAAGTGATTGCACATGCATAGCACAAGCTCTTGCAGGATCCAGGTAATAAATTACGCCAGGCCCGGATCAGTCCGGTTATCTCCGGCGGGCCAGCACTGGAATAAACAACATGACATTTGATAAACTCGGGCTCTCGAAAGAGATCCTCCGCGCTGTGCGCGAACAGGGGTATAGTAAGCCTACCCCCATCCAGGAACAGGCCATTCCGGTGGTGCTGGAGGGACGCGATATCATGGCCGCCGCCCAGACCGGAACCGGCAAGACGGCCGGATTTACGTTGCCGATACTCCAACTATTGCAAAACGGTCAGGCCGGGCACGGGTATCGACCGATCCGTGTGCTGGTCATCACGCCGACCCGTGAGCTGGCCGCTCAGGTCGGTGAAAGCATTGCTACCTACGGTAAATACCTGCCGATGCGTTCGACCATTATCTTTGGTGGTGTGGGTATTCAGGCACAGATCGCCAGGCTGCGTCGCGGTGTGGATATCCTCATTGCCACACCGGGTCGTCTGCTTGATCTGATCGGCCAGAAGGCAGCGAATTTGTCCAGTGTGGACATTCTGGTACTTGATGAAGCGGATCGTATGCTCGACATGGGTTTTATTCACGACATCCGTAAGGTGCTGGCACTGTTACCAAAAAATCGCCAGTGCCTGCTGTTCTCGGCGACCTTCTCCGACGATATCAAGCGGCTCGCCAGCACTATGTTACGTTCACCGGTACTGGTCGAGGTGGCGCACAACGAAACAGTCGGGCTGATTCGTCAGGTGGCGTATCCGGTTGGAAAGTCGAATAAGCGCACGCTGCTTGCCCACCTGATCTCCAGTCAGAACTGGAAACAGGTACTGGTATTTACCCGTACCAAACATGGTGCGAACCGCTTGACCGAACAGCTGGGCAAGGATGGGATCCATGCGGCGGCGATCCACGGTAACAAGAGCCAGACGGCGCGCACCAAGACATTGGCCGGTTTTAAACAGGGTGAAATACGGGTGCTGGTCGCTACGGATATCGCGGCGCGCGGACTGGATATTGATCAGTTGCCGCATGTCGTCAACTACGAGCTGCCGAATGTGCCGGAGGATTATATACACCGCATCGGTCGCACCGGTCGCGCCGGCCACACGGGGGAAGCGATATCACTGGTCTGCCATGAAGAACAGAAACTCCTGACCGGTATTGAAAAGCTCATCAGGAAGAGGATCCCGGCGATTGAAGTACCGGGGTTTACATCCGGTTTGGCGGCGATGCCAGTCCATGATGACGGCACGCCTTCCGGAACGCGGCAAGGAAGAGCGCGCCATCGGAGGGGCAGGCCGGATCAGCATCAACCGCGTCCCGGCTCCTCCCCGTCGCGACGTCGCGGAAGCGGTGGTAAAGCGGCGCATGGCAAAGGCCGTTCGTAAATACTTGACAAAAATGGTATAGTATTGGACGGTTCCGATTATTCCACGGGCCGCCCTCCGGAGTTTTACAGGCAGCCCATCAGCAGGAGCGTGATATGCCCACAGTGACGAAAAAACAGGTTCTTGAAGCCTTGAGCCGGATCATTGACCCTGACTTTGGCAAGGATATTGTCGCGCTGGGGTTTGTAAAAGATGTTGCGATTGAATCCGGCAAGGTTTCCTTCATCATCGAACTGACCACGCCCGCTTGTCCGGTCAAGGAGGAATTTCGTCGCCAGGCCACCGAGCTGGTTGGCGCCATCAATGGCGTTAGGGACGTACAGGTAAATATCACGTCCAATGTGCGGACGCGGAAACACCCCGACATGCAGGCTATTCCCGGCATCAGGAATATTATCGCCGTTGCTTCCTGCAAGGGTGGCGTGGGGAAATCCACCACCGCCGTGAATCTTGCTGTTGCTCTGGCCCGAACCGGTGCCAGAACAGGGCTCCTGGATGCCGATGTCTACGGCCCCTCCATTCCACGCATGATGGGACTGACCGGACAACAGCCAGGCGTCCGGGACAAGGCCATCCTGCCACTCGTTAATTTTGGCGTGGCCACCATGTCTATCGGATTCCTCGTGTCGGAAGAACAGGCCGTGATCTGGCGTGGTCCCATGGTGGCCGGTGCGCTGACTCAGTTATTGAATGACGTGGCATGGGGCGAACTGGACTACCTGGTGATTGATTTGCCTCCCGGCACCGGCGATGCGCAACTGACCCTGACGCAAAACGTACCGGTTACGGGCTCGGTGATCGTCACGACACCACAGGATATTGCGCTCTCCGACGCCCGGAAGGGCATTGCCATGTTCCGAAAGGTTAATGTGCCCGTACTCGGCATCGTGGAGAATATGAGCGTATTTATCTGTCCGCATTGCGGTGAGGAAAGTCATATTTTCTCACAAGGAGGAACGGAAAAGCTGGCCGGAGAGTATGATACGCGTGTGCTTGCTCATATCCCGCTGGATATACGGATCCGTGAGGATTCGGACAGGGGGACGCCCATCGTCGCGGCCCATCCTGATTCAGCCCAGTCGGGTTTCTATCGTACGCTGGCTGGCGAAGTGGCGCGCGGGATCAGTGTGTTGAACAGCCGCAAGATTGATATTCCGGTTGTGATGCAGTCTTGATCCGACGCCGCACACACGGACAGTAAACCATACGACTATTTTTTCCTTCTGCCGTGTATCCCGTGGGGAACAGTGGTGGCTTTTAATCGGGCAGATGATGCAGGGGATAATCGTACCGTTATTTTAACTACGCCACCGGAGCAGCGTTGATGAAGAACACGTCCATGCGCATGGCAGTAAGCCAGGGTTTTACCGTCAGTCGCATCCACCGTCAGGGTGACTTCCTCCATTTGCGCTTCCAGCCAGTCGCGCAATACATCCATCAACGCATCAATACCCACGCCCGTCAGGGCTGAAAGCGCCACGCGGCTGCCATCAATATTCCGCAAGATACGAGACTGCACCCGCGGCGCCAGATCGGTTTTATTCCATACTTCAATGATCGGCGGCATGGCATCGCCTTCCAGGCCGATTTCGCGCAGGGTGGCCTCCACGACTTTGCCCTGTTCGCGTACTTGCGCGTCGGCCGCATCGCGTACATGCATAATAAGATCGGCTTCAATCACCTCTTCCAGCGTGGCACGGAAGGCTTCAACCAGTTCATGCGGCAATTCCCGCACGAAACCAACCGTGTCAGACAGCATCAATTGATGTCCCCCATCCAGTTCCAGCTTACGTAAGGTCGGGTCCAGTGTCGCAAATAACTGGTTGGCGGCATACACGTCGGATCCGGTCAGACGATTGAATAATGTGGATTTTCCCGCATTGGTGTAACCCACCAACGCCACGGTCGGGATGTTTTTACGCTTACGCCCCACCCGCTGGGTTGCGCGCATCCGCCGAACTCTTGACAGATCCTTCTCCAGCTGCCGGATACGAATACGGATCATCCGCCGGTCCAGTTCGATCTGCCGTTCGCCCGGACCGCCGAGAAAGCCGGAACCGCCACGTTGCCGTTCCAGATGCGTCCATGAGCGTACCAGGCGGCTGATCTGGTAATTGAGGCTGGCCAGTTCCACCTGCAATGAACCTTCCCGGGTGCGGGCGCGAGCGGCAAAAATTTCCAGAATCAGGCCGGCGCGATCCACCACTTTGACATTCCATGCCTTCTCAAGGTTCCGTTGCTGCACCGGTGACAGCGGATGATCCACGAAGATGACTGTTGCGTCGTGCTCGGTCGCCTTGCATCGAATATCCTCCATCTGCCCCCGTCCGAACAGGGTGGCGGCAAGGGGTCTGCGAACCGACAGGCAAATGGACTCGCACAAATCACAATCGCTGGCCGTGACCAGCTGGTCGAATTCTTCGGCCCGTGCATGCCATGCCGCCGGCCCGCGCTTTAAACTGGCTAATTCGGGATGGATGGACATCACGACATCCTTGCCCGGTGGCGCTTCCCATGATCCGCTCATCAAAGCCGAAACATCTTTACCACGGAGGGCACGGAGAATGCAGAGACATACGAGCCAACTGCAAAACTCTGGGTGGATGAGCGGCCTGTCTGTGCGTGAACACACGCAGACAGGCAATCCCACTTTAAATCTATTTTCGGGATGGAATGAACTGCATGGTGGCTCCATGGAGCGAAATTCCAACTCGGAAATGGGCCAAAGTGAGGTAGCCGACCGCCGCTCACGCGTCTTTCAATTGACTCATACAACAACCAATTTGCATATATCAAGCCAGTTATGGCCTCCTTCCCTGTGTTCCTTCCGTGCTCTCCGTGGTCGACGTCTGTCATGTGGCTAATGCCTCGATGATGCGCGGTGCAAGTTGATCCGCGTTACCCCGCACAGCATCCGGCGTCTGATGGGAAAACCATGTACGCTGGCGCTTGGCATAACGTCGTGTTGCCGTGATGCCTGCATCCATGGCGTCCGGCAACGGGCATTCCCCATGTACATGTGCCAGCAATTGACGGTAGCCCACGGCGCGCATGGCAGGGTGCGTGCCAGGCAAGCGCAGTGAATCAAGCCATCGAACCTCATCCATCCAACCTGCATCCAGCATGGACTGAAAACGGCGCGCAATGCGCTGGCGTAATACATCGCGTGGCATGTCCGCTACGAACACCGGGCAATGGATATCGGGCTTATGCGTCCAGCCTTGCGATTGCCATGCGCTTAAGGGTTTTCCGGTGCTTTCAAACACACACAGGGCACGCATGATGCGCTGGGTGTCACCCGGTTTAAGGCGCACGGCCATTTCCGCATCCTTTTCCTGAAGAATTTGGTACAAGGCCGCTGTTCCATGCATGTTTTCAACGGCCTGAAACTGCTCGCGCACACCTGCCTGCTCCGGTGGAATATCGGAGATCTCTTCGATCAACGCCTTCAGGTACAGTCCCGTGCCACCTACAATCAGCGGGATTCGTCCAACCCGGTTCTCCTCCCGAATGATGGTTGTGGCATACGCAGCCCAGCGTGCGGCAGAGAATAAACCGGGTAGGATGCAACAATCCAGCATGGCGTGCGGGACGCGTGATTGTTCCTCCGGGCTGGCCTTGGCCGTACCGATATCCAGTTTCCGATATACCTGCATGGAGTCGCAGCATACAATGGATGTGTTGCATTGCTCCGCAATGCATATGGCCAGATCAGATTTTCCCGTTCCCGTTGGTCCCATCAGGGCAATGGCATTCATTCCCCGCGCCCGAACAGGCGATCCAGATTACTTAAGGACAGTTTCACATACGTGGGACGCCCGTGGTTACATTGGGCAATATTCGGTGTTCTTTCCATGTTACGGAGCAGGGACTCCTGTTCCTCCAGTCCAAGGATACGTCCTGACCTGATGGAACTCTTGCAGGCGCGGTTGCCCAGCCAGCGCTCCAGCACACGTCCATATCCTTCCGCATCGGTTCCAATACACATCATGGATTGGGTCAACTCCGAGAGAAGTTCCACGGGCGATTCGTCATGCACGATGGCAGGCATGGCGGTAATGGTGAAACACTCCTCGCCTTTTACCTCAATCTCAAATCCGAAGTGAGGCAGATCATCGGTATGATCGTGCAGCCATGCGCTTGTTTTTGCATCCGGTTGCCATGGATCTGGTGTAAGCAGGTATTGCCGGGCCAGTGTTCCCCGCAGTAACTGTTGCTTGAATTTCTCATACTGAATGCGCTCTGCCGCCGCGTGTTGATCGACCAGAATCACACCGTCTTCGGTTTGTGCAAGGATGTAACAACGGTGGATCTGTGCCAGGGGCGTGCCCAGATTCAATGCCGCGTCAGCGGATGCCTGATATTCAGGTCCTTCCGGCTCAGTGAGGCCGTCTGCCGCAAGTGGAGCGGAAAAGAGATGGCGCAGGGTCGTGAGGGCAGCCGGCGCGTGAGGGCTCGCTCCTGACGTATTACGCGCTTGCGGCCGGGTGGAGGCATGCATGTTCCGTAAGGCCTGCTCGGCGGGCATGGACGAAACAGTTTGTCCCATGTGTTCAATGGCGGCGCGGGCGCATGCGATGACAGCCGCGCGCACTTCCCGGGGATGCCTGAAACGCACTTCGCGTTTGGCCGGATGGACGTTAACATCTACCATCGCCGGATCCATCTCAATCCATACGACGGCCTGTGGGAACCGGCCATGGAACAGCACATCGCGGTAGCCGGTTTTCAACGCTGAAATCAGTTGCCTGTCATACACGACGCGGCCATTGATAGAGAAATACATACGCCCGGCATTGCGATGATGGTGCGTGGGTAAACCAAAAAAACCATCCACATGGACACCCTCGTGTTCAAGCTGCCATGGGTGCCGGTTTTCCGCGAATTCCTTGCCCATGACGGTGATGATGCGTGCCTCGCGTGATTGACCGGCGGGCGTATCCAGCCGCCGTTTGCCATCGCAATCCAGCAGCAGGCCAACCCTCCCGTTCGCCAGCGCCAATGCGCGGAGTGTTTCGAGTATGACTGCCTCTTCCGTGCGATCCGTGCGCAGAAACCGGAGGCGCGCGGGCGTATTGAAAAACAGGTCACGAACGCGCACCCGTGTTCCATGCCGGGGCGAGGCAGGCCGGGCATCTTCTTTCGCGGCGCCTTCCAGCGTGATCCTTATGCCTGCCGGCGCGCTTTCCCGTGCGGTATGTATTTCCAGGCGGCTGACGGAGGCAATGGAGGGTAGCGCTTCACCGCGGAAGCCATGGCTGGCAATGGTGTGCAATTCTTCAGCCGTTGATAGCTTGCTGGTGGCATGGCGTTTGAGCGCAAGCCGTGCATCGGCATCGCCCATACCACACCCATCGTCATCCACCTCAATCAGCTTCTTCCCCGCCTGTTCGATACGCACGCGGATATGTGTCGCGCCTGCATCCAGACTGTTTTCAACCAGTTCCTTGACGATAGAGGCGGGACGCTCCACCACTTCACCCGCCGCGATCTGGTTGGCGACGGCAGGTGGCAGCACATGAATGGTGGTTTCCGGCATGGCGCTATTTCACCATGAAGTGACGGATAGGCAAGCTTCTCTTTCCGGGCCGGTAGCATTTATGAATCATTCGGGCTAGGCTTGAAGACACTTTCAGGAGGTATTGATCAATATGGCACGTGTGACTGTAGAAGACTGTATCCGTTATTATCCGAACCGCTTTGAGATGGTGCTGCTGGCAACACACAGGGCGCGCCAGCTGTTAAAGGGTATGCCATCCGAGATTGAAGATGATGAAATACACAAGCCTGCGGTACAGGCCCTGAGGGAGTTGGGCGACGGGCACCTCACCTGGGAGCGGGTGTATGATCTTGAAGAACGTGAACGCCAGCGTTTGATGGCAGCGGAAGTCGCGGGAGATGAAGAGCAATCCTGACCAAGACGGGGCCAGGTCTTGAATCCGGCTTTGTCCGCTGTATTCTCTTTGGCAATGCGGGGTATTACTGTCACGAAAGCATTTGATTCCACGGCATATGCGGAAATAAGGGTGGTGTCCCCGCATGTTCAGTCGTGAGCCGTATTTTTGAGATTACGGATAAGGTCCGGTCACATGATCCCAGAGCTGACATTGATCTGATTAATCGCGCCTATGTATTTGCGGCGCATGCGCATGCGAATCAGAAACGCAGTTCCGGTGAACCCTATTTAACCCATCCACTGGCTGTCGCCAATATACTGGCCAGCCTCCGGCTGGATGATAAGAGCATTATTACGGGGCTGCTGCACGATACCGTGGAAGATACCAGCGTGACCCTGAAGGATATCCAGTCCGGTTTTGGTGAGGACGTCGCTCGCCTGGTCGATGGCGTGACCAAGATAGGAAAAATTCATTTCCCGTCCAGTGAACATAAACAGGCGGAGAATTTCCGTAAAATGATTCTGGCTACGGCCAGGGATATTCGCGTGTTACTGGTGAAGCTGGCTGACCGCTTGCACAATATGCGTACGTTGGGGTTCCTTCCAAAACGAAAGCGGGAAGCTATTTCGGAGGAAACCATGCAATTGTATGCCCCGCTGGCGCATCGGCTTGGTATCCATTGGCTGAGTCAGGAATTGGAGGACATGGCCTTTTCGTACCTTGATCCAGAGTCCTACAAAGCGATTTCCGGTTCCCTGGCCGGACATCTGGAGGGCTTGAATCAGACGCGCGAACGGTTGGAGCGCATTCTGCAGGAAGCAGTAAACCGGAAGGGCGTGCCGGCACGCGTACAGGGCCGCATGAAGCATTTGTACAGCCTGCATCGCAAAATGGAACGCAAACAACTCGACTTCGATGATATCTATGATCTGGTTGCGTTCCGGGTCATTGTTGAGGATATGCCCGCCTGCTATCAAGCCCTGGGGGTGATTCACAGCCTGTACCGACCGGTGCCGGGCCGCTTCAAGGATTATATCGCGCTTCCCAAGCCGAATGGCTATCAGTCTCTGCACACCTCTATTATCGGCCCTGATCATTTCCGTCTGGAAGTTCAAATACGTACCGAGGACATGCACCGTCACGCCGAAGATGGCGTGGCCGCGCACTGGCTATACAAGGATGGTGCGTCGGGTGAGGAAGAAAAACGCAATTTTCAGTGGCTAAAACAATTGGCTGATCTGATACGGGAAAGCGATCAGCCCGGTGAATTTCTGGAAACGGTGCGTCTTGATCTGTTTGTGCAGGAAGTCTACGTATTCAGCCGGGATGGCGATTTGTTCGCTCTGCCCCGGGGTGCGATGCCGCTTGATTTCGCCTATGCCGTTCATACCGACGTGGGTAATCATTGTACGGGTGTGCGCATTAATAGTCAGCAGGCGGATTTCCAGGCCCATTTGCATAATGGCGATCAGGTCGAGGTGTTGACCAACGCCGAGCAGACGCCCAGTCGCAGGTGGTTGCAGTATGTGCGCACGCCACGGGCGAGGCAGGCCATACGGCAATGGTTCCGGCGTACGGAAAGAGAGGCCAGTGTGCGTGTGGGGCGCGAAATCTTGGATAAAATTTTCGGTAAAAAAGCAAAATTGACACCGCAATTTTTATCCTCCATGGCGTGCGAGAATGTGGAAGAATTGCAGGCGCATCTTGGCCGTGGCGATATTGCCATGGACAAACTGCTGGATGCAGCCCCAATGGGACAGATCAAGGGCTTAAAGCTACAGGGCACGAAGCAGGGGCTGATTCATGCCGCCGAATGCTGCCGCCCCCTGCCGGGGGATATCGTACTTGGTTGTTTTCAGCAGGGACAGGGCATGGTGGTTCATCACCAGAATTGCCGTTATGCGGGGGAAGGACGGGATGAAATGTGGGTCGACGTCAAGTGGGCGCCTGACTCGGGTAAGCTGTACCCGACCCTGTTGGAGATTAAGACCCGGAACAGAAGGGGAATGTTATCCGCCGTTTCCGGTTCCATCGCGCAATGCGGCGGTGAAATCGAGGATCTGCATATTCATCAACTGGTTGGATCGATGACGACATTATCCATCCTCGTGGAGGTTTCTGATCGTGTCCACCTGGCGAATGTCATGCGGGCCATACGCCGGGTGGGTGATGTGGTTACGGTGAAGCGCGCGATGGAGAAGCGTACCGAACGCAAGGCCAGGGCCGGGATTAGACACACAATCAGGGCCATGATGCGTAAAGGTATAACACGGCCTTCTTCAAGCTAACGTGTGCTTCGTGCCGCTGCCCCGCTTCCGTCCGGAAGTCACAAAATCAACACGTTACGATTTTGTCACTGAAGAGAGAGAATGCTGAATTGATACCATATTTGTTCAAGGAGTGTGCCAAAAAATGAGCGCATTAATATCCGTGTACAGTGATCGGGCACCCGGGGCGACAGGGCCCTATAGCCAGGCCGTCAGGTGTGGTGATATACTGTATCTCTCCGGCCAGATTGGGCTGGTTCCCGAAACGGGGGAACTGGTGGGAGATGATTTGAAATCCCAGGCCTTGCAGGTGATGTGTAACCTTGAGGCGGTATTGCATGAGGCGGGAACTGCAACATCGGGCATTATTAAAGCCGGTATTTATTTGACGGATATAGATGATTTTCCTGAACTCAACCAGCTATACGCCGACTGGTTGGGGGATAAACATCGACCGGCGCGAGCGACGGTTGCCGTGGCGGCGCTACCCATGGGTGCCCGTATTGAAATAGATTTGATTGCCCGCATACCGGAGTTACAAGGGAACCGTTTTCTCTTCAGGACGAACGCGTGAATCTCTCCCCTGTTAACACCCACATCAATATCGCCTTTATCTCTTCGTGGTTGCCTCGGCGATGCGGGATTGCCACCTTCACTTCGGATCTGATTGAGCATGTAACGCAGGCGGCGAAGGGGCGCATGCAGCCGTGCGTGATCGCCATGGAGGCGTCCGAACCGCTTCATTATAGCGATAAAGTCTGCTGTGTGGTGCGTAAGGATCACAAGAAGGACTACATCGCCGCTGCCGATTATATCAATTTTAGCGACGTACATCTGGTTAACCTGCAGCATGAATTTGGTCTGTTTGGCGGCGATGCGGGTACGTATATCAGCCTGCTGTTGAAACGCCTGAATGTACCGGTTATCACCACGCTGCATACCATCCTTGAGAACCCTGACAAGCATCAGCGGCGGGTGATCAGGGATATCGCCACTACATCCGCCAGGGTGATGGTGATGAGCAGGCGGGCTGTCGCCATGCTGCGGGACATTTATGGCATTAGCGGAGATAAGGTTGCGTTTCTGCCGCATGGCCTGCCTGCGCTTGCCTTTTCGGATGCCACACCCTGCACACGTGATCCGGGATTCCGGCATCGGAAACTCATTCTTACTTTTGGCCTGTTAAGTCGCAACAAGGGTATTGAATGGGCCATTCGGGCCCTGCCGGATGTGGTGGGCGCACATCAGGACATTCTCTATCTGATTCTGGGTGCTACACATCCGGAAGTGAAAAAAATGGATGGAGAAGAATACCGCCTCTCTTTGCGGCGTCTGGTGAAGGATCTGGAGCTGGAGGAACATGTGGTCTTCATTAACCGTTTCGTGACGAACGAAGAATTGCATCGCTATCTGAATGCGGCTGATTATTATCTGACGCCTTATCTTTCCCGAGAGCAGATCACGAGCGGCACGCTGGCTTTTGCCTTGGGATTGGGTAAGGCGGTGATCTCCACGCCATACTGGTATGCGGAGGAATTGCTGGCCGATGGACGGGGTATCCTGGTTCCGTTTCGGGACAGCAAGGCCATTGCCGCGGAGTTGTCCGGGCTGCTGGATGATCCGGACGCTTGTGGAGCCATGCGAAGGCGCGCGTTCGATTTTGGCCGCACCATGACCTGGCCCCGGGTTGGGGAAGACTACTGGCATCTGTTTCTTTCACATGGGCCGGATTCGATTACACTGAACCCGACCCGGTCGAGACCGGCGACCCTGGCCGTTCCCGATACGCACATTTCGGTTGCGGATCTGCCGGAGTTGTGCCTGGATCATTTTCTTCGTTTGACGGACGATACCGGCATGTTACAACACGCCGTATATTCCGTTCCGGATCGCCATCACGGCTATTGCACCGACGATAATGCCCGGGCACTGGAAGTGATGGTACGTTTGCATCGGCAGCGCAAGGATACAATTTCGTTGCGTCTGATCGATGTGTATTTTGCCTTTCTGCTGCATGCCCGCAGGGAGGATGGCACATTCAATAATTTCATGTCATTTGATCGCCGCTTTCTTGCACCCGTACGGTCTGAGGACGCTACAGCCAGAACGATTGAGGCGCTGGGCGCGCTGGTGGCATGGCCATCCAGGCCATCGCTGGCGCAGCTTGCACGCATCATCTTCAGGGATGCCGTGGCGGCGGGATCCTTCAGCTTGCGCGGACGCGCCTACGAAATACTGGGCTTGGCCGATTATCTCTGGAAATTTACTGATGATCCGGATATGCGCCATGAAATGGAGGTGGCGGCGGATGAAATCGTCCAGGCCTTTCATACCACTGCAACACCCGGCTGGATGTGGTTTGAGGACTGCCTGACGTATGATAATGCCGTTCTGCCGCATGCCTTGTTCGCGGCCTCGATTGTATTGAAAAACGATATGTACCGGGAAACGGCCATGGATACCTGTCAGTTTCTTATTTCCACGACACATGTCGGAGATCATTTTTCCTTCGTTGGCTGTAATGGCTGGTATCCAAAAGACGGAAAAAAGGCACGGTTTGACCAGCAGCCTATTGATGCCGCCTCCATGGTGCGCATGCTGCGCGCGGCATTTGATGCTACACATGATACCCGTTATCTGGAACTGAAACGCAAGGCATTCAACTGGTTTCTGGGTGAAAATGACGGCCATGCCGCTTTGTTTGACTTCGCCTCCAAAGGGTGCTTCGATGGCCTCATGCCCGATGGCGTCAACGCGAATCAGGGTGCGGAAAGCCTGATCAGTTATACCCTGGCTCACCTGAGTATCGAGGAGTTGTTTGTGGAAACAACCAGTGATGAGGAAGTTTACCACAAAGACACAAAGGCACGAGGAATACAGAAGCAACAGGACGGGCTCATTCAGGGCTGATGTGAGCGAATTCACTGGAAGGTATCTCGAAAGATTATGAAACCATGGCGTATCATGCTTTTACTTTGTACCTTGGTGACTTTGTGGTTCAATCCTGTTTGTGTTCGGCCTCGCAAGTTAAGGAGAAATCGCCATGAAACCAATTGTCATGATCTCCAGTTGGCCGCCGCGGCTGTGCGGTATCGCCACCTTTGCCGAAGAGGCGCTTGAATTTATCCGGAAGCACAATCCGGGTCGTGACGTGCTCGTCATTAGCCATACAGATGGCGCGGGCGACGGTGTTTTTCCCCTGATTGACATGTCGCGGCGTGACTGGTGGTTGCCGGTGGTCGAGCAGGTTGAGGCGCTTGATCCGTACGCTGTACATATTGAACATGAGTACGGTTTATATGAATATCACGACGAACGCGGTAAGGGTGATGGTAACGCCGGATTTATTGCCATGCTGGAGGCATTGTCCCACTATCCGGTCATCGTCGAGCCGCATACCATTCATGGACGTATGAATGAGTTTGAAGCCAATTTTGTTTATCAAATGTGCAAATGCGCCAGCGTGGTGTTATTCAAGTGTGATTATCAGAAATGGCGGCTGAACTGGACCATGAGGGGTTTCGGCTGGGAGACGCCGAAAAATGTTATGGTGGTTCCGCATGGCGCCCGTCCCGACCGGCGCTGGTCGGTGGAGGATATTCCAACGTTGCGCGCTGAACTGGGTCTGGATAAAGCCGCTCATCTGGAACCCCATCTGGTCGGCCTGGTCGGCTGGATCCAGTCCAACAAGCGCTGGGATATTCTCATTTCCATGTGGAAGGAGATCAGCCGGGAGATCAAGCAACGTTGCGGAGAGGAATGGGATTTGCTGGCGGCGGGAACGATGCGCGATCCCGCCCATAAAGAAGATTACGAGCGCTATAAAAACGGCGTGGAGGTGCTTGAACAGGAAGGGCTGGCGCATTATTTTGAATTCGTGCCGAGAGGCGATATTTATTACAAGGTCATGGCCGTGTGCGATTTTATCGTACTGCCCTCTCTGGACGAGACCCAGTCCGGCACCCTGGCCCGTATTATTGCATTGAACAAGCCGTACATTACCTCATCACCGATGGAGGGATTGACCTCGCAAACGCTGGAGTCTGACGGTGGTCTGTTGTTTACCACCAAACAGATGCTGAAAGAAAAGACGATCCGGCTGGCCTGCTCCGAAAGCATGCGCATGCGGATGGGCAACAACCTCAAACGTTATCTGGATGATGTCGTGTCGTGGGACGTGGTCGCCGAGCAATACAATGAGGCCTATACCCTGGCGCGCGAGGCGAAAAAGACGGGAGAAAAACCGGAACTCCCCATGGAATTCTGATGCAGGATGAACTGTTTCACCGGCATGACGGCGGCCCCATCCTGTCGGTCGGGGATATCCCCGGGTCGGTGAATTCGGTATTCAATGCGGGCGCTGCGCTGCTGGATGATGGAACGCTGCTCATGCTGCGCGTTGAGGATCGCCGCGGTCGCTCACATTTTTCAATCGCGCGTAGTGCGGACGGCGTTGGCGACTGGCGGCTGGAGGGCCAACCGGCATTCAGTCCGGATGCGGCGGGTCATCCCGAGGAAGCATGGGGAGTGGAAGACCCGAGGCTGACCCGAATAGCGGATACCGGAAGCTGGGTGATGGCTTATACGGCATATTCGAATCGGGGCGCGCTGGTCTCACTGGCGACAACCACTGATTTTAACACCTTCGACCGGCTGGGGCCGGTGCTGGCGCCGGACAACAAGGATGCGGCTCTGTTCCCCGTTCGCTTTGGCGGTCGCTACGCCATGCTTCATCGGCCGGCGCCCGCCATGCCCGGCATTGCCGCGAATATCTGGATCGCTTTTTCACCGGATTTGGTGCACTGGGGCGGTCACCGGCAGATCATGGCCGCTCGCGGCCCGGCTTGGTGGGATGCGGCCAGGATCGGCACTGGACCGCCGCCGCTTGCGACATCCGAAGGCTGGCTGCTGCTTTACCATGGCGTGCGGCGGATCGCCGGACAGGATATTTACCGTCTCGGCCTGGCGCTGCTTGACCTTGAAGATCCCACCTGCGTGATCCGGCGTGGCGAGGAATGGGTATTCGGGCCGCAAACGCCCTTTGAGCGGAGCGGCGATGTAGGCAATGTGGTTTTTCCCTGTGGCTGGACTTGCGTTGGTGATGAAATCCACCTGTATTACGGCGCCGCCGACACCACGATGGCACTGGCCACGGCGAATCTTACGGAAGTGCTGGATTGGCTGAAGCATGAATAGCAGGGATCAGGGATCAGAGGTCAGAGGTCAGATACCCTGAACCCTTATAAGGAGATGAAGGATGGGGAGTAGCTTCTCAGATGCTCTGGATTTTATTTTATGGCAAGGCGCGGGAAGCGCGGAACCGGAGCATATGTTGGTATATGTGAGGATTCGAGCATCGCAGCAACGCCGCCATGGAACAAAAAACAGGGCAGGTGAGTGGTTACGATGAAGATTGCCCTGCTTTCGCCTATCGCCTGGCGCACACCTCCCAAGGCCTATGGCCCGTGGGAGCAGGTGGTGTCGCTGCTGGCGGAAGGGCTGGTGGAACGAGGTCTGGATGTGACGCTATTCGCCACCGCCGACTCTCAAACCCGCGCCCGCCTGCATGCCGTCTGTCCGAGGCCGTACGGGGAAGATAAGTCTATCAATCCCAAGGTGTGGGAGTGCCTGCATATCTCGGAGTTGTTTGAGCACGCGGATGCATTTGATATCATCCACAACCATTTTGATTTTCTGCCGCTGGCCTGGACGCAGCTGGTGGCTACGCCGGTGGTTTCAACCATTCACGGTTTTTCATCACCGGATATCCTGCCTGTGTACGAGAAATACAATGCCGGGGTTCATTATGTCTCCATCAGCGACGCGGATCGCAGCCCTCGGCTTGATTACACGGCCACCATCCATCACGGCATTGATTTGAAGCATTTCACATTTCGCGAGACGCCCGAGGATTACCTGCTGTTTTTCGGTCGTATGCACCCGGATAAAGGCGCAAGCGATGCGATTGAGATTGCCCGCGCCGCCGGTCTGTCGCTCATCATGGCTGGGCTGATACAGGATGAGAGCTATTTTTCCACCCGGATTGAGCCGCGTATTGATGGCGCACAGGTAAAATATGTGGGCTGCGTAGAACCTGCGGAACGCGACAGGCTGCTGGGCGGTGCACGGGCGCTACTACACCCGATTTACTTTTCCGAGCCGTTCGGGCTGTCCGTGGTGGAGGCCATGGCCTGCGGCACGCCGACCATTGCCTATGCCAGAGGCTCCATGCCGGAAATAATCCGCCATGGCGAAACAGGCTTTCTGGCTGCGGATGTGCAGGAAGCCGTTCATGCCGTGGCGCATCTGGACGAGATTTCAAGACTGGCATGCCGGCGGGAGGCCGAGGCGCGCTTTTCCGCCGTCCGCATGGTAGACGACTACATCCGGGTTTATGAGCAGATTCTGGATAGCCAGGAATGGCGCAGACCATGGGGGTTTTATGAAGTGCTTGCGGATGAGCCGGACCACAAGGTCAAACGTATTACCGTATATCCCGGTCAGCGCTTGTCGCTCCAGCGCCATCAGCGGCGCGACGAGCATTGGCAGATGATTCAGGGCCAGGGAATGCTACGCCTGAATGAACGGGATATTGCGATTAAGACGCCAGATCACGCCGAGATTCTGCGCGGAACGCTCCATCGCATGACCAACACGGGATCGGAGGAGATCGTGTTCATTGAAGTGCAGATCGGCGATTATTTTGGTGAGGATGATATTGAACGCATTGACGATGATTATGGCAGGGCCTGAAACGATGCATGAGTCAATGGGGTTCAGACTTTGAATTCAAGAAACATAACACCTATGACCCAGATCCTGCAAGTGCTCGCACACACATAGCGCAACCCCTTGATTCATCTGGCATATTGAAAAAACACTCATCACCAATAAGGTGACAACCTGTTTTTTCAATACGCTATATAAACCCATGTCTTACACTCTGCATGCACGATCACTTGCAGGATCCAGGTATGAGCCAATTGCAAAACTCCGGGTGGATGAGCGGCAATCCCACTTTAAAACCATTTTCGGGATTGAATGAGCTGCATGGTGGTTCCATAGAGCGAAATTCAAGCTCGGAAATGGGCCGAAGTGGGGAAGCCGATCGCCGCTCATGAGTTTTGCA
>VAOZ01098380.1_pt1 | contig 20940 bp, 19 predicted proteins | sample 3394041 | NCBI WGS metagenome assembly VAOZ01 (sample SAMN08290431, study PRJNA428436) | hydrothermal vent metagenome | isolation source: Deep-sea hydrothermal vent chimney | place: Indian Ocean: Southwest Indian Ridge
TGGGGCGCTTATGCGCTGGCTGGCCTGTACGGTATTGCCATTGCTGCGACTGCCATGTTATCCATGACAGGTATTATTGTTGCTCTGGATGCCTACGGCCCCATTACTGATAATGCAGGCGGTATCGCAGAAATGGCTGACCTGCCTGAAGATGTGCGTAAAACCACGGACGCACTGGATGCCGTTGGTAATACCACAAAAGCAGTCACCAAAGGTTATGCCATTGGCTCTGCAGGACTGGCAACACTGGTACTATTTGCTGATTACACTAACACCCTTGCCCTCAACAATGGAGGAAAAGCCATTAGTTTTGATTTATCCAATCATATGGTTATTATTGGCTTATTCATTGGTGGTTTAATCCCTTACCTGTTTGGCGCGATGGCAATGGAAGCCGTTGGACGTGCTGCGGGTGGAATCGTCAAGGAAGTCCGCCGCCAGTTTAAAGAAATGCCCGGCATTATGGATAAAACCCAGAAACCGGATTATTCCAAAGCTGTCGATATGTTAACCAAGTCAGCGATTAAGGAAATGATAATCCCTTCACTATTACCCATAGCTGTACCAATCGTTGTTGGTTTAACGCTCGGTGCACAGGCTCTCGGTGGTGTATTAATTGGGACGATCGTTACCGGTTTATTTGTTGCCATTTCGATGACAACGGGTGGTGGGGCATGGGACAATGCCAAAAAATATATTGAAGATGGACATTATGGTGGTAAAGGTTCGGATACCCATAAAGCAGCCGTTACTGGTGACACCGTTGGCGATCCGTATAAGGATACCGCTGGTCCCGCTATCAACCCATTGATCAAAATCATCAATATTGTAGCGTTGTTGATGATCCCCCTGCTTTAACACAATTGATCCATTTTTTACCAGGGAAGCGCTAAACAGGTCTGCATAAAATGGATCACTATTGTTAGTCGAAATAAAGGGCCATGATGGTTGTACATCATGGCCCTTTATTTCCAGAGCAACTTTCAAAAACTGTTTAGCCCGAAATTCTACGGCTAAAAGTAAGTACCCAGCTTTATTTAGCTGGTGCGGATGCTGCGGGAGCAGGGGCTGCGGGTGCACCGCCATAATAAGAATACGGTGCGGGACGACCATAGTAGGGACCAGGACCATAGTAAGGCGCGGGACGACGATAATACCCATTATTATTCCAGCCATTATAACCATTACCATTATAACCATTACCATTGTAACCGTTGTAACCATTACCATTATAACCGCTGTAGCCATTGCCATTATAGCTGTTAGAACCATTGCCACGAGCCTTCCCGCTCATGCCAAAGTTAAAACCACCAGAAGCGGAACCATTACCGGAGCCATCACCATAGCCATTTCCGTTACCATACCCATTGCCGTAACCGTTATTATTCCAGTTACCGTTATTTCCGTTATTCCACCAGGCATTAGCCGAAGTTGACACTGCCAACATTGCCGCAGCCGCTATTATTGTTAATGTTTTCATTTTCATTTTCTCCTTTTCAGTCAAAGAATCAGCACCCGAAATGTGTTACTCCGCAGTGTATAAGAACATTAAGCCTAACCCACATACCAGTCAATTTTATTTTCCGCACAAGTTAATTTTATTGATAATAATCAATAAAATTAACGAAAATAGCACTCGACCAACACCCTCAGCCTGTCGACTTTTTAAGGCAGCGCCACAAAAAAGAAGCACTACGAAAATCACTCACTTTGTTGTACAATGCAGCGCAATTTTCTGACATAACCGACTTGAATGCGTGATTAAAGTTGGTTTACTCGGCTAATAACCACTAAAATGCTCCATTTTATCTATCTCAGACAATCCATTTTAAACAATAGGCATAAATTTACATAATTTGTACTGCATCAAAACAGCAGCATAATAATACATCAGGAGACTCATAATGATTAAACCCCACGGTTCTAACGAACTAAATCCACGCTTTATTTATGACAGTGCTGAAAATGAAGCTTTAAAAAAAGAGGCTGAGAATTTGCCATCCATTCTGGTTAGTTCTGCAACAGCAGCCAATGCCGTTATGCTTGGTGGTGGCTATTTTAACCCGCTAACTGGTTATATGAACAAGGCAGATGCCCTTTCTGTCGCCAAAGACATGAAAACAACATCGGGTCTTTTCTGGCCAACACCGGTATTAAACCTGCTCCACGATGCACAGGGCATCAAAGCGGGTGATCGTATTGCATTGAAAGACCCCAATGTTGACGGGAATCCAGTGCTGGCAATTATGGATGTTGAAGCCGTTGAAGAATTTAATGATGACGAGATGGCGTTAATAACAGAAGAAGTCTATCGCCCTAACAAAGAAGAAGCCCATCCTGGTGTTGAAGCTTTCAATGCGCAGGGTAAAGTTTGCCTGTCTGGGCCCATCCAGGTATTAAACTTCTCCTATTTTCAGAGTGAATTCCCTGACACATTCCGTACTGCTGTAGAAATTCGTAATGAAATTGCCGAGCGTGGCTGGAAAAAAATTGTCGCTTTCCAAACCCGTAACCCAATGCATCTGGCACACGAAGAACTGTGTCATATGGCAATGGATCGCTTAGGTTGTGATGGCCTCGTTATCCACATGTTACTGGGCAAACTGAAAAAAGGTGACATCCCCGCTCCTGTTCGCGATGCTTCCATCCGTAAAATGGTCGAGCTCTATTTCCCGGAAAATAGCGCAATGGTAACTGGTTATGGTTTTGACATGCTTTACGCAGGCCCACGAGAAGCTGTACTACACGCCCTTTTCCGGCAGAACATGGGTGCAACCCATTTCATTATAGGGCGTGACCACGCTGGTGTTGGCGACCATTACGGTGCTTTCGATGCTCAAACTATCTTTGATGAGAGAGTCCCTGCTGATGCCCTGGAAATTGAGATTTTCAAAGCCGACCACACTGCTTATTCGAAAAAATTAAATAAAGTTGTGATGATGTGTGAAGCGCCCAACCATGAAAAAGAGGATTTTATCCTCTTATCCGGGACTAAAGTACGCGAGATGCTGGCAAATGGTGAAGCGCCACCTAAAGAATTCTCACGTCCTGAAGTGGCTAAAATTTTGATTGATTACTATCAAAGCCTGAACGCATAAATGCTGCTACATCAATGATATGAGTTTTTAAAATAGGTCATTGATGTAACCATTGAAAAACGGTGCTTATCGAATGGATAAGCACCGTTTTTTATCTGTTCCAGTAATAAGTTTACAAATTTTAATGCGCATTAAGCCGGCCGTGGTACGAAAGCAATTTCATCGCCATGCTCAATCAACGTATAAGGCTCGGCAAACTGCTTATTTACTGTCACCTGCAGACGCCGGGCTTCGAATGCCTGTTGCCATCGCTGACCACGTTTACGCATCCATTTAAGTAACGTCTCTACATCTGTCACCGATTCCGGGATGATTTTTTCTTCTTCATCCTTCCCTGCTATTTTTGCCAGTTCAATAAAATAAACCAGTTTAACGATTACCTCGCCTTTATTATTCGTGACCCGGCCACCACCGCGGCTTAGACCAAATTTCTCCAGTTTTTTTAAATAAGTTTGCCAGTTAGAAGCATAGTTCTTACCCAGATCATACAGCGTGTGCCAGGAATAAATGCCCGTATCATGCCCATCATCAAAAGAAATTTTTAATGCATAACTTCCCTGTGGCTCCAGCAGGGAAATATTTACCCGCCCCTTACCATGCACCGGCTTTGTCATCACCTTAACCTCAGCCGCAGTCGAAAAAACACGCAAATATTCGCAGGGGTATTGAAAATGGAAATGGTCTGAAAATACAATTTCCAGCAACCTCGATTTCTGATGCAGGTATATTTTTGTCGGCATGATGGAGTTTTCCGAAGCAACTTCGGCATGGGCGGTAAAATCAGTATTCGTCATAAAATTTACTAAATATATTTAAGTTATTGCGACTGTCCCGTTAACAAGCAGTGATATAAACAGGGATTCATGTCACCGTGTATTATCATAATACCATCTATCCTGATACAACATAGATAGACAATCCTTACATTATTTCTCGAAAGGTTAATGATAATTAATAGCATTACCGATTTAACTTGTTTAACTCATTGATTTTACTATCATATAAGGCAACAAATTTTGCCATAAGTAAAATTTATTGCAACCATAATATTATTGTTTGGTGTTTTGTATAACAAGCGGTAACCTGCATCGCACAGAACGCTTGGTCTGATTGCTTTTAAACTGAGTTTAGGCATACAATATGTGCCCCAGATTCAATAGGGCGAAATAAAAACCATCGCTGGCAGATGTTGTATCGACACTCAATAACAGCGTAACAACTGGTTAGAGAAAACTGGTCAGCAGATAAACCGGGGTGAGATGAATCGAATCTGGCCTGACTGCTTACTATTTGCTTACTGATAGAACAATTAATTAAAACAGGCGACTAAAGAGCCATTAAAACCATTTCAAACAGAAGCGCTGCCAGCAGGAGAATATCGGTATTTATTTTCTGGCATTACAACTTCTGGCATTACCACCGCAAACTCGATCAGGCGGTAACAATGATTTCAGTTCTTCAAGGCTATTTGTAACCTTTAAGGATGAAAAAAGGTAGTCATCAACAGGCACTAGTCTAAATTAGTGGCTCGCGATTTAACTACAGCAATTGCAATTGCATAACACTTACAACTCCAGGAGTTAATAATAATGCCTACTTTTGTACGTACAGAAAAGTGTGATGGATGTAAAGGTCAGGACCGTACGGCCTGCATGTATATCTGCCCACACGATCTGATGAAACTTGATAAAGATGGTACTGAAACCGGTCATGCCATGAAAGCATACAACCAGGAACCCGAGCAATGTTGGGAATGCTATTCCTGCGTTAAAATCTGTCCTCAAAATGCTATCGAATGTCGCCATTATGCCGATGTTGTCCCACTAGGTGGTTCTGTACAACCTCTGCGTGGTACAGATTCTATTATGTGGACCATTAAATTTCGCAATGGTAACATGAAACGCTTCAAGTTCCCGATTCGCACCACGGCTGAAGGTTCTATTGATCCCTTTGCTGGAAAACCCGATGCTGATATGTCTAAAATCGAAGAGCCTGGTTTCTTCAATCATAATGAGCAAAATGGTTACCGTGCTGGCAACCCTGACGAATTGATCTGTAAATAATTATTTATAAAATAATTATTCATAAAAATATTATTATTTATTATATAGAGGCTTAAGTAAAATGGCTGAATTTGGAAATCCAGAAGTTGTCGAAGAAACAGTAGATATACTGCTAATCGGCGGTGGTATGGCCTGTTGTGGCGCTGCATTTGAAATCATGCAGTGGTCAAAAGGTACAGACCTTAAAATTAAACTTGTTGATAAAGCGGCTATGGATCGCTCTGGTGCGGTTGCGCAAGGTTTATCCGCTATTAACACATACATTGGTCCCGAACAGGATCCAGCAGACTATGCTCGCATGGTTTCAAATGACCTGATGGGTATTACCCGTGATGACCTGGCTTATGACGTTGGTCGCCACGTTGATGAATCCGTTCACCTGTTTGAAGAATGGGGCCTGCCCATCTGGAAAACAGATGAAAATGGCGAACGTTTTGACGGTTCTAAAGGCATGACCCCATTGAAAGATGGTGGTAAACCTGTACGTTCCGGTAAATGGCAAATCATGATTAATGGTGAGTCTTACAAATGGATTGTTGCTGAAGCGGCTAAAAAAGCGCTGGGCATTGAAAACATTGAGGAACGTATTTTTATCGTTAAACTCATTAACGACAAGAATGACCCCAGCAAAATTGCCGGCGCAGTCGGTTTCTCAACCCGCGACAACAAAATCGTCGTTTACACTGCAAAAGCTATCCTGCTGGCTGCTGGTGGTTGTGTAAACATCTTCCGTCCACGTTCAGTTGGTGAAGGCACAGGTCGTGCATGGTACCCAGTATGGAATGCGGGTTCTACCTATTCAATGGCTGCGGAAGCAGGCGCTGAGTTAACTCTGATGGAAAATCGTTTCGTACCGACTCGTTTCAAAGATGGTTACGGCCCTGTTGGCGCATGGTTCCTGTTGTTCAAAGCAAAAGCAACGAACGCTTTTGGTGAAGAGTACATGGTTAAGAACAAAGCCATGCTGGACGACTACCCTCCTTACGGTGCGGCAGCAGTTCCGGCTTCTTGTCTGCGTAACCACTTAATGCTGAAAGAGATGAAAGACGGTAACGGTCCTATCTGGATGGATACTGTGACCGCATTGGCGAACCTGCGTGAAACACTATCTCCACGGGAAGTGAAGCACCTGGAAGCGGAAGCATGGGAAGATTTCCTTGACATGTGTGTTGGTCAATGTGGCATTTGGGTTGGTGAGAACATTGAGCCAGAGAAGAAAAACTCTGAGTTAATGCCGACCGAACCTTATCTGTTAGGCTCTCACTCAGGCTGTTGTGGAATCTGGGTTTCCGGCCCAACTGATCTAGGTGCACCAACAGATGAAGGTCTGGGCGAAGGTATTCCTGAGCACCTGCCATCGGGCTGGAACTGGGGCTACCGTGGTATGACCACAATTGGTGGTCTGTTCACAGCCGGTGATGGTGTTGGCGCATCGGGTCACAAATTCTCTTCAGGTTCTCATGCTGAAGGTCGCATAGCGGCCAAGTCTATGGTTAAGTACTGTCTGGACCATGCTGACTTCACACCTGAGCTTGACACCTCTATTGAAGACCTGGTTGCGATGATCTACAAACCAGTTAAGACTTTCCTTGAGTTCAAGGACTACTCAACAGCAATCGACGTTAACCCTAACTACATCACTCCCAAGATGCTGCAATTCCGTTTGCAGAAAATCATGGATGAGTATGTTGCCGGTGTTGCCACTTACTACAACACTAACGCAGAAATGATGAAAGTAGCGGGCGAAAAGCTGGACATGCTGAAAGAAGATGCCGAGAAGATGCGTGCAAAAGATCTTCACGAATTACTTCGTGCATGGGAAAACTATCACCGTATCCTCACCGCTGAAGCCCATCTGAAACACATCGAATTCCGTCAGGAATCTCGTTATCCTGGTTTCTACTACCGCACTGACAAGAACTTCGTTGATGAAGAAAACTGGCATTGCTTCGTAAACTCGATTTACGACAAAGAAACCAAAAAATGGACCTGTTTCAAACGTGCACACGTTGATCTGGTTGATAAGTCCAAGCTATTTAAGTAAGCCTTTTTACTTAAACAGTCTGTGAAAATCCGGGCAGCGTAAGCTGCTCGGATTTTTCATTTAAAGCGATTAGAGAAGCTCTGAATATATCAACAACGATATACCAGATAGAACATACTGATTACCGCAGGTTAGCAACCATCCATTATTCTTTGATGACGGCTAACGGCAACCAACAAATAAAACGAGTTTACCTATGAGTGACGATAATACATTCCATTTTGACCTGCCTCAATCCAGCCCGGTCGAGCCGGTTCGACTGGAACTTGACGATAAACTGAAGTTCCGTTGTCATCGCGGCGTATCCTGCTGGAATAAATGCTGTTCGCGTGCAGACGTCACGCTTACACCTTATGACATTATTCGTCTAAAAAAACGTCTGGAGATGGATTCATCCGCATTTCTCAAAGCCCACACGGTGCCATTTGAACTCGACGCACACAGTGTACCAGGGCTTAAACTGCGTACTGATGACAGCGGTGCCTGCCTGTTTATGAAAGCAGAAGGCTGTAGCGTTTATAACGACCGTCCCACCGCCTGCCGTTATTACCCGTCAGGGCTACTGGCAATGAAATCCATTACCGAAAAAAGTGATGAGCGGCATTTTTTGTTAATTAAAGAAGCCCATTGTAAAGGCCACGAAGAAGATCATACTCAGACCATTGCTCAATACCGCAAGGAACAGGGTGTAGAAGAATATGATGTACTTAATCACCAGTGGTATCAGATTATTCTAAAGAAAAAATCGACCGGCCCCACCATTGGCAAACCGTCTGAAATGAGCCTGCAAATGTTCTTTATGGCGAGTTATGATATGGACCGTTTCCGCCGCTTTGTAATGAGTGATGCATTCATTAAAATGTATGATCTGAGCGATGAGGAATACACCACACTCGAAACCGATGATCTTGCTTTAATGAAATTTGGTTTTAAATTAATGAAGCAGGTTTTCTTTGGTGAAATAACCATCAAAGAACGCGAAGGTGCCTGGAAAGAACGTGCGCAAGAGCGTAAAGAAATTCTTGCATACCGCAAACAGGTCGAAATTGCTGAACACCAGCACAAACAGGAAGAGGCTCGCGAAGCATCGCTGGATTCAGATATTGATACAGAAGAATAAAGCACCATCCGTGCTTTATTCACTTTAGACCTTACCGTCAATGCAAGCAGGACTAACCAAGCATGACCAATTAATGAATAATGGCTCAGTTTTTAAATGAATAATGACGACATAACCGTCGGCATACTCTCCGATTCACACGGCTACCTGGTTCCTGAGATCAGAAAAACGGTTAACCAGTGTGATTATATTGTGCATGCCGGCGATATTTCCAATGCTCAGGTGCTTGAACAACTACAACCAAAGCAAGGTCTTGTCGCCGTGGCGGGCAATAATGATTATCCCGCTGCATGGAAAAATGAAGAAGCCACGATTGCTCATGCCCTGCCTGACATAGCGAAGTTAGAATTACCTGGTGGGCTCCTTATTGTCGAACACGGTCATCGGCTCGGCAACCATCCCAGCCATAACCAGTTTCGCAAGGATTATAGCAAAGCGCGTTTGATCGTCTATGGCCACACCCATCGCCGCGTTATTGATCAAAGCGCTGAACCCTGGGTGGTTAATCCCGGTGCATCAGGAAAAACCCGCACTCACGGAGCCCCTTCATGCCTGATACTTCATGCCAGCTTGCAAGCATGGTCGATTGAAGAAGTTTTAGTGACTAACAGCGCAGCCGCCTAAACCTTAATATATATCCAGCCTTTATCAAGCAGCGCGGGGATTATATCTCTTGCTGATCGCGCAATATGTGCTTCGGGTAACATAACGATATCTCTACCCTCTCTTTTCTTCTCTTTGGCAATAGAACGTGAGCAGGCAAAAAACTGAATATTGCCATATTTTTTAGTCATTTGTGCAATCCGATTTGCATACGGCGTAACCCCGACACGTAATAAATTAATCCCACCTTTATTGGTCACAATATCAATCGATAGCGGTACACCTGCTGCTCGATAGCTTTTATATAATTGCTCAGTTTCATCCAGTGTCTTTTTAAGCGCCAGCAAATTTCCGGTTGATACATGTATGACTATCTTTCGTCCAACATGGCTAACAGGCATATTTTTTGCAAAATATTCAAAAACTTCACGCGAGTTAACCATCGCCGACGACTGGGCTGAAAAATTATGCCCATACCAGCCAATCAGCGTCCCCAACACCAACAGGATTGATGCGGCAATCGTCGTATAAATATTATGCCTGTAATTTCTATGTACACGTCGTTCCAGGTCTGAGCGAGGGGCATCACTGTACGCATAAGAAATCAGCTCACGCACCGCTTTAAGCTGACAAACCCGTTCCCTTAACTGCGGATCAGATAACATCGCCTCACGTATCTGTTGTGCTTCCTGATCAGCCTGCTGCCCATCAACAAACATATTCAGATCTCCATCTGAAAGCTGCATCGTGTTCACTATTTCACTCTCCTCAGTTTGCCATAACCGCTTATTTCGTTACCAAATTCCAGCAGTTGTTCTTTCAACATTTTCCTTGCTCTAAACAGGCGGCTCATAACAGTACCGATTGGAATATCTGCAATTTCGGCAATTTGTATATAACTAAATTCGGCAAAATCTGCCAGTGTTACCACTTCACGTAAGGGCAAGGGTAATTGTGCCACCGATGCACGGACACGTTTTACAATTTGCGACTGCTGATAGGAATCCGCATGTTCAAGCTGTTTTTCATCATCAAGATCAAACAACTCAACATTTCTTCCACTGGTACGCAGATAGTCATGCCAGCAGTTAATCAAAATCCGGTATAACCAGGTATCCAGGGTTCCTACGTCACGCAAACTACCCGCATTTTTTATTGCTTTATACATCGTATCCTGTACCAGATCATCCGCTAATGCGGCGTTATGCGACCAGGAATACGCAATTTTATACAGCTTATGCCGCCTTTCAGCAAAATCGGCTTTTAAACTAAACGCTGCCAACGCATGTTTAATTTTATTCATACAACACTCCGTAAAGACGTGGGATGACGGCATTTATTCCAACACCACCATCGAGTCACACAACTGTTTGCCTGCCACCCGCAGCCACCCGCAGCCACCAGGCTAACGTACATCAGGCTGAAATTAAGCCCACCAAAATAATCTACGAGCCGTTTACAAATAGATACAAAACAAATAAAAGTATACCACAATAAAAAATCATACAAGATTTCTAATCAGGTATGATTTTTGATCTAAATTAATACATTGGCTGATTTTTCAAGCCTGCCAGCAGTTAATAAAATATAAATAATTTTTTAAAAAAATTAATGAATAAACACTGTCTTATCACGTCTATCCATAGTTCACAGAACACTAACGCTGTAAATATTAAAAATACAACAATAAACCCTGATAACCGGAGCGATTTATGAAAAAACTTACCGCATTACTTCTGCTTTTCTTGATAGCGATACCCTTTAGCTATCAAGCACAGGCATCCGAAAGTAGCAAACCCTTCGCAGAACAAAGAATTGTATTGCAGATCAGCGACCCGAATCCTTTTAAGCAAACACTGGTGCTTAATGTTGCCTCAAATCTGCTCAAATATTATGGCCAGGATAAAGTCGATATAGAAATTGTTGCCTTTGGCCCCGGATTACGTTTACTGTTTAAAGACAATGCCGACACCAATCGCATCAGCCGTCTGTCATCTAGCGGCGTACGATTCTCAGCATGCAAAAACACTATTGCTGCGATGACGCGGAAATTAGGTCACAAACCTGTACTGAATAGCCATGCTGTCCCCGTCTCTGCCGGCGTGGTACGCATTGTTCAATTAATGGACAAGGGCTACAAACTGATTAAACCTTAAAAAATATACGCATAAAACATACTAATAAAACCAGGCAGGTATCCGGGAGGATAAAAGATGAACCGTAAGAAAAAACTATTATTAAAAACACTGGGAGCAACACTATTGGTCTGCGCTTCAACCGCACAGGCCGCAAACTGGCTAATGTTACAGGGGACAGAGCGCGATAGTCAGTCTGCGCGAGCCAGAGTCTGGGGCTTTATTCAGCCAGAATTCCAAACAACCAATGGCACCAAACTGAAAGCCGGTCACTGGAAAGGACAGAGCGCAATCTTTAATGAGATTGGCCCCGACCTTAAATCCAATTCACAGTTTCAAATTCGACGGGCGCGTATTGGGGTGCGTGGCACGGGTTTCCCACTCGACCCCAATGTCAACTATTTCTTCCTTGCTGAATTCGGTAATGATGGGATTACCGTTCCAGGTGGAGGTAAAAGCAGCGCCAAACTCACTGATGCCAGTATCACTTTAAATCACATTAAAGGCGCGCGCATTCGTATTGGTCAATTTAAAACGCCGGGCGCTGAAGAAGCCCTGCAGGCCATCCATGTATTTAACTACACTAACTTCACCAACGTCACCAACGGCTTATTATTAGAACGTTTTTTTAATGGTAATGGTAATGACCCTTTAAATAAAGACGCAAATAAACCTAATGGCCCTGTCGGTGCGTTTCGTGATATTGGTGTTCAGGTCTTTGATGCTTTTGATTTCGGCGCATGGGAACACAGTTACGCTGTCATGATCGGTAACGGTAATGGCATAGATCGTGGTGACAACAATAATAATAAAGAGCTCTACCTGTACTGGTCTTCAGCACTGATTTTTAATGGCAGCAAAGGCGCTCGGCGGCAGAGCTTAAAAATGTTCGCCTGGTATCAGCATGGCAAACGTACACTCATTAACGCAGGCGCAGGCACTTATAATCGAACCCGTGATGGTTTGGGAGCAACCTTCCATAAGGGCAAATACCAGGCTGCGTTTGAATACATTAATGCTAATGGCATGATCTTCACCGGCACCGATGGCGCTGCAATTGCTGGTTCAAAAAACAAGGCAAAAACTGCTATTGCATCATTTAATGTTGCAACCGATGGTAAAGCAAACGGCTGGTATGGGTCTTTTGGCTACAATCTACTGTCTAATCTTGAGCTGGATATTCGCTATGACACCTATGATCGGATGACCAATGTTTCAGCGAAAGAAAGGCAGTTCGATACCACCACAGTGGGTGCGCAATACTTCTTTAACAAGAAAGCTCGTATAACCTTCAACTATGAGTTTAGAAATGCGAAAGCACCTAATCTATCTTCAAACAGTGGTCCTAACAAGATACTTGATGGCCTGGATGACCGTGCATCTCTATCAATCATTACTATCTTTTAGGCGCTATTTTTTAATCCAACAAAGCTAAAAAACCTCCGATTAATTTATGAAATTAATCGGAGGTTCCTGATAATGAAGCGGCTTTACACAGCAATAATAACAAATAGGGAGGCATACCCAAACTGCGTTAGTTAATACGATATGATCGATGCGTTATGGGGTTTGAAAAAACCCCATTTTTTTGCCCATACACAATTCAATATAAAAAATTAAAATCAATAATTAGACGGATAAAACCAATGGGGGCAGTATGCTCAAGACGATAATGTTAAAAGAAGCAGTCACTCTTTCCTTCTTCTTAATCATTTTATCTGGCGCTATCAGCACACAATCGGTCGCGCAGGCGGCAGAAAAACCAGCCACCAATAATTTAAGAAACAACGGTTTAATAAAAATCAAAAGCAATCATAGTGTGAGTGAAACCATCAACCGATTGGAAACGATTTTAAATAAAAAAGGCATGACTATCTTTAAGCGCGTGAATCACACTGCTGGTGCAAAAAAGGTAGGTTTAACTTTACGCCCCACCCAATTACTCATTTTTGGCAACCCCAAAGTCGGCACCCCCTTAATACTCTGCTCGCAAACAGTGGCTATCGATTTACCACAGAAGGCGCTGGCTTATAAAGACAAAAAGGGACAGGTCTGGCTGGCCTATAATGCCCCTGCTTACCTGGCAACAAGGCATCATATTCAAGGCTGCAAACAGGCGCTGCAAAAAATCGCGCAGGCTTTATCCAATTTTGCAAAATTTGCAACTGAATAATACCGCGATTACTTTAAGCTAAATGACTAACAGGATGGATAAAAAGGATAGCGGGTGTCGCGCTTACACAAGCAAAGGCATAACTAGAATAAGCCCTGAAAAGGTAGATATTTCACACTATCCCCCGGTTTAATGTCCTCGTCTACTTCAGCCAGACCATCGGCCCAGCTGGCAGAACTCAACACCCCCGAACCCTGATGGGGAAACAGTGTAACCACCGGCCTGTTATTTTTAGTCTCAATTCGCACCCGTAAATACTCCTGCCGACCACCGGCTTGCCATGCAAAACCGGAGGTCATGAGTAATTTCTGTGGCAGGTATTGAGTTGCACCCTGCATTTTTAGTATTAATGGACGCGCAAACAGTAAACAGGTAACAAAGACAGAAACCGGATTCCCCGGTAAGCCCATAAATAGCGTCTGCCCTATTTTACCAAACGCGACTGGCTTACCTGGCTTCATCGCTATTCGCCACATCGACAACTCACCCAGCTGTTGCAACGCTACACGCACATAGTCTTCTTCGCCTACCGACACCCCGCCACTGGTAATCACCAAATCGGCCTGAGTTGCTGCTTTTGCCAGCACCTTATGGGTTGCTTCGAGTGAATCTGGCACGATGCCAAGGTCAATAATTTCACAATTAAAAGATTGCAGTAAACCTTTCAGCGTATATTTATTAGAATTATAAATTTGACCTGGAGCAAGTTTTTGCCCTGGTTTTACCAGCTCATCACCAGTAAAAAATGTAGCCACTTTTAGTCGACGAAAAACCATTAGCTGTGAAATCCCCACCGATGCCAGCAAGCCCATTTCCTGTGCGCGAAGCTTTTGTCCCGCTTTTAATACCACACTACCCGCTGCAATATCTTCACCTGCGCGGCGAATATTGGTGCCCGCCTTAACGCTGGTATTAACGGTTACTGTGGTTTCACCCGCCGTACACTTTTCCTGCATAACCACAGCATCTGCGCCCGGCGGTACTGGTGCACCCGTAAAAATTCGTGCCACACTGCCTTCAGTCAGCGGCGAACCAACTGAGCCAGCAGGTATCCGTTGTGAAACAGGTAATTCAATATCTGCGGAAATTTCACTGCTGCGAACGGCATAACCATCCATTGCACTATTATCATAACCAGGTACATTGATAGTTGAAATAACATCTTCTGCCAGAAAACGACCCAGTGCATCGTCAAGGACGATGATTTCAGTCTCAGGTAGTGCTGTGGTATGCTCTAATATGCGATGAATGGCATCATCCACCGAAATCAGACTCGGCGTATCACAACAGTCAACAGGACTTGTTTTATTATTCATTTTTTCTTTACTCTATTATTTCGATAGCGGGAGAAATCTCATCCCTCAAAACACGACTGTTACGTTAACTATTAGGATATGAACTGGGTGTTTATTGCTGTGACCGTCTGCCGCATGGAGGTGGCAGATGGGCGTACAGGGAGATATTTACAGCGTGTCTCAGCAATAAACTCCAGTTCATGTCATCCTGTTTTATTTTTCCAGCAACCTGGGCATGAGTGCCACGATATTACAGGGCCGTGTATTGCAATCGAGCTGTGGTGCAATCACTTTATCCCAGCCAGTTCGACAGGCACCCGTGGAACCCGGCAGGCAGAAAATAAAGGTACCATTAGCCACTCCGCCAATGCATCGTGAAGCAATGGTTGAAGTACCAATCTCCTCATAGGAAACTAGACGAAACAGTTCTCCGACACCCTCTATCTCTTTATCAAATAACGGCTTAACGGCTTCTGGCGTAATATCCCGGCCGGTTAAACCTGTGCCCCCGGTACTGATCACCACATCAACATTTTTATCGGCAATCCAGCGTGAGATGGCTTCACGAATTTTATATTTGTCGTCCACTATAATCATTCTTTCGACCAGTACATGATCGGCCTGTGTCAAGCGCTCAACTAATGCATCCCCTGACGTATCGTCTGCCTCAGTGCGACTGTCAGAGATTGTTAAAATTACAATTTTTACTGGCACCCATGTTTTATTTTTTATCGCTTTATCCTTTATCGTTTTACTGTTTATGGTTTTATTCGTCATTGCTTCACTCTTGTTGTCATTGTGCATCATGGGCGGTTACAGCGTAACGGACTCTTACCCTGCCGGTTCTGTAAATTCTGCACGTACTCATGGAGCAACACCGCAATATTAAATAGTTTGACTTCATCCCTGGTTAAACCATCATCAATGCTTGCCGCCTCAGTTAAACTCGAGACAATACGTTGCAACTGTTTAATGGCACTCTCCAGTGTGGCCATATCCGCTAGATTAGTTTGCTGCGGCATTGTCTGCAATGCCATACTGATCGTGTTCACCGGATTTAATATTTCATGGGGTAACATCCTGGGGACTGTTTCAAGAAAATGGGAGTAACGATTAAGTTTACCCAGTAACACATTAAAGCTGCGTGACAGATCACCAATTTCATCATTTTTCTTACCGTCAGATAAATCAATCTGGCTGATAAAATGCCCTTTATCATCAATCAGCAAAGTCGTCTGCTTTTTTAATCGGTTGATTCGAAATGTCAGCCAGAAACTGAAAATAAGCAGACTAACTATAACAAGAACAAAAATAACCAGCGTTGCAACGATAACATCATTTAATGTATCGCGTTGTAGCGAAAGCACTCGCTGACTGTTTTTGCTTACCAGCACGGCACCGATAACTTTATCGCCATCAAAGACAGGTTGTGCCGCAACAATTAATGTCTCAAGCCCCAGGTTAATACGCGATACTAACTTTTTATTCTCCTCCTTAAGCGGAACCTGTGCAGCCAAAGCTCCCGTTATCAAGTTGTTACTAAGCTTATCTATATGCTGACAAAACAATGCACTGAATGTCGAACCACCAGTCACTGCACGAACCCGACGGTATTTATCAATAATGCAAATGTGTGAATCCGACTCACTTAAATTTTTAATCACATTACGCATTGCCTGCGATTGAAATAATAATGTATTTAATCCATTATTATTTGGTGAATGTGTAGAAACAATCGTCTCTGAAGCGGGCGTACTTGCGGAGGAAACATTGACAACACTTAATACAAACTGTCTGGCAGGCAGCAACCATTCTTTAGGTAATTGATATTCAAGATTATAACCCTGTTTCGTTTCACGCCAGACACCTTTTACCGTGTATACAGGTTGGCCTGTTTTCCAGCTATCATCTACCGCATACACACTAATACTACCCTGACCTTCCGTCACTAAAACCAGACGCTTAAGTTGGTTATTTTTATCAATATATTCCAGCCGAACGTGGTCGCTTGCATCGAGCGAGACATTGCGTGGATTACGATAAACAATATTCCTGTCTTTTACTTTCAGGAAACCATATAAATAATTCGCATTGCTCGCCAGCAATAATGAAAATTTTCCACCTGCATAGGAGACAAAACGTTGCTTTAACTGATCCCAGTCTTCATCATAACCATCTATAATAATATTATGTTTAACTGGATAAACATATAACGCATTTTTATCAATATTAAACAGACGTGTATAGCCTTTTAACACCATAGCTATTGCTGATGCTGTCATCGACTGTGTTTCTTCCTGCCCCTGCAATAAAGACTGTTCAATTTTATCCACAAAGCGAACCCCTAACCAGGGCACAATAGCAACAAAAATTAAACTGAAGATAAATAATTTCGTGCGTATTTTCATTTACACAACCACTGACAACCAAAACCATAACGGGTTTTTATACATTGGAAATTTGCATCACCTTTTTTAAATTTTTTTCTGATATGCAATATACTAACAGGACGGATAGTTAAAGACACCTGGTGAATACATCCCTATAGACTCGACACCCGCATCCCCGCGGCTGACGGTCTTGAACAATGGCTAGCCTTTTCATCTATCCTGTGAGTAACTTTTAAGGTACCTGATAACAGCTGGTTTCACCATAACAAAGCAACTCTGGGCATATAACCACCTGTCAACTACTGGATATTCCCATTTGACGTAGATCATGCCAGCATGTTGCCAACACCAATAAGCTAGTACACTCTAAACATTGCACATTATGAACACGCACATGCAGCACAAACAAACGTCACTCATCGACCCATTTGGCCGTCGCATTGAGTATCTGCGTCTATCGGTAACGGATAAATGTAATCTGCGTTGTTTCTATTGTATGCCCAATGGCTTTAAGGATTTTGAACAACCTGAACACTGGTTAACTTTTAGTGAGATTACGCAAATTGTCAAAGCCTTTACCGAACTGGGAGTTTCCCGCGTACGTTTAACGGGTGGTGAACCCCTGGTTAGAAAAAATATTAGCACGCTGGCACAACAGCTAACTGCACTGCCCGGTCTTGATGATTTATCACTGAGCACCAATGCCATCTTACTCGATAAACAGTCTAACAAGCTCTATGATGCGGGTGTATCAAGAATCAATGTCAGTCTTGACACATTAAACCCAGAGAGATTTAAAGCCATTACCGGCGGGAAACTACAACCCGTCCTGGATGGCTTAATGGCAGCAAAACAGGCCGGTTTTTCACCGATAAAAATCAACATGGTTGCCATGAAAGGGCGCAATGAAGATGAGTTTGAAAACATGGTGGAATTTTGTTTGCAACATGACTTCACGCTACGTCTTATTGAAACCATGCCAATGGGAAGCACCAGCGATGAGGCAAGTAAACACTATATCGATTTACAGTCTGTTAAACAACAACTGGCAAACCGTTATACATTCATTCCAGGTGTTATGCCAGGTGGCGGCCCGGCAAGATACGTTCAAATTAAAAACACAAATCTACGTATTGGATTTATCACTCCGATCTCACAACACTTTTGTGCAAGCTGTAATCGGGTACGTTTATCCGTTAATGGCACACTTCACTTATGCCTGGGGCAGAACGATAAAGTTGAACTACGTCCACTATTACGCCAGGGTATCAGTAACGCCGAATTAAAAACCGTTATCATTCATGCCATCAAACAAAAACCTGAAAAACATGAATTCAATGAAAAACCTGAGCAGGTCGTTCGGTTAATGAGCATGACAGGCGGTTAAGAACCAGCACCTATTACTGAAACGGATATTTATGGTTCAAGACCATCAGCCGCAGGGATGTGGGTGTCGGGCCAACATTGATGAATTGACAGCGTGTCTTGACACCTTAAGTATCCGTTTCATCCATCCTGTTAGTCAATGATCAGCGTGATACGGGCTGGGTTGCTCTCACTCATGTTCGTACCCATAAAATCACCAGGCTTAAACCATAAACTTGCCTTTTTCATGCAGGTGATTTTCCATCAATTCAACTTCGTGTGCACCGGAATAAAAAACAGAGTCATCAACCATATAATCCAGATTAAGGTTTCTATCTTCATACTCAATATTATTTAAAATACTTTTAATGGCATTAAGACGAGCAAGAAATTTATTATTACTGCGAATAACATACCAGGGAGCAGTATAGGTGTGGGTTTGTTTTAACATTTGATACTTCATCTGTGTAAACTCATCCCAACGCTCCTGCATCTGCACATCAATTTCACTCAGCTTCCAGCGTTTTAATGGATTTTCCTCACGCTCTTTAAACCGAGCAGCCTGTTCACGCTTTGATACTGAAAAATAAATTTTTAAAAAGATAATTCCATGGGCAACCAGGTCTTCTTCAAAACGCGGTACGGTTTTCATAAAAGTAGCATATTCATCTTGACTGCAAAAACCAAATATCGGCTCAACCATTGCACGGTTATACCAGCTACGGTCAAACAGAACAATTTCTCCTCCACGCGGGAACTGTTCGATATAACGCTGAAAATACCACTGGCTTAGCTGAACATTGGAAGGCTTCCCCAGTGCAACCACACGATAGTGCTTTTCATTCATAAAACGGGTAATACGGCGAATACCACCACCCTTCCCTGACGCATCGCGGCCTTCAATCAGAATAATCATTTTTTTCTGGTGCTTTTCGAGATGATTCTGAAGTTTTATTAACTCTGCCTGGTAAGGTCTTAACGTCTGCTCCTGTGTATATTTACTGTAGCGTTTATAAACTTTTTTTAAAAAGCCATCATCATTATCTTTTACTTTCTCAAAAAATTCATCGTAATCCATCATGGCTCCCATGTTTCTCTGCTTTCGCTAATAATCGATTAGCCACTTACCGACAGTATAAATAACCAACCACGACTGTCCCGTTAATTTTCTCGGACAGGCTCCTAGGTAAAGGTTGTATAAGGATAGATTGTTTATGATAATACATTGTGACGTGAACTGGGATTTATTTCTATGACCCACTGTAAATACCTCCTGCACAAGAGCGTGTGCGCCTCGCCAGTATTAATAACCCTGTTCAATTTCAGTGGCTAGCTGCGTAATCAACACACGTAACGCCTTTTTCCTGACCATTAATAGTGCCACATCCACATCAACCATAACACGCTGCCTGAAGTGTTTTTCCGGCCACTGGTCCAGCATATAGGCTATCTGCACAGTGTAAACATGTAATTCTACTGAACCGGTGCGGCTCATATAACGCACCACTTTTACCGGAAGATCCTTTTCCAGCATACCGATAATACCGGCCTCTTCATAAACTTCTTTAAGCGCCACTTTCTTATCGCTTAAATTCTCTTCAATTTGTCCCTTGGGTAAAATCCAGCGCGTTTGCTTTCGATTATTTATCAGCACCAGTTTTAAGCCATCTTCATCAAGCTGATAGACAAATGCACCAACTTCTTTTCTACACATAACGATTATCCATAAACCTTAATAAATGTTGCCCATCATCAGCACGTTAACGGCAATCTCTGTGAGCCAGTAACAGTTAAAATCGGCTGAACGAGTAAAATCACAATACCATGCATTATATTTGCTTTCCATGCACAAAAACTAGACAATATGCCCCTGATTTTACACATATTGGCGAATTATCGTCTGCAACCATTAACTCTTTTCGAGGAACTACGATGAAACTGATTCTTTTAGGTGCGCCCGGTGCTGGCAAAGGCACGGTCGCAAAACTGCTAACAAAAATGGACGGCTCTGTTCAAATATCAACGGGTGACATCCTGCGCGGTGCCGTTGCTGCGGGTACTGAGCTGGGAAAACAGGCACAGGCCGCAATGAAAGCGGGCGATCTGGTATCGGATGAGCTGATTATGGGCATTATGGAAGCACGGCTACAACAAGATGACTGTAAAACCGGCTATTTACTGGATGGTTTCCCACGCACTATTCCACAGGCAGAAGCACTCAAAGTGCTACTGGAAAAAATGGGTGAAAAGCTGGATTGCGCAGTAGAGATTGACGTGCCCCGTGATGTGATTCTCGACCGTTTAACCACCCGTCGCACCTGCACCAAATGCGGTGAAATTTATAATGTTAAATCCAACCCACCAAAAGTAGACGCTATCTGCGACAAATGTGGTGGCCCGGTCGTACAGCGCGACGACGAAACTGAAGAAGCGATCAGCAACCGTCTAAATGTTTACAACGAGCAAACCGCGCCGCTGGTTGGTTTCTATAAAAATGAAGATATGCTGTTATCCGTTAATGCGACATCTTCTGATGCAGTTATTAATGCCATTAAAGAAAAGCTTGGTTTGTAAGGTCTGCTTTTCAATTAGCTGTATTAAAAAAACCGCTGTTGCTTACAGCGGTTTTTTTATGCTCAAATGTTTTTAAGAAA